>Ga0247739_10000202_pt1 | contig 20544 bp, 17 predicted proteins | sample UWRJL058202B2_FD_180943 | JGI IMG/M metagenome (GOLD analysis project Ga0247739, IMG submission 180943) | Plant litter microbial communities from Arlington Agricultural Research Station in Wisconsin, United States - UWRJ-L058-202B-2 | ecosystem: Environmental > Terrestrial > Plant litter >...
GCTGAACAGCGATCTTGAAAATCTGGATCGTAAATACAGTGAAGAGCAAAAGAAGAAGAAAAAGAAGAAAAATAAGTCCGGGAAAAACCGCGCTGGCGCTCCGCAGGCATCTCCTTCTCCTTCTCCTTCTCCTTCTCCTTCTCCTTCACCGCAGTAAGCTTTAAGCAATTTCTAAATATTATTTGAGTAGTAGCCTGTAACAATTACAGGCTACTATTTTAGTGTTATCAGTAAATTTGATTCTAAAAGTCATTGAAAAAGTATATAGATAAACTTGGAAAGATTTCCGATCAAAAAACAAGAAAAATCATAGGATTAATGTCCGGTACCTCGCTGGATGGACTCGACATTGCACTTTGTAATATCGAAGGAAGCGGTTCAGAAACTGTTTTAAAATTAGAATATTTTACAACTATACCTTACGAGGATGAATTTCGTGATGAAATCCGTAAAATATTTGCAAAGCGGGAAATTGACTTTCAACAATTATGTGTTCTCAATCCATTTATCGGAAATGAGCACGGAAGGATGATTCTTGACTGTTTGAAAGAATGGAATATTCTTCCTGAAAATATTGATTTGATTGCCAGTCATGGGCAGACTGTTTTTCATGCACCTAAAAAGCAACATAAATTAGCCGGTTTTCCAAATGCAACTCTTCAGATTGGAGACGGAGACCATATTGCTGTTAAAACCGGTATTATTACAATTAGCGATTTCCGGCAAAAACACATTGCAGCAGGCGGAGAAGGAGCACCGCTGGCCGTTTATGGAGATTATTTTCTATTTTCAAAGAAAGGAGAAAACAGGATTTTACTGAATATAGGCGGTATCGCCAACTTTACTTATTTGCCTGGAAGCGGAGATATTTCTTCTATTTTCACCACAGATACTGGTCCGGGTAATACCTTGCTGGATGCTTATACCCGTCGGTTTTTCAAAAAACCTTATGACAAAAACGGAGAAATCGCTTCCAAAGGTATTGTGAATCATAAACTTCTGGAAGCTTTAAAGACTCTTCCGTTTTTCGCATCAACGTTTCCCAAAACAACCGGCCCTGAAATTTTTAACTTCGATTACGTAGAAAATGCCATTCAAAAATCCGGACTTACTACCATTTCAAGACAAGACATTATAGCAACTTTAACACGCCTAAGTGCCGATTCTATTGCTGACGCAATTCGCCGCGCCATTGATCCGAATGAATCGTATGCGGTTTATGCCAGTGGAGGAGGCGCACACAATCCTGTATTAATGGCCTTTATCAGAGAACAGCTCCCAAATTTTTCAATAAAATTAATTGATGAACTAGGTGTTTCCGGCGATGCAAAAGAAGCCGTTTTATTTGCCGTTTTAGCAAATGAAACAGTAGCCGGAACAACTTCTGCATTTGGTGAAAGAGAAGGTGTTCCAGGCATTTCAATGGGAAAAGTTTCATTTCCCGGGTAAGAATATTTATTAAAAATCTGTCCTGACCATGTACGATATTATTATCATTGGTGGTGGAATTGTTGGCTTAGCCACTGCTCTCCGTATCAAAGAAGAAAAACCTTCATTAAAACTTTTGTTACTTGAGAAGGAAAATGAAGTTGCAAAACATCAGACAGGACATAATAGCGGCGTCATTCATTCGGGATTGTATTATAAACCCGGAAGTTTAAAAGCGACAAACTGTATCCGTGGCTACCAAATGCTGCTTGACTTTTGCAACCGGGAAGGAGTTCCGTATGACTTATGTGGAAAAGTGGTAGTGGCAACCAATGAAGTACAAAAGCCACTGCTCCGCAATCTTTATGAAAGAGGAATTCAAAATGGTTTAACCCAAAACAGAATGATCTCTGCCGGTGAGCTTCATGAAATTGAACCGCATGTAAAAGGTCTGGAGGCAATTTGGGTACCCTATACCGGAATTATTGATTATAAAACTGTTTCTGAAAAGTATGCTGAATGCCTGCAAAAATTAGGAGGAGAAATACTTTTCGGTCAAAAAGTAATTGATATTAAAAACCGTAACACGCACTCCGAAGTAGTTTCTGAAACGGGTAAAATATTTGAAGCACGCTTAATCGTAAATTGTGCCGGACTATATTCCGACAAAGTTGCACAACTTACCCAGCCAGAAGATATTAAAGTACGCATCATTCCTTTCCGTGGGGAATATTATAAAATTCGTCCTGAGAAGCATCATTTGGTAAAAAACCTCATTTACCCTGTTCCCGATCCCAATTTCCCGTTTCTTGGTGTGCATTTCACCCGTATGATAGAAGGCGGTGTGGAAGCCGGTCCAAACGCAGTTTTTGCATTCCGGCGTGAAGGATACAAGAAAACAGATATTAATTTCCCCGAATTGTTTGAAGCACTGGCATGGCCTGGTTTCAGAAAAGTTGCTGCTAAATATTGGCGTACCGGAATGGGAGAATATTACCGCTCTTTTTCTAAAGCTGCATTTACCAAAGCTTTACAGGAATTAATTCCGGAAATTCAAAGTGACGACCTGGTTCCGGGAGGCGCCGGAGTACGCGCACAAGCATGCGATTACGACGGAGGTTTGCTGGATGATTTTTCTATTATTGAGAATAAAGGTTCAATCAATATTTGCAATGCTCCCTCTCCTGCTGCAACGTCCTCTCTTTCCATCGGACAAACTGTCTCTGAAAGGGTTTTAGCAAGAATTTAAGTTTTCTCAATCATTTTATAAACAAGAAAAGCTTCCGGACCGGAAGCTTTTCTTGTTTATAACTAACAATTTTTAAGCTTTACTTTTCTTCGTCTGTGACATTGCGAATATAATCACATGTACAACAGCAAAAACCATTGAGAAGTAAAATAATCCTGCGTCTGCTCCATCTGTCATGTAATGATGTGCAAGCGCAATACCTGCCAGAATTACTGAAAGAACAATACCAGTAAGTCCGGCAACTTTACGTCCGTTCATAATGGTAGTAGGCTGCCCGTCTGATAAAAAACTATTTTTGATACCATACCATAAATAAACATCAAACCCGATAATCATCCATACGAATAACCGAATCCAGGTATCAAGAGGTAAAAATGCCATCATAAAAAAGCAGGTGGCTACACCTAAAATTGGCACCAACGGTACTAATGGTGTTTTGAAACCTCTTGGAACATCCGGCATTTGTTTTCTCATTACAATAATACCTATACAAACCAGAATAAAGGCAAATAAGGTACCAATACTAGTCATTTCACCAACAACACGTGCCGGTACAAACGCAGAAAACAAACTTACAAATAACATGAACATGAAATTGCTTCTAACCGGTGTCTGGTATTTAGGATGTACACTGGAAAAAATACCTGGCAACAATCCATCCTTGCTCATACTAAAAAATACACGGCTTTGTCCAAGTAACATAACCAATATTACGGAAGCGTATCCACCCAAAATTGCAACGATAATTGCACGGTTCAACCATGGATAATCCGGATGTATTAATCCTGAAGCATCCGGCTTTCCCATGTGTTCAATTGCTACTGCTACCGGTGCTATCCCATCCTGGCCTTTAAATGAAGTATAATTTGTCACCCCGGTCATTACGTGTGCAAAAAGTATATACAGTAAAGTACAAATAATCAATGATCCTAATATCCCGATCGGCATGTCTCTCTTGGGATTTTTAGCTTCCTGTGCAGCAGTACTTACCGCATCAAATCCGACATAAGCAAAAAATACAATAGCCGCCGCACGGATAATTCCACTAAAACCATACTCCCCGAATGTACCCGTATTATCAGGAATGTAAGGTATGTAATTAGAGTTGTCAATATACTGCCATCCCAGTACGATAAATATAATTACTACCGTAACTTTAACTCCAACAATAACAGCATTCACAGAGGCACTTTCTTCGGTACCTTTCATAAGTAGCAAACTCACCATTATTACAATGAATACAGCAGGAAGATTGATAATACCTCCGTCCCAGGGCCCAACTGTAAACATCGCTGGCAGGTGAACATCAAATCCCTCACAGAATTTAACCAGATACCTACTCCAGCTAATACTTACAGTAGCAGCTCCTACGGCATATTCAAGTACTAAATCCCATCCAATGATCCATGCTACAAACTCTCCCATTGTTGCATACGAATAAGTATAGGCACTTCCTGCAACCGGTATCATAGAAGCAAACTCTGCATAGCATAATCCTGCAAAGGCACATGCACAAGCAGCAACCATAAAAGATATTGTAATAGCCGGCCCTGCCTGGTTAGCTGCTGCACCTCCTGTTATAGAAAATAGACCAGCACCTATAATTGCACCAACACCTAGTGCAACCAAACTTCCAGCTCCCAACGTACGCTTTAACTGATTCCCCTCCCCTGTAGATTCCTTTAATAATTTGTCAATAGGCTTTTTAACCCAAAGTTGATTTGCCATAGAGAGTAATTAGATGTAATAGTTATGTCAATAATTCCTAAAACTAAAATAAAATTTGTTATGTATTCATAATTGCAGAATAAAAAAGGGGAAAGTAAAGCACTTTCCCCTTTTTATCCTTTAAATTATTATGCTTTGATCTTCTTACCAAGAGCAGAAGGCAAATTGCTGTCTGTAGCAACCGCAGCAGGTTCTTTTCTTTTTTCACGCTGCAGCAAATCAACTACGATTGGTGCGGCAACAAAAAGTGAAGAATAAGTACCAACAATTACACCCAGCAACATACAGAATGTAAATCCGCGAAGTACTTCTCCACCAAAAATTATCAGTACAAGCAATACCAGCATAACTGAAATACCGGTTACAGCTGTACGGCTCAATGTACTGTTCAAGGCATTGTTGATAACAGTTGGAAGGCTTTCATTTCTTGCTTTATCATCTGCCAGATAATCACGGATACGGTCATAAATTACAACGGTATCATTCATCGAATAACCGATCATCGTCAGGATTGCACCAATAAATGCCTGATCAATATCAAGAGAGATATAAGGGATCCAGCCATTAAATAAAGAATAAACAGCAAGGATAATAATTACATCATGACCCAGTGAAACAACCGCACCATAACTGAACGCCAGACGTTTGAAACGTATAAATATATACGCAAAGTTGGCTACCAACGCAAGGATAATGGCATAAACCGCAGAGATCATGGTATCATAAGCAATGGTAGGCCCTACTTTCGAAGAACTTACAATTTTGCCAGGATTGCCGCTAAGCTTGGCAACTCCTTCCATAATCTTTGTATCTGCCTTTAAATCAGCATCAGGCTTAGTATCTTCAATCAAATAATCAGTAGTAATTTTCACCTGATCAGCTCCTCCGTAAGTCTTGATCTCAGGACTTGATCCAAGAACCGTTTTCATGGCAGCACGTAATTCATCCGTTTCAACTTCTTTATCAAAACGAACCACATAAGAACGTCCACCTTTGAAATCGATACCTAATCCGAATCCTTTAAAAATAAACGATCCAACCCCAATTACCATAATAATGGTAGAAACGATGTAAAAAGTACGGCGCTGAGATACAAAATCGAACGAATTATCTTTAAACCAGTTTTTGGTAAGTGCAGAATAAAAAGTAAACGTCTTTCCTTTTTTAATCTGAGCTTCCAGCAGCAAACGTGTAATGAAAATAGCAGAGAACAACGACGTGATCAAACCTATAATAAGTGTTGTTGCAAAACCCTTCACTAAACCGGTTCCAAAAGTATAAAGAATGATCCCCGTTAAAAGCGTTGTTACGTTGGAGTCAATAATAGCAGTTAAAGAATGTTTGAAACCATCAGTAACAGCTTGTCGGAAAGGCTTTCCTGCTTCTATTTCAACTTTAATCCCTTCATAAATCAATACGTTTGCATCTACTGCCATACCGATCGTCAACACGATACCTGCAATACCAGACAGCGTAAGAACTGCTCCCAGAGAAGCCATAATCCCCATCAGGAAGAACAAGTTGATCAATAGCGCAACGTCAGCAATCCATCCGGCTTTGCTATAATAAGCGTACATAAACACCAAAACTATCACCAAACCAATCAGGGAAGAAACAATGCCATCTTGTATTGCTTCTGCACCTAACGTTGAACCAACTACTGCTTCTTCAACAATGTGAGTTGGAGCCGGTAATTTACCTGCTTTCAAAACGTTAGACATATCTTTCGTTTCTTCTACTGTAAAATTACCAGTGATGCTTGAGTTACCATTTGGAATTTCACCCTGAACAGTCGGAGCGGTATAAACCAGATTATCAATAATAATAGCAACAGGACGACCAATGCTTCTGGCAGTTAATGCACGCCATTTACGGGCACCTTCACCATTCATACGCATTGTCACTTCCGGACGGCCACGCTCATCATAATCATGTGAAGCATCTACAATCACATCACCTTCCATTGCAGCCTGTCCATTGGATTTTTTAACAAAATACAAAGGCAGGATCAATTGGTTACCCGTTCCTGATTCTGATCCTTTACGATCCCACATGAATACAAGGTCAGCCGGAAAGAAAGATTTCACTTCCGGACTGGAAAGGATTGCACTGGCACGCGCAGTATCTTTCATAAAAACACCCAAGCCTTGAGGCATAGGAACAAAAAGACTTGTAAGTGCTGCACTTTGAGCTGCTAAAGCAGATGAATCAGTTTTAGTAGAATCAGTTCCTTTTTGTTCAAGCTGGGCAGCAAGTCCGCCTAAGCCTGTTTTTTTAGTAGTATCAGCTGCTGCACCGGCAACAGGTTTCAACTTAGCTTTTTGAGCCGCATCTTCTCTTGTCAGATATTTTCCTAATTGGTCAAGTCCGGATGCAAGTTCATTGGTAAGATATACTTCCGAAAATTCAAGTTTTGCAGCACCGGATAATAAACGGCGTACACGTTCAGGATTATCAACACCCGGAAGTTCTACCAGAATCTGATTTTTGCCCGGTAAACGCTGAATATTTGGGTTCGTTACACCAAACTTATCAATACGTGCCTGAGTGATCTGAAATGCTCTTTCAATAGATCCGTCGATTTCCGTATTAAGCATTTTGATCACGTCATTGTCGGAAGAAGTGCTGTTAATTTTGCCTCGGTTCGAACTGTTAGCAAAAACACTTGCCAAACTGGTATTTGGCGCAGCTTCTTTATAAGCACTTACAAAAAGCTTTACAAACGAGCTGTTGCTTGCTTTTTTATCTTCACCTGCTTTTTTCAAAGCCTGTTGAAATGCTGCACTGCGGGCATTTCCACCAGCCATACCTTTTAGGATATCTACCGGAGAAACTTCCAATACAACGTGCATACCTCCCTGAAGATCGAGTCCAAGGCTCAATTCGCGTTCCATTACTTCCTGCAAAGTTTGTCCCAGATATACATCTTCGCGCCAAAGCGAATCAATATAGTGCTGTTTTTTTGCCGGATCAATTTTACCCTGAGAGTTGGTAGCGTAAGTTTCTGCTTTACCCTTTATATTACGCGAAACGAACGTAAAAGAAAGGTAATAAACGCTAATAAGGGCAAGCACAAGCGTTAGCCCTATTATTCCATTTTTATTGGTCATTGGTATTATTAAAAAATTGATTGATTCTTTTGAAAATGTAATAGCTGTTGTAGTCTTTGAGCAATTCACTCATAAAGCTATGAAACAAAGGATATTGCACGCAGTAATTTTATGAGATAAAAACACAAATTACTAAATGGCAATAATAACTCAACCGACAAATTCAGGGAGCGTTGGTGACTATATAACTTCCGAAGATCCTGCCAAAACAGGTGAATAAAAAAACAGGCTCCGTAAAAGCAACCTCAATAACAGCCTCTTTCTGAATAAAACTCCAGACTGGCTGAGACAGGAAATAAAAATACTGGAAAAAATCAAACGAAATTGCCGGTGTAATTACGGCATCAAGAGAAAGAGAACTGACCGTTGCATGATTAGTATCCGGTGCTTTGGAATGATCGTCTTTCGAAATATCATGAAGAGCAATTTTTCCATTCAATGAGGCCGTTGCTTTATCATTATCTACCGGCCACGACTTTACGCCGGCTACCATCAAAAGCATGGCGGCCATTAATAAAGTAATTGTCTGATTTATAAAGCTTCTGGTTTGCACGGTCTTAAAATGCTGCTTATGAAACCGCAAATTTTAATGTAAAATCTTACAATCCCAAATATCTGACGCTTAATTTCTAAAAAACTATATCAGTGTAGTTCTTTCAGGCAAAAAAGACGAATTTAATTCTTACATAACAGGAGGATATTTATGGCATCCGTCCATATTTTTTCATCAGTTCTAAAACCTTGTCTTTTGGTAGTTCTTCTATTTTATGTCCCTGCGTACCCTGGGATGTTTTGGCCATAAAAAGAGAATTAATAATAGCTTCTTCAGTAGCTTCAATCGCCGCCATAAAAAGTGGCGATACATAATCATTATGAAGGTAAGTCGTTACAGAAGTAGACTGAGGAGATTCATGCAATACCCGGTTAGCAGTAGAAAACGCAATTACATAATCACCACTGCCATTGGATGCAATACCGCCCGTTTTAGCCACACCAAACATAACTCTTTTAGCCAGCCGTTTTAAGTTTCTTGCATCCAGGGGTGCATCAGTTGCCAAAATCATCATGCACGATCCGTCCGAAGATTTGTCCAGAGATTCTTTAAATGAATATTGTCCCAATTCTTCTCCCACAGGGACGCCGTTTATTTGAAGGACTCCACCAAAGTTTGTCTGCACCAGAATCCCTACCGTATAGCCGCCCAGTTTTAAAGGAAGTTTACGTGATGATGTTCCAATGCCACCTTTCCAATTGAAACATACTGTTCCTGTGCCCGCTCCCACATTTCCTTCGGCAACAGGACCGCTTCCGGCTTGTGCCAATGCATTAAGCACATGTTCCTTTTTTACATATCTTGCCCTTATATTATTCAGGTATCCATCATTAGTTTCTCCAACAACGGGGTTAACAGACCGTACATTTTCATTGCCCTGCTGGCCTAAAGTCCAGTCGATCAGTGCATCTGCGGCGACAGGAACATTGAGGGTATTTGTTAATATGACAGGCGTTTCCAGCGTTCCCAATTCATCTACCTGCGAATATCCGGCAAGTTTTCCAAAACCATTTCCAACGTAAATAGCAGCCGGTACTTTTTGTTGAAAAACGTTTCCGTCATGCGGAAGAATGGCCGTTACACCCGTACGGATATCGTCTCCTTCTGTCAGTGTGATTTGTCCGACTTTTACACCAGCCACATCGGTAATAGCATTTAAGCTTCCCGTAGGCAAAACACCAATTTTTATCCCAAGTTCACGCGGACGGGTTTGAGCAGATATAGTAACGGATATACCTGTTAACAGTAGAAAAAAGAATGTAAGTTTCACTTGTAGCATTTTGAAATATTGCTTCAAAATACAAAAAAGGATGATAAAAATTTACCATCCTTTCAATATCAATATTCAAAAGCCTTTTAAACGCAATTATTTAACGTATAACTACATTTTTCACTCTTCTGGTCTTGCTTTTTCAGGATCAATAATGGTTTCTTTTCTACTCACAGCGGAAGCGCCAAAATATCCTAATGCTTTTTCGCCAGCAGGATTTATATTAACAACATTTGACTTGACATTTTGCATCGGGACAGCAAAAAGTCCTCCGTTTGCTGCCTGTTCACTTACCTGATTGAGGAATTCAAATGCCTCGTTAGTAATACTATGCAACTCTGCTCCTACCGAAGCTCCGGCTGAATAAAGTGAATCGGTTGTAATAGACTGTCGAATTGGCTGTATAAAAATTAATCCGTCGGATGGTGCACCGGCGCTGAATGCAGCATCATAAGCAATGGAAATCCATACCGCATTACTCACTACAGCTTTCCCGTTTATGACAGGCTTGATCCAATAAGTATCCCCTGCTCCGGTAAAATCTCTTGCATAAAATGAAGCAATATATCCTTTCTTGGGGCCTTTATCAGGTGTAAACGGATAAGTTTCATGCTGATAAACAATTGAGTCAATAGCAGGAACACGTTTGATTTCATTCACTGCCTTGTATGTATTTGCCCCGTTTACTACTTTTAAAGTGTAAGTACGTCCGATATGTCCTAATGTATCATTCAACGTATTTCCCCAAATATATTGCCCATTGCCGGCCAGATCTTTAAATTCATATAATTTACCTTTATCATCTGTAACAGTTACAGCCGCACCCAAAACAGGCTTAGCAGGACTATTATCAAAATAAGCTGCCGACCAGGTTAAACGTATGGTTTGTGCACCGGGCTGATTGGTGATCCAGCCATCCACTACCAGTTGGGTTGGGCCGGTTGCCGTTTTCAGATCAATTACATCTTCGCAGCTTGTCAGGCTGATAAAAATCAGAAAAGTCAGAGAGCTAAAAACAGCTCTTTTCATCGTGGAAATTATTTTAGTATTTTTCATTTGGCTAATTTCAAAACTTAAAGTTGTAAGTAACAGCAGGGATAAAACTTCCAATAACAGAATAACGTACAGCTTCTGTCCTAAGTGGTGTATCTTCATTGGCACGGGTATATACCGAAAAAGGATTACGACGGTTGTAAACATTATATACTGAAAATACCCATTCGCCGTCTCCTGTACCGAACAACTTCCTTTTCGACTTCAGAGTTGCTGCCAGATCAAGGCGGTGATAGGACGGAATGCGGCTGTTGTTTCTGGCTCCATTATAATTATTAGCAATCACTAATCCATTCACTATAATACGGTTGGTTGGGAAAGTGGCCGGAGTACCGGTGGCAATCGTAAAGTTTGCCGACAGTGTTAATCTTTTTTTCAACTCATAAATGGCAACTGCTGTAAAGTTATGAGGTTTGTCGAAACGGGCAGGAAACCAGTTATTGTTATTGATCGTTTCCACCTGGCGCTCGGTTCTTGCCAACGTATAACTTACCCAGCCCGTTAACTTTCCTTTATTTTTTTTCAGATAAAATTCTGCACCGTATGCGCGTCCTTTTCCGGTTAATAAATCTCCCGCAACAAACTGATTAAGAAGCAAATCTGAACCGGGAACATAATCGATCTGGTTGTATAATTTTTTGTAATAAACTTCAACCGAAGCTTCATACATGTTATCCTTAAAGTTGCGGAACCAGCCTAATGCGACCTGATCTGCCTTTTCCGGAAGAATATTGGCAGAACTTAATGTCCACACATCCAAAGGAGAACTGGCTGCTGTATTCGAAAGTAAGTGCAGATATTGAGTCATCCGGTTGTAACTGGCTTTAATAGATGTGCTAGCCGACAAACCAATATTGACAGAAAAACGTGGCTCCCAATTTCCATAAGATTTAATCAGGTCGCCTTTTTTGTATTCTGTTCCGGGATAAATGGGCAGCTTACGTTCGCCTGCATTAACCTCCTGATAATTGTATTCTATTCCCGGACCAAGGCTCCGGAAGTAAGAGTAACGAATACCATATTGTAAGGCAATGTGATCCGTCAGCTTTTGCTCATTTCCAATATATAATGATGATTCGTCAGCATAACGGGGTTCCAGACTGATATCTGTATTTTCACCCTCAGATACAGCAATTGCTTTGCCAGGCCGTGAGTCATAGTGAAGATATTGTCCCCCGAATGTAAGTTGATTTTTTGGCGTAATATAAAATGTAAAATCAGGCTTTATACTCGTGCTGATGATTTTGGATTTCCAGTCAAACCGGTCCTTTGCGTCAGGTTTATTTTGATTTTGGCCCAAAGAATAATCGTAATTACTGTAAAAAGCAGTCAGGTTCATAAATAGCTTGTTGGAAAAAATATGATTCCAGCGCCCGGTAGCGGTTGTATTACCCCATCCAAAACCAAAATCACCTCCGCCAAAAACATCTTTACCAAGATAACCGGATGCAAAAAATGTGTCCTTATCACCTAACCGGTAATTTACTTTAGCAGTAAGATCATAAAAATTAAATTTCGAATCACGCAGGTCTTTGTTTAGAAAAGGTTTGGCAAGAACATCAATATATGACCTCCGGCCTGCAACAATAAATGATCCTTTTCCTTTTGCAAATGGCTGTTCATACGTAAGCCTGGAGAATATAGTACCAAGTCCACCATTAATTTCGCGTTTCTTGGAATTTCCTTCTTTCATCCTTACATCCAGAATAGAAGATATCCGTCCGCCATACTGAGCAGGAATCCCCCCTTTGATAAGCTTAACATCTTTTACTGCATCCGGATTAAATACAGAAAAGAAGCCAAATAAGTGAGAAGAATTATAAACGGGTGCTTCATCAAGCAAAACGAGATTTTGAGAAATATCTCCGCCCCGAACATTGAACCCTGATGCACCCTCACCTACCGTAGTTACGCCGGGAAGTAATTGAATACTGCGTATCAAATCCACTTCTCCCAACAAAGCGGGCATTTTGCGGATGGTTTTCATCTCCACCTTATTTACAGACATTTCAATGCCTCTCACATTTTCATCTTCTTTTCTTGTGGAAATTGTCACCTCTTCCAGCTCATTACTTTCAGCAGTCATTTCTATACTGACAATTCTATCTGCATCCAGCGATACTTCTTTTGTCATTTTTTGATAACCAATGTAGCTATAAACCAATGTATACGAACCACTTGGAACTGTGATCGAATAAAAGCCATAAGTATTGGTGACAACACCGGTTTGCGCTTCACGCACATATACAGAAACTCCAATTAATCCTTCGCCGTTGGATACATCTTTTACATATCCGCTAACAGTCTGCTTGGTTTGAGCATTTGCAGCTATGCTGATAAAGATCAGCAATATGCCCAGCCATTTTTTGTGTAATTTATTTTTCATGTTTCATTTTTTGTGTGGAGTAAATTGAATTTTTCCAATGTATTGACAATTCAGTAGAAGTTTACCCCCATTGGTTTCAATATTAAATCCTTTGTTGACCTTACAAAACAAGTAAGAAAGCACGAGCCATGATACCAAAAAATGATGAACTGATAGAATTCGGGAATGAATGGGGATATTAACTATTTGTAAGGCAGGATTTTAATAGCTTTCCGCTAAGAAAATATTTTTACTTCACTATCATCCGGGCATGATGCAAGTAATTGAAGAGAGCTTCTATTTAAAATCGGATGAACATAGTCCGGCGCAATTTCAGCCAGTGGGATCAATGTAAAACGGCGTTCGTGCAGCCTTGGGTGCGGTATTGTAAGACGGGCGCTGTCCAGAATTAAATTCCGGAAATATAATATATCAATGTCAATAACACGGGCACCCCAGCGTTCATAGCGCACCCGGCCGAGTTCATGTTCTATTTCAAGAATGATCCGAAGCACTTCTTCGGCTTTCAGTTCAGTCTGTATCTTAACAACCTGATTTAAAAAAGCGGGTTGATCCAAAACACCCCAGGGAGCAGTTTCATAAACAGAAGATACTGCATGTATTTCACCAATTTCTTTTTGTATCAGTTCTATGGCAGTTTGCATCACCTGCAACCTGTCACCCAAATTAGAGCCTAAAAGTAAATACACATAATTTTCTTCAATCATATCAAACAATGCTGTCTGGATATATTAGTGCTCTGGAATTTTTTAAACACGAAAAAAGGACTTCCCGGATAAGAGAAGTCCTTTTCAAATATGTAGTAATTTTTTAGAACGTAAGTGTTCCTTTTTCGTATGCCTTTTGTATAGTTGCTTCAATACCATTTTTATTAATAGTACGGATTGCAGATGTTGCTATTCTAAGCGTTATCCATTCTCCTGTCGAAGGAACAAAGAAACGTTTCTTTTGCAAATTCGGGAAGAATTTACGTTTTGTTTTATTATTAGCGTGGGAAACATTATTTCCAACACGAGTTCTTTTACCTGTTATTTGACAAATCTTGGCCATGACTTACTATTTTTCCAAATGAGGGTGCAAATATGCGCATTTATTTTTTTTAACGCAAGCAAGAACAAAATAAATTTGATAAAATAAATTTTACCATCTCATTCTAAACCCTACACCATGTATATTATCGATCCGGATATTGGGATCTGCTGCCAGATATTTCCTTAATCTGGATATAAAAACATCGAGGCTCCTGCCCATAAAATAATCATCGTCTCCCCATATAGCTTTCAGCAGGTCATCACGGCGAATCACCTGATCCGGGCGATCAGCAAGGTATTTTAATACTTCTGCCTCCCGGAATGTCAGACTTTGTGAACCGTCGTTAATTGATAAAGTAAGCTTTTGAAAATCAAATGTATAATTTCCGATTTTTCCGGAATCCGGCTTTGCAGCTACCGGTTGCTGATCAGGTTTGCTCCGGCGTAAAAAAACATCAATACGAAGTTTAAGTTCTTCAATACTGAATGGTTTAGTGATGTAATCATCCGCTCCCAGCTTCAATCCTTTGATTTTATCCTCTTGCAAAGCGCGTGCGGTCAGAAACAATATCGGAACCTGGCTATCTGATTCTCTGATCTTTTCTGCTAATGTAAAACCGTCCATTTTTGGAAGCATAACATCCAGCACACAGATATCAAAGTGCTCTTTTCCAAAAATTTCCAATGCTTCAACACCGTCATAAGCATGAACAATCTCATAATCATATTGTTCAAGATTATCCTTGGTCGCAAAAGCCAGGTTCGGGTCATCTTCTACATATAAAATTTTCTTTTTCAATTCGTACTGATTTAGTATTGCTGGTTTATTGATTTTTCTGAGTTGTCATATTATTTATTACCTATCGGATGGCGGAAAAGCCATCCGGCGGGTGCTATCATTTATACCTTTTTACTTTGGGGTATTGTAATCTTAAATGTACTTCCTTCCCCTAACTTACTTTGCAATTGTAAAAGCCAGTGATGGGCACGTACAATTTGTTTTACGTAACTAAGGCCAATTCCAAATCCTTTTACTTTATGCACATCTCCATAAGGAATCCGGAAAAACTGGTTAAAGATCATTTTTTGATATTCAGGAGCTATGCCAATTCCCTGATCCTGCACGGTTATCATCAGATTGTCGCCTTTATTGCAGGTCCTGACAATCACTTTTGGCACATCATCAGAATATTTTAATGCGTTATCAATCAGGTTGGTAATCATGCATCTGAAATGAAACGGATCAGCAAGAATAAGCAAATTTTCAGCTTCACGAATAAATTGAATTTTGTCGTCAAAAGGCATCAGCAAATTTTCTATGACCTCGTCTGCATTGATTGTTTCCTTTTGCAGGCTCAATAAATTCCGTTCCGCTTTTGCCATGGAAAGCACCATTTCCACTTGTCCCTGGAGCCTCAGAATTTCCTCCTGAACTATTTGAACATATCTTTTATGGCGCGTGGGTTGGGTAAAAATAATTTCAGAATTTAAAACATCCGCAGCGATTCTGATAGTAGAAATAGGTGTCTGTAATTCGTGCGTCATATTATTGACAAAATCCCGCTGCACTTCTGATAATTGCTTCTGCCTCAGAATAATAAATAATGCATAAGCAAAAAAAGACACCGCCACCAAAACTAAAACTGATGACCATATTGCGCCGGTCATACTGCCTGCAAAATAGGTTTCCTGCTCGGGAAAACGTACACCAAAATAATAAGGATATTTGTCGGTTTTAACCCAATTAGAAGTTGTCGTGGGTGTTTTATCATTATTTTTAGTACTTAACGACATGCCATAACGCATCCGGTTAGTCGTACAGTCATATATCCCAACTTCAAAATTCGTGATCAGATTGTGTTTTTGAAAACTATCTTTTATAAATAATTCAAGCAAATCCGGCTGTGTAGTTGCATTGGTATTGACCAAAAAATATTGTGGTGACAGCTGTTCAACCGGGTTGGTTGTTTGCATTACGCCGTTTACTTTTGCCAGTTTTCCGGCTACATCCTGCAAAGCGATATGAGCATTTTGATTAAACTGACGATGCCTCAGATCCAAGGCCTGTTTAACCCAATATATTTGTGTAATCACAACACTGATAATCAGCAATGCTGAAAAAACAGTGAGCGACTGAATGGTTTTTCGTGACATTTTTATTTCTGTTACCAGACAAAGTTAAGTCCAATTACTGGCTTTGATCTGACAATAACTACAATGGGAACAAGCCTGGTCTGTGCTTAACATTCATTAACGTTTTTTAGAACATTATTTTATGAATGATATTCCAACAAACCTTCCAATGGCGATTTTAAAATCCTGCCTGATGTCAACCCATTATTTTCCAAAGCATTTTTTAAAATTTCCTGGTAAAAATAAGCAACAGATCCTGTAAAATGAACCGGATATTTATTTACATCCTGATGTTTAAATACATATTTATTGATGAAAAGAGCAAAAGCATTGCTTACAAGATCATGCAAAAAAGGATGTGAAATATACTCAGAAATAAATTTAGAAAAAGTGGCGAAATATCTATTGGGAAAAGGTTTTTTGTACGCATTTTCCAGAACCGTCAACCTGTTGATTTCAGGATAATTTGCGGCAAATTTTTCATGCAGATCGTCCGGTAATTCATTTTGCAGGAAATGCACGATCAATGTTTTACCCAAATAAGAACCGCTTCCTTCATCTCCGAGCCAAAATCCCAAAGAACCAACCGAGCGGATTATTTTTTCTCCATCATAAAATGCATTATTCGCTCCGGTACCCAAAATACATGCCAAACCAGGTTCTTTGCCACATAACCCTCTTGCAGCTCCAAGCATATCGGATGATACTTCAACAGTTTTGGACGCTGGAATGCAATGCAGTAACGCATTATAGACCGGACGGCTCGTGGCTTCATCAGCGCAACCGGCACCGTAAAAAAAGATTTTATCAACAGAAAATGAAAGTTTAGAAATCACTTCTTTTTCTAAAACCGAAACAACTTCTTTTTCCGTTTGATAAAAAGGATTTAAACCTGCTGACTGAAACTGAATTTTTTCACCAGACGAATTTTTCAGGATCCAGTCCGTTTTAGTAGAACCACTATCAGCAATTAAAATATTGGGCTTTAAAGACATATCATTTACTATTAACTTTCTGTAATCAACCTTCGGCGGTTAAAATTGACGCTATCTGGCCCAAAGCGAGTTTAAGAAAACTGTTAACTTTTTACTTTTGACTTACGACTAATTTCCCTATGGCTTTGAATTTATCAAAAACGCTCTTTGTATGCGGTGCGTCACCCAATTCTTTGGTAAGATCCTGGCCGGCCCAATGTTCATAATGATGTCCGTTTCTCCATAGTCTTGATGCACTTACATCATAAATAATTCCCAGATATGCACACCAGATTTCTTCTCTGTCCTGCCCGTTTCGTAGCGCCAGTTGCGCCTTTGTATACTCTTTCATTCAATTTTTTTTAGTCCTGCAATTTAGGTAAAATGATATTTAGCTTAAATTTTAATTCCGGCAGATCAGAAAATTTTGATATTAAGACTAAAAAGTATGAACTTGTCGTTTTGTTAGGGATTTATAAAAAAAAATATGAAAAAAAGCTACTTTCCGCTTTGGTATATAATGCTGATGCTTACATTGGTAACGGCAGCATGCAGTAAGAAAAAAGTAACGCCATTATCTGAGCGTATTGCCAAAGCATGGACCGCAGAAGCAGTAAAAGAGGGAACTGTTGTGGTTTATACACGCGGCGGATCTACCAATACCAGACCTGCTTATTCTGCATTCCGGCTTATACTTACAAATACTGCTGGTGTGCAAACGGCTACTTATACTGAATTTGACGGGAATACTTTTACCGGAACATGGGCATTGGAAGGTGAAACTGTACTGACTTTGACCGGCCTTACTCCTGCTCCAACAGGAAGCGGAGGAACGATCAAGTTTACTATTACCTCTATTGCTGATGCCAAACTGGTTCTTACACGTTTATCAACCAGCCCTAAAACCGGAAATACAACCAACGAGTATACATTGAGTAATCCATAATTATATCAGGGAAATAAAAATCACCCTAGATAAAGGATATAAATAAATTTTATTATTGTAATAGCAGGTTCAAAGAAGCCACTTCCTAAAAAGAAGTGGCTTCATTTTTTTTATCTAATTTTACAACATGGAAGCAAGAACAGAAATCAGCAACTTGGGCGAATTTGGCCTGATCAAAAAAATAAACCAGGGAATAAAAAATATTTTACCTGATACGATAAAAGGAATTGGTGACGATGCAGCCGTAATAGATCTGGGAACAGAAGAATATGGATTGTTATCATCAGATATGCTTTTGGAAGGTGTGCATTTTGACCTGACATTTTTCCCATTGAAACATTTAGGATATAAAGCCATCGCGATTAATGTATCTGACATTGCTGCAATGAATGGAATCCCGCGTCAGGTTACTGTAAACCTGGCTCTTAGTAATCGTTTTTCGGTAGAAGCTATTGATGAATTATATGAAGGAATGAAAGCGGCCTGTACTGATTTCAATGTGGACTTGGTAGGCGGCGATACTTCATCTTCTTTATCCGGATTATTTATTTCAGTAAGCGTTTTTGGAAAAGTAAGAAAAGATAAAATTACTTACAGAAATACTGCCAAAGCAAATGATCTTCTGTGTGTTACAGGAGATTTGGGCGGTGCATATTTAGGCTTACAATTATTGGAAAGAGAAAAACAGGTGTTTCTCGCTGATCCGAATATGCAGCCTGATCTGGAAGGAAAAGATTATGTAATTCAACGCCAGCTTCGTCCTGAGGCACGTATGGATGTAGTTTATGAACTGGCAGAAGCGGGTGTTTTACCTACTTCGATGATTGATGTTTCTGACGGATTAGCATCTGATCTTTTACATCTTTGTGCGCAGTCAGGAGTTGGAGCTATTGTATTTGAAGATAAACTGCCGATTGATGACCAGACTTATCTGGCAGCAACTGAATTAAATCTTAGCCCGATAACGGCGGCTATGAATGGCGGAGAAGATTATGAACTGCTTTTTACCGTTTCTCAGCAAGCTTATGATCTGATAAAAAATAATCCTAAAATCAGTGTAATAGGATATATGACTGATAAAAAAGAAGAAATAATGTTACATACTCAGCAAGATAACCGCGTCCCGATTACAGCACAAGGCTGGAGTTAAGTTAGAAAAAAAATTTATAAAAGTGAGAAACAGCATAGCCGTCCGGTTATGCTGTTTTTTTATGATTTTCTCCCAAATAATTAATTGCAAAATCATAAAGGTTTTACAGCTACGCAACCTTCACTTATTATTCTCCGTATCCATTAAAAAACCAATTCATCTCTAACATAACGTTACATTCCCATGAAATTTTTTCACTTGTCCCGCCAATTGGCAGTTCTGGCAATTATGATGACTGCCAGTTTATCCTGCTCAGACAGCGATCCTGTTGTTGCACCTGCACCCACTTATGATGTCATGGTTAAATCTACCGCGACGTTAGGAAATGTTTTAACTGATGCAGCCGGAAAAACACTGTATTTTTTCTCCAAAGATGCAGCTGGCACTTCTACTTGTACAGGAGGATGCCTGGACGCCTGGCCTATTTATTCAAAAGCAAGTCCAACCTATGATCCAAGCCTGACTGCTACTGATTTCAGTTCAATTACCCGTGCTGATGGAAAAACACAAATTACATACAAGGGCTGGCCTCTTTATTATTATCAAAAAGATGCTGCCGCAGGAGATGTATTAGGAGAAAATGTAAACTCGTTATGGTTCGTTGCCAAAACTACTTATACCATTATGATTGCCAACACTCAGCTGGTTGGAAATGATGCTAAATTATATACTGGTGATTATAAAGAAGGAACAGGTGCTACTGCATATTTTGTTGACGACATGGGCCGTACGCTTTATGGCTTTGCCAATGACAAAAAGAACAAAAATAACTTTACTACCAATGTTGAAACGCATGATGCAACCTGGCCAATCTATTCAGCTGAACTGAAAGATCTTCCTTCTACGGTAGACAAAACATTATTTACGACCATTGATGTTTTTGGTAAAAAACAACTTACATATAAAGGATGGCCTTTATATTATTTCGGACCGGATAACAAAGTCAGAGGGGCTACAAAAGGTGTCAGTGTACCAAGACCGGGTGTCTGGCCAATTGTTAACCTCGCTTCACCTGTTGCGCCTGACTAATAAGAACTTATTGTGGGGTAATGCAGAAAGCTGGATTCCGAAGTGGAAACCAGCTTTCTTTTTTATAATTATTTTCCCCAGGTACTTACCAGTTCTTCGAAGAGTTTTTGCAAAAAAAGCGTTTGCTTCCCTGCCTCGCCACTCCCGACTGTATGATTACCAATCTGCACAACGGGCATCACCCATTTTGTTGTACTGGTTGTGAAAACTTCCTCAGCTTCCATCAATTCATCATACGCAACGGGACGAACTTCTATTTTGAAATATGCCTCTGCAAGTTCCATTACAACCCGCCGGGTAATTCCGTTTAATATATTCTGGTTGGAAGTAATTAAAGTATTTTCTTTAAAGATAAATATGTTGCTCCTTGTCAGCTCACTTATTTCTCCGTCTTTATAAAAAAGAAGATCAGCAGCCTGTTCGCGTTTCATTTCGTCAGCCATCAATACCATGTGAACATAATTGGTACTTTTTATTTCAGGCAAATCACGGACATATTCATAC
>Ga0247739_10000203_pt1 | contig 20490 bp, 19 predicted proteins | sample UWRJL058202B2_FD_180943 | JGI IMG/M metagenome (GOLD analysis project Ga0247739, IMG submission 180943) | Plant litter microbial communities from Arlington Agricultural Research Station in Wisconsin, United States - UWRJ-L058-202B-2 | ecosystem: Environmental > Terrestrial > Plant litter >...
TCGACATTGCGCTAGATGATGTGCTTGAGCTGCTCATTGAGGACGACGAATTATTCTTTTTGCCATCACCGCCACAAGCGGTTAAGAGCAGGCTCACTAAGAGCGCGGATAAGACACTAGGAGTATTTTTCATAGCAGCCTCCTATTGCACGGTTACTGTGACGCGAGCAACAGGGTTTAACCAGCGATGAACGCTCGCATCCGTATCAGTAGCGCCACCGTTTTTGTCTTGATCGCCTATGTGACCTGGGTGGATGTGGACAAACCCTTCAGGCGTGACACCTGCAATGCCGGTGCCGCCATGCCCAACCATTGCATCGATTGGTTCAGGTACGCCAAAACCGGCGACACCATGGACCCCACTGCCGCGAATTTCATCGTTACCTTCGGTGCCTGCGTCGTAGCCATTCACCATGTACACGTAAGTACCAGCCGCGGTTGGCAACGCAATATCGTTCAATGCGATAAAGCCGTCGTTAGAGGGAACTATCATGCCAATCACGGTTAAGTTGGTATTGGCAGTGCCGGGATTACCTAAGTCTGCCATGGTGCTGGCGCCTGGGCTGAGCAAACCACCTGCTGGGTTTTCTACGTATTTAGCGGCAACCCCTGCCATATCAGCAGTGACGCCTGCGATATCGCCGCGCTCAGCGACACTTTGAATATTCGCTGAAGCTGGCATACCAGAAGTAAACAGTTTTGTGGTTGCAGGGTGAGCAGAGACAAGAATCGGTGCGAAATAAATTCCGCGAGTAAGGTTTTGCACTTCAACTTTGTAAGTAGCTGCAAACAGTGACGGGCTAGCTGTTAATGCGATCAATCCAGCAATGAGAGATTTTTTCATGGTTAGGCTCCTGTGTGGTTAGTGTTGACACAGGTAGATTGCGCGCAATAAAAGCCTCAATCCTCACGAAAGTATCACGAGAAAATCATCTTTTTATAATTGCTGGGCGTTACCAAAAAAACTGACGTACAAATTTGCATTTCTTTTGTCGGCGATGGTGAAGGAAAATTTTTGTTGGATTTTTAATTCACGTAAAAAAGCTTATCGTAAAAATAAAAAACTCAACATGCGTAGTTCGCGCACATTGAGTTGTTTTAAGACGCTGAGTTTATTGATAAGTAATGGTTAACTTTGGCCGTGTGCTAATGGTCGCGCGCTCGGATGAACGAATATCTATACCGTTAGGATTATCACTGTCCAATATCATTAAACCATTATTCGCATTACCGTTTATCCATGACTGCGCAAGAGCGACACCTGCTGCGTTCAAGTTGATAATGTAAACACCCGTTGTAAGCGGAGCAAAGCTACCCAAAAGAGCGCCTTTGTTATTAAGAGGATTCGTGTTGCTCCAGGTAGCAGTAGTTTCCGCCCAACCGTTATTCATGGCATAAAGATCATAGGTTGCAGTGGTGGGATCAAATACATTTATTTGGACACTTACCGCAGTCACTGTTTTGTCTTTTGGAATGCTATTGGTGATCCATTTTAATAGCGCGATTAAACGGCCATTGGTGCTGTCATCACCGTCCGCCAAAATTGCTCCGCTTTCGCCATAATTTGTAGTGAGTTGTCCACTTGAAACATAGGTATCTACAGCACCTGCGTAACCGTTCAAGCCTTCTTGTAAACTTACCGTTACGCTAGTTGATTCAGAAGATCGGCTAGATGCGCTGCTTGATGTTGCACTACTGACATGTTGTGCGCTGCTGGTGGACAAACTGCTTCGAGAGCTGCTATGCGAAATACTGCTTTGGCTGTTAATGCTTGATGCGCTTTTGCTGCTTGATGAAGCGCTTGATTTAATACTGGAAATACTTTTCGAAGAAGCTGAGGTTGTAGAACTGCTATTCGTAGTAATGAAACCTACATCAATATTTCTTACGCTTGAGCCAGTCAATAAACTGATTACCGATGTTTTACCATCTGAATTTGCATCGCTATCAACGGCGTCATTAGTGCCCTGATCTTTCGGTGAAATGCTGTAAGTATTTTTGATTACTTGCACGTAATAACTGCCCGCCGCGAGATTGTTAAAATGGTAAGCGCCATCGTTATCAGTAAATGTTGTTTTCAACAATTGATTGCTAGCGTTAAACAATTGCACTTCGATATTGCTCAACAATATTTCATTGATTTCACGAATCCCGTCTGCATCGGAATCTTTCCATGCTAAACCATTAATACTGCCCAGAGCGACGTTGCCATCTTTGGTCAAGGTAAAGTAATCGCGCACATTACCGGAGTCGTTAATAAATTTAGCATCGAGCGTTAAACCATTAACATCTACAACGAGCGAACCTAATTCATAGATAGAATTGAACATGGCGGCGTGATCGAGTGGGCCGCCTTTGAGTTTCCCAGAAGCACCGGCAACTACGTACACAGTCCCGCTATTAGCAAGGCCGGTAGTTTGTTTATTGTAAGCGCCATCACTATCCGCTTGACCGCTACCAACTTGTTTAACGTGAGTTGCGGCATTAAACGTTGTCGATACATCGTAGTGGCCATTAATAAAATTAGTGCGCTCGTAAGAATGGCTGTGGCCTGTTAACACCAGGTCCACTCCGTAACTTTCTAACAACGGCAAATAATTCTGCCGCATTTGAAGTAACTCGGTTTCCGTATCGGAATCATGCGCGCCTTTTGAATAAGGCGGGTGATGCCAGATTGCAATAATCCAATCTGCACTTTTCGCGGCTTGCAAATCTGCTTGCAACCATTTGTACATAGGCGCACCGACAGTGCGACCATTGGACGTAGAGTCCAGCACTATGAAATGCGCGTTAGCGTAATCAAATGCGTAATAGGCTTCAGTACCTGAAGCAACTCCGCCTGCCTCACCATTTTTTGGTAAAGAAAACATATCGAAATAAGGGCCGGTTTGTGAGGCTGCATTAGCAGAGTGGCCATCGTGATTTCCAAAGGCTGGCCACGTTACACTCTGCCGCAACATTTCGGGATATACATTAAAGACATTGGCTTGAAAATTTGCATCAGTGCCGTCTGGGTAAGCGTTATCACCGAGTTGCAACCATAAATTTGTCGCTATCGAGCCGGTGAAATTGCGATACGCGTTGTACACCGCTGCCTGACCCTCTGTGCCGGTTCCCGCATCACCAATTACCCAGGTGCGAAACGCCACACGCTCGCCAGTTGTAGGCGCAGTGGAAAAATAAGTATCGGCATCACCACCACCTAATCTTTCGGTTGTTGAACCAATCGCATAAAAATATTTTGTATTGGGAGTGAGGCCGGTGACTTGAACAGCATGCTCGGTTGTAGATTGAGCGTCTTCGATAACCTTATTTAAATTTGAAGGGCTGGTTCCCACGCGAACGCGGCTATTAGTCGCTTCATCACTACGCCAACGCACAATCACACTGGTGGATGTTCCTGTTTGCAAATAAGGGCCACGCGTTAAGGTTGCCGCAGAAGCAATATCAATATTTAAAATAAAAATTGCGGTTAATAATATTTTTATGCTGAGGTTTAAATGTAGTTTCACGATGAAGTCCTCTTTATTGTTAAGGTCATAAAAGAGGTTTGATGCTAGGTAAACAAAATGAATGGTCGGTGACAGATTTGTTACGTTTTTATTATTAGATGGCGTATAAATTTAATTTTGGGTTTGAGAATTTTTTGGTATGGAAGATACAATACTGTTAGCAAAATTTATAAGGCACCCCCACCCAACATCCCCCTTGGCAGCGGGCTCGTAGCCGGGAGGAGCTTGACTCCCCATTTACTACAGAGTGCAATCAATTCCCTCCCCTGTGAAGGGGAGGGTTAGGGTGGGGTTGTTGTTAGAAGGGAGAAGTTTTTCTGCAAATAGAGTTTTTAAATTACGCCGCCGCCAACAAAATTTTCTTTGTCACCTCGGCAGTAATGTCGCTTTTTTCACCCAGTGGATTCGGATTATGGCGAATTACATTTTCTACCAGCGCCGGAATAGAACTACCATCTAAACCGTAACCTTTAAACGTTGTTGGTACGCCCATTTGTTCAAAGAAATTTTTGGTGGCAGAGATAGCTGCATCAATTAATTCATCTTCATTTTCGTTAGATAAATTCCAAACGCGCTTTCCATACTGAATTAATTTTTCACGTTTTTGTTGGCGCTGTTGATTCATGATTGAAGGTAAAACAATCGCCAATGTTTGCGCGTGATCAAGGCCATGTAAAGCGGTGAGTTCGTGGCCAATCATATGCGTTGCCCAATCTTGCGGAACACCGACACCAATTAAACCGTTGAGCGCCATAGTCGCTGCCCACATGACGTTTGCGCGAATAGTATAATCTTTTGGTTGCGCTAAAACTTTTGGGCCTTCTTCAATGAGTGTTAAAAGCAAACCTTCGGCAAAACGATCTTGCACTTTTGCATTCACTGGATAAGTTAAATACTGTTCCATAATGTGTACGAATGCATCGACAACACCGTTTGAAATTTGGCGAGTGGGTAGTGAATAAGTGGTAGCAGGATCAAGAATTGAGAATTGTGGATAAACGAGCGGACTACTGAACGCAAGCTTTTCCTGAGTAGCTGCTTTTGTAACTACGGAGTTGCCATTACTTTCAGTGCCTGTTGCTGGCAATGTTAATATGCAACCTATAGGTAATGCGCTTTTGACTGGCGCGCTCTTTTCTAAAATGTCCCAGGGCTCGCCGTCAAAATTTACACCGGCAGCAATTAGTTTAGTCGCATCCACAACGCTACCACCACCAACGGCCAATAAAAAATCGATGTTTTTTTCTTTAATTAATGCGATAGCTTTTTGGCAAGTTTCATAATGCGGGTTAGGTTCTATGCCAGAAAATTCAAAAAACGTTTTGCCTTCCAGCGCTTTAATGACTTGATCATATACGCCATTTTTTTTAATGGAACCGCCGCCGTAAGTTAATAAAATCCTTGCGTTAGCGGGTAATAAATCTGTTATTGCACTGATTTGGCCTTCGCCGAAAACAATTTTGGTTGGGTTGTGAAAGCTGAAATTATTCATAGCATAATCCTGTGGGCGATAAAGTGCAGAATCTAAAGGAACTGTACGTGTTGCGTGAGTTTATTTACGGATGTTTACCAAGCGGAATTAAAATGACTCAGTGTTGCGTCTGTAAAACTAAATTTCGTAAAGCAATTGAGCTAGTCTAGGCGTCTAATGTAAACAATGGGTGTAAACAACTAGCGTAAACAAATAAAACCATCTACTACATCAAACTGAACGGCAGTGAGTTTTCGCCCAGTGCAGGGGCCTGCTACACACATGCCGCTTTCGATAACAAACAATGCGCCGTGATTGGCGCATTGAATCATTGAATGACTACTGTCTAAAAACTGGTTCTCAACCCATTCAAGTGCAACACCAATATGTGGGCAAGAATTTTTGTACACATACAATTTATTTTGCTTTTTTACTGCAAAATATTTTTCACCGTTGCAATCAAAACCTTTGCTACTGTTTTCAAGTATCTCTTGTGTATGCAAATCGGTTCGGAGCATGCAAATCCTTGAATATATTAGCTAGGGTTTGGTAACCGGTGGCGCAGCTAAGGTTAGCGTGCGCTTAATAACTTCACCCTCACGAACCAATTGGATTTCAACAGTATCGCCGGGCTTATGAGTTTCTAGAACACTCATGTAAGCATCGTTGTTTGGCGTAAGTTTGCCATCAATCGCAACGACTACATCACCTAACACTAATTGTCCCCGCTGATTGCGGACTACACCTTGTAAGCCAGCTTGCTGTGCTGGCGAATTGTTGTAGACACGCAAAATCGGCAGGCCTTCAATCCCGCTTTGTAACGCCCATTGTTCAGGGGCTGATTCAAAACCTATCACCGGGCGAATAATTCGGCCATTCTTAATAAGTTGCGGAACCACATCTTTTACGGTGTTAACTGGAATCGCAAAACCAATACCTGCGCTCGCACCACTTGGACTATAAATCATGGTGTTCACGCCTACGAGTTGCCCTTGGGAATTCAGCAGCGGGCCGCCCGAATTGCCTGGGTTAATTGCTGCGTCGGTTTGAATAACGTTGCCAATTTTACGATGATTGGGCGATTCAATTTCGCGTCCGAGAGCGCTGACAACGCCAGTGGTGAGAGTTGCATCCAATCCAAAAGGGTTGCCAATCGCGAGTACTTTTCTACCCACTGTAAGCTGGCTTGAATCGCCCAAGCTCAATGCGAGAAGTTTTTCATTGGGAGCGACAATTTTGAGTACCGCAAGGTCACGCTCTGGTGCCAAACCGACAACTTTTGCAGGCCAAGAACTTTGGTCCTGAAGTGTGATCATGACTTTGTTTGCGCCTTCGACTACATGGAAGTTCGTCACTATGTAGCCATCGCTACTCCACACAAAACCTGTTCCTGAACCTGCAGGCACGCTCATGATGTCCCAGGAACGTGGGTCGCGGGCAAGTTGCTCATTGGTGACGAATACTACGCTGGGGCGGGCTTGTTCAAAAACTTGCATGCTATTGCGTTCGTCATCTGTCGCGAATTCAATGGCATTTACGGTACTGGTAGCTGTAGCTACGCCCAAAATCAAACCGCGTAACCAGGTGCTGATTAACTTTATGTTAGTGAGCATTCCGTGATTTCCCCTTAAAACTGTTTTTATTAAGAGACAGGTTCATTCAAAAAGAGGCTTCAATAAAAGCCTCTTTTTGTAAAGTTTTTAGAGATTATGAAAGGCTTTGACGCAATGCTTCCGGGCTGTTTTGGCCATTACGCAAGGCTTGAATACGTTCTTCAAGTGGCGGGTGACTAGCAAATAATTTGCCCATTCCACCTGCAATCCCAAAGGCTTGCATGCTCGCCGGCATTGATGTTTGGCCACTTTCTACTTGTAGACGCTGCAACGCGCGAATCATGGAATTGCGATCCGCAAGGTTAGCGCCAGCTTCATCAGCACGGTATTCGCGGTAGCGCGAGAAGGCCGCAACAATCATGGAAGCCAAAATACCGAAGACCATTTCAGCAACAAAAGTACCTATGTAATAACCCATACCTACACTGTTGCTGCTGCTATCGCGATTACCTTGCAGTGCCCGATCAATGGCGAAGCCGACAATGCGCGCGAAAAACATCACGAAAGTGTTCACTATGCCCTGGATCAAACTCAGGGTAATCATATCGCCATTGGCAACGTGACCCACTTCATGAGCGAGAACCGCACGAACTTCATCGCGCTCAAAGCGTTGCAACAAGCCGAGGCTTACGGCAACCAATGCATCGTTACGATTCCAGCCGGTGGCGAAGGCGTTGGATTCGGGGGCAGGGAAAATCCCCACTTCGGGCATTTTGATACCCGCTTTTTGAGCCAGGTCTGCCACAGTGTCTACTAACCAACGTTCATCTGCATTACGTGGATTTACAATAAGCTCCACGCCCATGGTGCGTTTTGCCATCCACTTGGAAATTAATAGTGAGATGAAAGAACCCGTGAAACCGAAAATAGCGCAAAAGATCAGTAGGCTTTGCAAGTTTAGTTGGCCATGGCTGATAAATTTACCCACACCCAGTAGGTTTATAACAACACCTGCAACAATCATAACGGCAAGGTTAGTTAATAAAAAAAGTCCTATACGTAACACGGTGAGTCTCCTCAAATATAAAGTAGGTTGATTGCCCTAAGACAATCTACCGCTGATATATGTTCAGTTTGGCGAAATTCAATATGCGGGACGAACAGCCTGATAAAAAGACTGTTCCCTTGGGCAGCCGGAGGTGAGTGTGGGCGCGATTTACTGTTTTGCCAGGAGTTGATTATTTAGTTGATTGATTTTGGTCGCCATTTCCTCAATTAAACTCAGGCAGATTTGCGGTTGATGATCAATTAGATCAATAAACTCCTCCTTGCGCACAGCCAGCACAGTGCAATCGCTGGTCGCTACGACTGAGGCAATACGAGGTTGTCGGGTAAATACTGCCAGTGCTCCAAAAATTTCATTGGTGTTTACGTCGCCTACTTTAACTCCATCGCAAATCGCATCCGCGCTTCCGTCAAGCAGCGTATAGACTTTGTCTGCAGCGTCACCTTGCTGAATAATAATTTCGCCTTTGCTGAAATGCACAAATCCCGCCTGCGGTTGAAACTCTGCACGTATTTCTTGTGCAAGAGCGTGTTGAAAAAAGGCGATACTGCATACGAGATAATGAACCCAGTTTTTCTGTAGTTTTCCGTCCAGGTTGACATGGGCGATAAGTTCGTCGCGTTCGTAAGGTAGAAGTTTTACCGTATCAATGCAGCTAAATGCGCCTTCGTTTAGATTGAGGGAGCGTGTAAGACCTAGGAGGTCTCCCTCTTCCAATACCGCAACTAATTTTCCGCGAACACGATAAAATATTTGACCTTCAGTTATAAGAAACAAACGAGTCGTCGGCGCGCCTTCAAAGATGTCATTGCTTACCGATATTTCAACTGGTTTACCGCAAGGTAAAAGATTGCTCAGGAACAAGTCAGTCAAACTACGGGATTTAATGGCGATATCCGTAATGGAATCGGATTGCTTGGTGGGTAAATGCATAGCATCCTCGTAACTGTACACAGATTATTTTCTAAGTGTAGCTGGTTACCAAGGAAAATCTGCGCACAGAGGCGCAGACTTTTAACAGCAATATTGAACAGCCAGAATCAAGTTAAGCGTAAGCTTGTTGAGCTTGGCCACCGCTAAAGCCTTGTTCTGCTTCAGCGACTAATCGAAGTTTCATCTCAGGTGCGAGATCGTTCCAATGTACATTGAGCAATGCGCCCTGTAGGGCGTAAAGCATGACCTTGGATACATTGATATCGCGCGCTTTGATGCGAAGATAAGCTTCAACTGCACCAACTCTATTGAGATCGGCAAAAGTATTAATGCCAACCGCATGAAGTATATTTACCGAAGCCATACCGAGATTTTTTAATTGCAGTAATTCGCTGTGACTTGTCGTCATGAAGATCCCGCTCCGTACATTAAGTTATGATTATTGTTCCTGCGTGTTATAAATTTCCATTTATACCAAGTTGTTATAGTAACCTGTTCGCAATACAGTGCAAATGAATTGTGTGATTGAGCGCCAGTATATAGTTCAAAAAAGAGAAAAATATGAAAGAAGTCATCCAGAACTTTATAGATACAAATGGTAGTGCAGATTTATTGCAAAAGTTTGATCTTTTTGGCGCATCCGACCAGCATTTGGTGAGTTGCCCGGGAAATAATTTAAAAATTCATCCGCAAATTCTTAACGCACTTATTGAATTAACAGACAAGGCAAAGAGCGCAGGTTTTGATTTACGTGTTGCCAGCGCATTCCGTAGTTTTGAGCGGCAATTATTAATATGGAATAACAAAGTCAGCGGCCTTCGCCCAGTGTTAGATAAAACCGGCACTGCTATAGATATCAATTCACTTAATGACGACGAAAAAGTTTTTACGATATTGCATTGGTCAGCCTTACCAGGTGCATCGCGACATCATTGGGGCACTGATGTAGATGTTTATGACGCATCGCGAATGCCGGAAGGCTACGAGCTACAGCTTACCCTTGAAGAAACAGAAAACGGCGGTCCATTTGCAGAATTTCATCAGTGGCTTACACAAGAGTTGCAAGGTGGCTCAAGTTTTTTTCGGCCTTATATCCCAGATGCTGGGGGTGTTTCACCAGAGCCTTGGCATTTAAGTTACGCACCGCTTGCACATAGTTTTGCAACACAACTGAGTGAAGATATGTTGCGTGAAAAAATTCAAGCAACAGATATTTTATTGAAGGACAATATTTTAAAAAATCTTGAATACATTTTTAACAACTATATAAAACCGTATCAATAATAATTGTAAGGAGCTTGTATTGAGTGAATCATCGTTGACACAGCCCGTCACTAAACGTGGCGTCATCAGTTGGATGTTTTACGATTGGGCCGCACAACCCTTTTTTACGGTAGTGTTAACGTTTATTTTTGGGCCTTATTTTGTGTCGCGATTGGTGGCCGACCCCGACATGGGGCAAGCGGCTTGGGGTTACACGGTTACCATATCTGGAATTATTATTGCGGTGATGTCACCAATTCTAGGTGCTATCGCAGATGCCTCTGGTTCGCGTAAAAAATGGATTGCCAGTTTTGCGTTTATTAAAATATCTGCACTCAGTTTATTGTGGTTTGCAGCACCGGGTTCAGAACTTTGGGTACCCATGCTGTGCATAATATTAGCAAGCATTGCTGCGGAATTTTCGATTGTATTTAATGATTCAATGATGCCGCGATTAGTTAGCAAAGCAGATGTTGGTCGCATTTCAAATACAGCATGGGGGCTGGGCTACGCGGGTGGATTGATTGCTTTATTTATTGTGCTTTTGTTATTAGCGGGCAATCCCGTTACAGGAAAAACGTTAATCGGCTTAACACCATTATTTGGATTAGATCCGCTGGCCGGAGAAGATGCGCGCATCACTGGGCCGCTTGCAGCTTGTTGGTATTTAATTTTTCTTATTCCTATGTTTTTGTTTACACCGGACGCCACCACCGGGCTTCCTCTAAAGGAAGCCATACGAACCGGCATGAGTGAGTTGTTAAGTACACTTAAAGAATTGAGGCATCGCCCTGCAGTTTTAAAATTTTTAGCAGCGCGTATGTTGTATCAAGATGGCGTAAATGGATTGTTAGTACTAGGTGGAACTTTTGCGGCGGGAATGTTTGGCTGGAAAACAGTTGAGATGGGTATTTACGGAATTTTGTTGTTAATTAGCGCAATTTTCGGTTGTTATTTTGCAGGAAAATTAGATGCGCGCATTGGCTCAAAAAAAGTCGTTTGTATAAGCCTCGTCTGTTTAATTTTTGCGACAGTTGGAATCATATCTACTGGGCCCGGTTATACATTTTTTGGTTTGCTGGAATTATCAACACAAGATAGCAACAGCATATTTGCAACGGCAGCCGAAAAAGCCTATATCATTTTTGGCTTATTAATTGGATTGGTTTTCGGCCCCGCTCAAGCGTCATCGCGCTCATATTTAGCGCGTAGTGTAAGTATTGAAGAAGCAGGGCGCTTTTTTGGTTTGTATGCTTTATCTGGAAGAGCAACATCGTTTTTGGCTCCCGCCTCTGTGGCTACTATAACGTTAATAACACAATCTGCTCGCATAGGCATGTGTGCGTTAGCTGTATTTCTAGTGCTTGGTTTTTTATTATTGTTAGCTGCACCTTACCCGGCAGTTGATAAAAATACTGTCAATTCTGTTGAGTAAAATTATGTTAGTTATTTTTGATTGTGATGGCGTATTGGTCGATAGCGAAATTTTGTCGGCACAAATTTTTTCTGAATGCCTTGCTGAAGATTATAATATTCATGTGAGTTCGCATTATTCACTTGAAGCCTATCGTGGAAAATCAGTAGCAGATTGTATTCATATGATTACGGATGAGTTGACCGAAAAATTAAATTGGCATGATGTGCCGCAAGCAGAGCGTGATCAGCGCGGTAAAGATTTTTGGCGACGTGTGCAAATGCAGACGCTTGTTGCGTGCGAAAATCGTTTGTTTCCTGTGGCTGGTGTTGAGGCCGTGCTACAAACATTGCAAGCTAAAAAAATTCCTTTTTGTGTTGCTTCGAATGGTAAGCACGAAAAAATGGCGGTCACTTTAGTTAAGACTAATTTACTGCAATATGTAAAAGGACACGTATTTAGTTTTGAGGATGTAACTCGCGGAAAACCCGCGCCGGATTTGTTTTTACACGCCGCTAAAACTATGGTTGTTCCTGCTGCGCAAGCAATTGTAGTAGAAGACTCTCTCACTGGAGTGATTGCCGCTAAGGCTGCTGGTATGCGGGCTCTGGCTTACTGCCCACCGGAGGAGGACGACAAACCTAACAGTTTGCTTGAAAAAATGCGTGATCTTGGCGCAGAATGTTTTTTTAGTATGAATGATTTAATTCCACTCATTTTAAAACCGAATCTATAAACCATGTCAGATGAATCCCCACGTTTAACAGAAGCAAGTTTTGATTCACTTTCAGCACCTTCCGTAAACAATGAAACACAAGTTGATGTGTGGAAAATTATTCGCACTGAAGCTGTTGAAGCGAGTCAACATGAGCCAATATTGGCGAGTTTTTATCATGCTGCTATTTTGAATCACACCAGTTTTCAGGCGGCAATTAGTTTTCATTTAGCGAACAAGCTGGACTCACAAGCAATGCCTGCGCTAATGATTCGCGAGATTTTTATTGAAGCTATGACTGCTGATAAAAATATTGAAATTGCTATGCGCGCCGATATATGTGCGCATCGTGAGCGCGACCCTGCGTGTGACACTTTCAGTATGCCGCTGTTATTTTTTAAAGGATACCAGGCACTTCAGTCGCAACGTATTGCGCATTGGTTGTGGTCGCAGGGGCGTGACAGTTTGGCATTATTTTTTCAAAATCAGATTTCGCAGCAATTCGATGTAGATATTCATCCCGGTGCAAAAATTGGCAAAGGCATAATGATTGATCATGCCACCGGTGTGGTTATGGGAGAGACTGTTATCATCGAAGACAATGTATCTCTTTTGCATGGCGTAACCTTGGGCGGAAGTGGTTGCGCAAAAGGTTTGCGTCATCCAATTATTCGTCGCGGAGTTTTAATTGGTGTGGGGGCTAAAATATTAGGCCATATTGAAGTTGGCGAAGGCGCGAAAATTGGAGCGGGAAGTTTAGTGTTGGAGTCGGTGGCATCTCACACAACCGTTGCGGGTGTTCCTGCAAAAGTTATTGGTAGACCCGTGGTTGATGAACCAGCTTTGAATATGGATCATCGTTTGATAGAAGAGTAGCTTTTTTTTGCCGGAGTTAAGGTTTTAGTCAAGCTTTAAACTAAAATCAACTTCGTCACTATTTTTACCATCGTGTAACCAGGCTAGGACTGAGAGTCGACTTTTTAACATGGCTTCATAAGTTTCAATAACGATAGAGTTCGGTATTTTTTGCTTCTTCATTAAACTAATTCGGTGCTGTAAAAACGCAATATCCTGTTCTACTTTAGTCTGTACAGTGGATGCTTCGGTCAATTGACCATCTACAATTATTTTACGTTGATACAAAGCATTCATAGCTGCGAGACTCCTTAGAGTGGAGATAATGATTCCTAAGTATGGTTTGATATTTTCTGCTTGCCAATTGATTGTGATACTTTTTTGGAACATATACAGCGGTTCATATCGCTAAAAACCAAATTATCTTTAAGTGCCCTCTAAACCTTCAGCTATGCTTAAACATTGTGAGTGAGCTAACAACATTATGAGTGATAAACAATTCGATATTATTTTTCGTGGCGACATTGTCTTCGGCCATCAATTGTCGGATGTAAAAGCAAAGCTGCAAAATTTATTTAAAGCAGACGCTGCGAAAATTGACGCGCTTTTTAGCGGGCGCCCGGTTCCGTTAAAGCGCGGTCTGGATGAAGTCAGCGCGCAAAAATATAAAGAGGCTTTAATTAAAGCTGGCGCACAAGTTGATATTGTCGTCGTTAGTGATATTAAATCCGAACCTATTGTAAAATCTGTAGCGCCAGTTGAGCCCGTTTTATCGCTTGCACAACGGCTTGCGCAACAAGCCGAAGCAGATAAAGAAGCGGCTGGAAAAGCGGCGCGTCAACAGGAGCAAACTGCTCAAGAAGCAGTATCGCGCGCGCCGACTAATAAAGATCAGCTCAGTTGGAGTCTGGCTCCGTTAGGTTCAGATTTATTGCAGCAAACTGAAAAAGTTTTCGTCGAACCTATTAGCGTGGATACCAGCGCAATTAGCTTGCGTCCTGAGGGCGGCAATATTCTTGACGTAAGTGAACAAGCGCCTGCGCCACGCGCTCAAGTAATTGCACCTAATTTTGAAATTGCGGCAGTGGGTGTGGATTTAATAAGCGCTGATGAAAAAATGGAGCTGCCGCTACTTGAATTAGAACTCTCTGATTGGACTTTGGCGGATTTAGGTAATGATTTAATTTCACAATCTGAAAAGCCGCCAGTTGCTACACAAACTATTCAAACTTTAGATGTAGGTCTCGCGCCCGTGGGAACAGATTTAGGTCAGTTAAAACCGCAAATTAAAGTAGTAATTCCTGATATGAGTGGAATTCGTTTGGCGGATTGATTCTTCTCAAAAATAATTGAAGGTTAAAAAGTTTTTAATTCGTATTTTTAAATGAGATAACAATTTGTACTGATATAAAAAAAGGCCGCATTTAGCGGCCTTTTTTTTTGAATGACTTTTATTTTACAGTGTCATCTTTAACATGGAAGGGCGCGTACCAGCAAATCAAGAACGATGGAATGGTCGCGACCATTACGAAAATAAAATAGTGAATGTAACCCATCATTTGTTGTAAATATCCACTTGCCATACCAGTGAGGATCATACACAGCGCCATCAACGCGGTGCCAAATGCGTAATGGGTAGTGGCGTATTTACCAGGTGCTAGTTGTTGCATCAGGTAAATCATAAATCCGACTGAACCTATTCCGAAGAAGAACTGTTCGACGATAACGCCGCTAGCGATCAACACATAACTTTGTGGATGGAAGATAGCAAGCAACAGGAAAGTAATATTAGGAACATTGATGCAAACACATAATGGAAAAAGAGCAGTTTTCAAACCACGTCTGGCAACATAAAGTCCGCCAATAAATGACCCGATAATGTTGGCGACTAACCCGAATACTGAATAAATTAATCCCAGCTCTTGATTCGACATTGCCAAGCCGCCGTTAACCTCGGCGTCCTTCATAAATAATGCGCTTGGTGCGAGTAGGAATCCGTAACTCAAGCGGAAGAGGAACGCAAAACCAATCATTAGCCATATGCTTTTTTTCTGGAAAAATGTGACAAAAGCATCGACTAGCATTTGCATTGCTTCGCCAGTATTAGAAGGAGCATGTTCAGACTTTGCACCATCTGGCATGTGTTTGTAATGCCATGCAGCCATAACCAACATGACAACTCCCAGCACAACAAATGCTGCTTGCCAGGATTGAATCCAGTCAGGACCATTTACTTTTGGGTCATGATTAAAGACATGCTGATGTAATAATCCTGTGAGAATCACAATGCCGCCGGTGATCGCGAGCTTGCCGAGATTCCAGCTAAAACTTTGAATACCGCAAAACGTTGCCTGTTGTTTATTGTTGAGCGATGTTACGTAAACACCGTCACTGGTGATGTCTTGCACTGAGCCGATAAAAGAAATTACCCAGAAAAGAATCATCATAGGTAAGAAGTAATTAGGTAGGCCAAGAATTAGCGCGATGCCGATAAAACCAATACCCTGAAGTATTTGTGTTAATAACACGAAATATTTTTTGGTTTTGTACATTTCTAAAAATGCAGCGAATGCAGGTTTAAATGTGTAAGCCAAACCAAGAGCACTCGCATAGCCTGCGGCTTGCGCGTTATCCATGCCCAAATTGCTGAACATAATTACGCATGCTGCGGTAAGAATGTTGTAAGTGAGAGCCATTGTGAAGTAGCCGGACGGCACCCACAATAGAGGGTTCTTTATGCTAGTTGTCATTTTGTTCGCCCGCTTTATTTGAGTATTGTGCGCACCGATTTTAGAATCGTGTTGATAGTGCACATGCCTATCGTTTTATGTCGAGAGTTTTCAATCGCGCTCTTTATTTTAATGTGTGGTCTCTCAATATCCGAATTTGTAATTTTTCAATTTTGTGTCGCTAACCACTTAAACAAACGACCGCATAGCGGCCGTTGTTTTACTGCAATTATTTAGCGGAGTTGTAACGCTCTGCTGCATCCAAAATTTCTTTGCGTGCAGCTTCTAAATCGCCCCAGCCTTCTACTTTTACCCACTTTCCTTTTTCCAAATCTTTGTAGTGTTCAAAGAAGTGTGCGATTTGTAAAAGAAGAATCTCAGGCAAATCTTGCAAGGTTTTTACGTGGCTGTATAACTTAGTGAGTTTGTCATGAGGTACGGCCAGAATTTTTGCATCTTCACCGGCTTCATCCGTCATTTTAAGTACGCCAATCGGGCGGCAACGAATGACTGAACCAGCTTGCACAGCCTCCGGGAAAAGTACCAATACGTCAGCTGCATCACCGTCACCGCACAGGGTTTGTGGGATGTAGCCATAGTTAGCAGGGTAGTGCATTGAAGTGCTTACCAGACGGTCTACAAACAACGCATCAGCGTCTTTGTCAATTTCGTACTTAATGCCACTGTTCAACGGGATTTCGATAACAACGTTAAAATCATCTGGCAGGCTTTTGCCCGCTGGTATTTTTTCAAAACTCATATTAAGTTCCTGAGTAGATAGGTTAGGTAAAAATTATCGGCGCCGATTCTACCACAAGAATTTACTGCCAATCATACCCAATAAAACAAGGAGGAGGCCGAGCAAAATCCATTTTCCGATTGAGGCGCGGGATGCTTCACTGACCGGTTCTATACGATTACCAGGGGAGGTGGGGCGGGTTTTCCAACGCTTTGGTTCGCTACTAGTTTGCTTGCGCTCTATCGGTTTGCTAATAGAGTCTATAGAGACCCGAACGCGGGTTTTGTGGATTTCGGTGTCGGGAGCGACAAGGCGAAAGGTGTAAACATCTATCCGTAAGCGATCACCGTTTTCAGCAAAGGCTTCGGTGATGCTTTTATCATTGAGGAAGGTGCCGTTAGCTGAGCCTAAATCTTTGATAAACATTTTCGAGCCCTGAATACAAAGCTCGGTGTGACGGCGTGATAAATGAGTCCCGGGGATGGTGATATCACATTGTTCTGTGCGGCCAATGGTGACTGAGCGTTCCGCCGGTATAATAAAGGTCTTACCCGGCAACCAGCTGCCATCCGAAACAAGGCGCCAGGGCGCCCTGAAATGAGCCTCGTCATCCTGAAGTTGGCGCGGGTCAAGCACAATAATTTCGGTCTCGCCCAAGCGCAGCATATCGCCGGGAAATATTTCTTTTTGGGTAATGCGTTGGCCATTAATAAAGCAGCCGCTGGTGCTGTTGTTATCTTTGAGAACATATTTATCATCTTCGACAACAAGTTTGGCGTGAAGTGGGTCTACAGTTTTGTCTTTGATTATCAACTGATTGTCAGATGCGGAACCAATGCAATATAACTTCTCCGTCACCCAAAAAGCGGGTTCGCGGTTATCCTTAAAATGAAGTTTTAGCATTGACGATTTCCGTTAACCAAATATGACGACTTATAATGCGTGATTGTACCAACTCAGATTAGGTTTGTTTATGAGCATTTCGAACGACTTGTCGTCAGAATCTTCTGATTCTGTAAATAAAGTAATTATTCATTACTGCAATCAATGCCGTTGGATGTTGAGATCTGCATGGCTTGCGCAAGAATTGCTCTCGACTTTCGATGGAGATCTTCACGAAGTCACATTGAAGCCCGGTACTGGTGGAGTGTTTGAAGTGTGGTTGAATGGCGAATTAATTTGGGAGCGCAAACGCGACAACGGTTTTCCAGAAGCTAAAGAATTAAAAGTACGCGTGCGCGATATGTTGTGGCCCGATAAACCTTTGGGGCATATAGATGGTCACACGAAAAATCCCGCACCCTAACGCTATCTCTCTGGGTGAGGGAAGTGCCGTTAATATTCTATTCATGTGTTGAACTGATAATTGTCACCCCTTGCGATGTGAGGGGTAGGTAAGGATTCTCATCAGCGCCTTGCTCGCGCATAATAGCAGCCAGTTTTTTCTGTCTCAGTAGTTGCTGGCCTTGTTACCTCTGGTATTTAGCAAATACGTAACAAACATCTTCAAGCAAATTGAAAAGGTTTTTCCCTCATGTTGCAAACCGTGCAAAATAAAATTTCTTCTTTTTATCAAGCCACCATTATTAAACGTCCCTTCGCTATTTTAGCGGGCTTATTCGTTTTAACTGTTATAGCCATATTGGGAATGCCCAATTTTAAATTGGATGCATCCGCTGATTCGTTAACACTCGAACACGATACAACGATCGATTATTTTCGTGAAATTAATCAACGCTACCAACGTGGTGACTTTCTCGTTGTTACCTACTCACCGAAAGCGGATATGTTTTCAGATGAATCAATAAATACACTGAAAAATTTGCGTGACGATCTTGCAAAAGTGGAAGGCGTACAAAGCGTCAACTCCATGATTGATGTTCCGCTTCTCTATAGCCCAATGCGGTCGCTCGCTGAACAGCAACAATCAACACGCACATTAATGACGCCGGACATTGACCGCGCGCAAGCCAAACAAGAATTTTTAACCAGCCCGATTTATCGCAATATGCTGTTAAGTCCTGATGGTAAAACAACGGCGTTATTAATGAACTTAGATGTTAATAATCATTCAATTGAACTTGTGCGTAAACGTGATGCGTTACGTGCAAAACGCGATACTGAATCTTTAAGTGAGGAAGAGAAAAAAGAACTAAAGCAAGTTACCACTGAATATTTAACTTTACGTACTGCAGCAGCTGCGACAGACAGTCAGCGCGTGGAAACAGTTCGCCAAATTGCAGATAAATACCGTAGTCACGCCGAAATATTTTTAGGCGGCGTCAGTATGATTACGTCTGACATGCTCACTTATATTAAAAGTGATTTGGTTATTTTTGGTGCAGTATTAATTATATTTATTATTCTTGTGCTCGCACTTATTTTCCGTCAGTGGCGTTTTATTATTTTGCCTCTACTCACCTGTTTAACCTCAGTCGCACTTATGCTCGGCTGGCTAAGTTGGATTGATTGGCGGCTAACAGTTATTTCATCCAATTTTGTCGCGCTCTTATTAATTATGGCATTCGCATTCACCATTTATGTGGTCGTGCGTTATCGCGAAATTCATGCGCAACATCCTGACTGGGAGCAGGCAGATTTAGTGATGGCCACTGTAAGGGCTATGGTGGAGCCATGCTTATTTTCTGCCCTAACAACCATTGTTGCATTTATGTCATTGGTGATGAGCGGCATTCGCCCCGTAATAGATTTTGGGTGGATGATGACAATAGGTTTAACAGTCGCGTTTATTTTATCTTTCGTTATTGTGCCTGCAGGTTTGATGTTATTACCTAAAGGCGAACCAAAAGATCGCGGCGATAAATCTGCAAAATTAACCCTGCCTTTTTCGCGCATCGCAGAATTTCATGGGGGAATCGTTTTAGCTGTTACAGTTTTTGCGTCTGTAATATCAGTTTATGGTCTGAGTAAACTTGAAGTTGAAAATCGTTTTATCGATTACTTCCATTCAGACAGCGAAATTTACCGCGGATTATCGGTTATTGATAAACAACTAGGTGGTACAGCCACGTTAGAAATTATTTTAGATGCTCCTAAATCAGCTGAACCCGTTTCAATAAATGAAACTTCATCTGAGCAGGAAGAAGATCCGTTCGCTGAAGCAGAAAATGCAACAGATGATAAAGTACCCGCTGGCGAATCCGATGATCCATTTGCTGAGTCAGAAACTGACGGTAAAGCTAAACCAAAACGCGTCAACAGTTACTGGTTTACCATGAATGGTTTGGACCAAATCAAGCAGCTGCATAATTATTTGGAATCGCTACCTGAAGTCGGCAAAGTGCAATCGCTCGCAATTACCTATCAGGTCGCACAAGATATTAACGGTGGAAAATTAAATGATTTTGAATTGGGTGTAATGCGCAATGCATTATCGAAAGATATTCAGGATATTATCATCGCGCCTTATTTGTCCGATGAAAAACAACAAGCGCGAATTACATTGCGTGTAAAAGAAACCACACCAAATTTGCGTCGTGCTGAGTTAGTGGAGCGCATTGGCCATTACGCTATTAATGACGTGAAGCTGCAACCTGAGCAAGTGCATTTCACCGGCATGCTTACGCTTTACAATAATATGCTAGCGAGTTTATTCGAATCGCAAATAAAAACAATTTTTGTCGTATTTATTTCCATTGTATTAATGATGCTTATGCTGTTCCGTTCATTTAGCATTGCCCTAATTGCAATCTTCCCCAATATTTTAGCGGCGGGAATTGTATTGGGCGGAATGGGCTTGGCGGGAATTCCTATGGATATGATGACCACCACTATAGCTGCAATTGTTGTGGGCGTCGGTGTGGATCAGTCGATTCAATATATCTATCGCTTTAAAGAAGAATTTGCCGCGTGCGGAAGTTATATTGAATCCATGCATCGCTCTCATGCATCAATTGGTCGCGCCATGTTCTATTCGTCGGCAACTATTGTTATTGGCTTTTCGATTCTCGCGTTGTCGCAATTTATTCCATCAATTTATTTCGGTGTGTTAACGTCGTTTGCAATGTTCACGGCAATTATTGGAACACTGACACTTTTGCCGAAACTGATTTTGATGTTTAAGCCGTTAGGCTTGGAAAAGTCTTTAAATTAGTATTCGTTCAAATAAAAATGGGAGCTCATGGGCCGCCCATTTTTATTTGAACGAATTAAATTAATTTCAATATATTTATTTTGCTCTCTGTCGATCATCAGAGCAAAATTTTATTCTCAGGGCAAT
>Ga0247739_10000204_pt1 | contig 20471 bp, 6 predicted proteins | sample UWRJL058202B2_FD_180943 | JGI IMG/M metagenome (GOLD analysis project Ga0247739, IMG submission 180943) | Plant litter microbial communities from Arlington Agricultural Research Station in Wisconsin, United States - UWRJ-L058-202B-2 | ecosystem: Environmental > Terrestrial > Plant litter >...
CGTTCCCCGAAGTGCCGCTATAGCTGCCGCTATCTGCCAATTCCAATACACCACCAGCGAGGATAATGGTGTTGCGGGCACTCACGCTGCCAGTATTAGTGATGCGCAAAGTACCGCTGTTGATATTAATGTCGATAAAGTCTGATGCCCCCTGGATCTCTAATTCCCCTACGCCGGATTTGCCCAGAGATTCAAAGCCCGACAGGCTGCCTAAGGGGACAGTATTACCGAGACTTACATCCACATTCAGCAAGTCATTGCCAGCACCGCCATTTACAGTGGCAGCTGAGGTATCAGTGGTATCAAACACCATAAATGTGTCATCACCCGCGCCGAGGGAGAATATACCGCCATCACTGTCCAAAGTGCCCCGCACACTGAATACATCTGAACCATCACCCAAGTCGCCGTTGGCGATCAGCTGCGCACCGGCGGCAACATTGACGGTATTGACGCCGCTAGTGCCGGTGATAACGACCGCCGTGCCGCTGCTGGCCTGCAACGAGCCATCCACATTCAGCCTCGTGTTATCAGCTAGCGTTACCGCTGGCGTTTCCAACGCACCTTCCACATCCAGCGTACCGCTATTGATTGCGGTGCCACCGGTGAAGGACTGTGCTCCGGTAAGAATTACTTCACCGATATTGTCTTTTTGCAGGAATTCAAAGTTGACAGTGTTACCGGCATCAAACAAGAGCGAAGTAGCGTTGTTCAGTATTACCCTATCGCCCGCATTGTGTGTGCCACCACTGATAACGGTGTTTAGTGCCGCGCCATCGTTAAGAGTCAGGATATCGTCACCGCCCAGCAAATCGATTGAGCCTGTACCGTTGAGGGTACCTGTGAGGTTGACGGTGTCAGCACCAGCGGAGCCGGTATAACTGCCATCCACACTCAAGGTCGCGCCACTCGCGACAGTATTAGTGACCACACCGCTGATAGTGCCAGCTATCTCGATGTCCAGAGTGCCCTCGTTGATATTGACGGTATTGAAATTGGACGTGCCCGGTCCTGTGAGGTTAAGCACGCCGGTGCCGGTTTTATCAAGGGTTTCAAAGCCGGATACTGCACCGAGGTTTGCGCTGGTGTTGATATCAGTGTTGAAGGTATCCACACCTGCACCGCCCTCGACGGTGCCGATGATCTGGGTACCATCGTGGATGCTGAAGGTATCGGCGCCATCGCCGAGTGATAAGACACCACCATCAGTATCTAGCGTGCCGGATACATCGAGTAGATCATCGCCATCGCCCAGGTCGCCATTAGCAACCAGTGTGCCCGCAGCGCCCACTGCTACCGTGTTGACGCCGCTGCTGCCGGTGATAGTTGCAGCAGTTCCACCGCTAGCCTGCAACGAGCCATCGATATTAAGTACAGTGTTATCGGCTAGCGTTACCGTTGGTGTTTCCAACGCACCGTTCACATCCAGCGTACCACCATTGATTACGGTGCTGCCGGTGAAGGCCTGTATTCCGGTCAGGGTCGCTATACCACTGTTGTTCTTTTGCAGGAATTCAAAATTGACGGTGTTACCAGCATCGAACAAGAGCGCGGTGGCGTTGTTCAGTACTACCGTATCGCCCGCACTGTGTGTGCCACCGTCGATGGGATTGGTGAGTCCACTGATATCGGCACCATCGTTAAGAGTCAGGACGTCGTCACCGCCCAGCAAATCGATTGAGCCTGTACCGTTAACGGTACCCGTGAGGTTGACGGTATCAGCACTGGCGGAGCCGGTATAACTGCCGTCTACGTTCAAGGTCGCGCCGCTCGCGACTGTGGTAGTGACCACACCGCTAACAGTGCCAGCTACCCCGATATCCAGAATGCCACCATTGATAGTGACGGTGCTGAAGTCCGAAGACGCTGGACCATTAATCCCTAAAGTGCCGATATTGGTTTTCGTCAGGGTTTCAAAGTTGACCGCACCGCCCAGAATGGCAGTACCGGCGATGTTGGCCGTCAAGGTGTCAGTGCCTATACCACCATCAAGTGCGTTGGCCAAACCGGAAAGGTCGGCTCCATCCTGCAGGGTTAGGTTGTCGTCGCCACCTGAAAGATTGATGGTGCCGGTTCCCGAAACGATACCCGCTACAGTGAAACTGTCACTGTTACCACTGCCGGTGTAAGCACCGTCTACATCCAAAGTAGCGCCGCTGGCAATGGTGGTATTCAAACTGCCCGTGACGGGAGCGATCAGGCTGGCAGCCGCATCCAGATGCAAGGTGCCGTCGTTGATATTGACGGTATTGAAATTGGACGTGCCCGGTCCGGTCAGGTTAAGCACGCCGGTGCCGGTTTTATCCAGGGTTTCAAAGCCGGATACTGCACCGAGGTTGGCGCTGGTGTTGATATCAGTGTTGAAGGTATCCACACCTGCACCGCCCTCGACGGTGCCGATGATCTGGGTACCGTCGTGGATACTGAAAGTGTCGGCGCCATCGCCGAGTGAGAAGACACCGCCATCACTATCCAGTGTGCCGGATACATCGAGTAGATCATCGCCATCGCCCAAGTCGCCATTAGCAACCAGTGTGCCCGCAGCGCCCACTGTTACCGTGTTGACGCCGCTGCTGCCGGTGATAGTTGCAGCGGTACCGCCGGTTGCCTCCAGTGAACCCTCCACATTCAGCCCCGTGTTATCGGCTAGCGTTACCGTTGGTGTTTCCAACGTACCGTCCACATCTAGCATACCGCCATTGATTGCGGTGCCAGCGGTGAAGGTGTGTGTTCCGGTCAGGGTCGCTATAGCCGTGTTGTTCTTTTGCAGGAATTCAAAGTTGGCGATATCGCTTCCATCGAGTGTCAGGGCTGCGATATTGTTGAGCACCACCGTATCTCCACCACTGTGGGTGCTGCCGTCAATGGGATTTGCCAAAGCCGAGATGTCGGCACCGTCGTTCAAGGTCAGTGTATCGTCGCCGCCACAGAGGCTGATCGTACCGCTGCCGCTCAAGGTACCGGACACATTCAGAGCATCGTTTAGATCGCCGCACCCGAATTCGCCATCCACATTCAAAGTTGCGCCAATGGCGACAATAGAATTCAGAGCCTCGCCGGGCGTTGCCACTATGCTGGCGCCAGCGTGCACATCAAGTGTGCCTCCCAGTACTTGTACTGCCTGCAGATCGGTAGCACCGGGGCCTGAAACGTTGAGCACGCCCGTTCCCGATTTGGTTATACCCTCAAAATTTACCAGGGCGGCCACATTTGCGCTGGTGTCGATGTCGTACGTCCGGGTGTCTAAACCCGTACCGCCGTCAACGGTACCGACCACGGTGCCATCATGTACCACGAAATTGTCATTACCCGCCCCGAGAAAGAATGTGCCTCCATCGGTATCGAGAGTACCGATTACATCAAGCAGGTCGTTGCCGTCGCCAAGGTTACCGGTTGCGATTAGCGTACCGTTCACGCTTACCGTGTTAACGCCGCTGCTGCCGGTGATAGTTGCAGCAGTTCCACCGCTAGCCTGCAACGAGCCATCGATATTAAGTACAGTGTTATCGGCTAGCGTTACCGTTGGCGTTTCCAACGCACCGTCCACATCCAGGGTGCCATCATTGATTGCAGTGCTGCCGGTGAAGGCCTGTGTTCCGGTGAGGGTCGCTATACCCGTGTTGTTCTTTTGCAAGAATTCAAAGTTGACGGTATTACCGGCATTGAGCAAGAGCACGGTGGCGTTGCTCAGTATTACCGTATCGCCCGCACTGTGTGTGCCACCACTGATAACGGTGTCTAGTGCCGCGCCGTCGCTAAGGGTTAACGTATCCTCGCCACCGCTCAAGTCAATAGCACCAATACCAGTGACAGTGCCGGTAATGTCGAAAGTATCAGCACCGGCGGAGCCGGTATAACTGCCATCCATGTTCAAGGTCGCGCCGCTCGCGACTGTGGTAGTGACCACACCGCTGACAGTGCCAGCCACCCCGATATCCAGAGTGCCACCATTGACAGTGACGGTACTGAAGTCCGAAGACGCTGGACCATTAATCTCTAAAGTGCCGGTGTTGGTTTTCGCCAGGGTTTCAAAGTTGACTGCACCGCCCAGACTGGCAGTACCTGCGATGTTGGCCGTCAAGGTGTCAGTGCCTATGCCGCCATCAAGTGCGTTGGCCAAACCGGAAAGGTCGGCTCCATCCTGCAGGGTTAGGTTGTCGTCGCCACCTGAAAGATTGATGGTGCCACTACCAGAAACGATACCCGCGACAGTGAAACTGTCGCTGTTACCGCTGCCGGTGTAAGCACCGTCTACATCCAAAGTAGCGCCGCTGGCAAGGGTGGTATTCAAACTGCCCGTGACGGGCGCGATCAGGCTGGCAGCCGCATCCAGGTGCAAGGTGCCCTGGTTGATATTGACGGTATTGAAATTGGACGTGCCCGGTCCGGTCAGGTTAAGCACGCCGGTGCCGGTTTTATCCAGGGTTTCAAAGCCGGATACCGCACCGAGGTTGGCGCTGGTGTTGATATCAGTGTTGAAGGTATCCACACCTGCACCGCCCTCGACGGTGCCGATTATCTGGGTAGCGTCGTGGATGCTGAAGGTATCGACACCATCGCCGAGTGAGAAGACACCACCATCAGTATCCAGCGTGCCGGATACATCGAGCAGGTCGTCGCCATCGCCCAGGTCGCCATTAGCAACCAGTGTGCCCGCAGCGCCCACTGTTACCGTGTTGGCGCCGCTGCTGCCGGTGATAACGACCGCCGTGCCGCTGCTAGCCTGCAACGAGCCATCGATATTAAGTACAGTGTTATCGGCTAGCGTTACCGTTGGTGTTTCCAACGCACCGTCCACATCCAGGGTGCCATCATTGATTGCGGTGCCAGCGGTGAAGGTCTGTGTTCCGGTGAGGGTCGCTATACCCGTGTTGTTCTTTTGCAAGAATTCAAAGTTGACGGTATTACCGGCATCGAGCAAGAGCGCGGTGGCGTTGTTGAGTACTACCGTATCGCCCGCACTATGTATGCCACCACTCATGACGGTGTTTAGTGCCGCACCATCGTTAAGAGTCAGGATATCGTCCCCCCCAAGCAAATCGATTGTGCCTGTACCGTTAACGGTACCTGTGAGGTTGACGGTGTCAGCACCGGCGGAGCCGGTATAACTGCCATCCACATTCAAGGTCGCGCCGCTCGCGACTGTGCTAGTAACCACACCGCTGACCGTGCCAGCTACCCCGATATCCAGCGTGCCGCCATTGATAGTGACGGTGCTGAAGTCCGAAGACGCTGGACCATTAATTTCTAAAGTGCCGGTGTTGGTTTTCGTCAGGGTTTCAAAGTTGACCGCACCGCCCAGAATGGCAGTACCGGCGATGTTGGCCGTCAAGGTGTCAGTGCCTATGCCGCCATCAAGTGCGTTGGCCAAACCGGAGAGGTCGGCTCCATCTTGCAGGGTTAGGTTGTCGTCACCACCGACAAGGTCGATAGTGCCACTACCAGAAACGATGCCCGCTACAGTGAATCCGTCGCTGTTACCGCTGCCGGTGTAAGAACCGTCTACATCTAGAATAGCGCCGCTGGCAATGGTGGTATTCAAACTGCCCGTGACGGGAGCAGTCAGGCTGGCAGCCGCATCCAGATGCAATGTGCCTTGGTTGATATTGACGGTATTGAAATTGGACGTGCCCGGTCCGGTCAGGTTAAGCACGCCGGTGCCGGTTTTATCCAGGGTTTCAAAGCCTGATACCGCACCAAGGTTGGCGCTGGTGTTGATATCAGTGTTGAAGGTATCCACACCAGCACCGCCCTCAACGGTGCCGATGATCTGGGTACCGTCGTGGATACTGAAAGTGTCGGCGCCAGCACCGAGTGAGAAGATACCGCCGCCCGTATCCAGCGTGCCGGATACATCGAGCAGGTCGCTGCCGTCGCCCAGGTCGCCGCTAGCCAACAATGTGCCGCCGCTGTTAACAAAGACGGTACTCGCCGTACCCGCTGTGCCAGTGAACACCGCTTGATTGGCGCCGCTAGCCTGCAGGGTACCGTCGATGTTGAGGATACTGTTGCCCAGCGTCACCGTGCTCGTGTCCATTGCACCATTGATATCGAGGGTGCCGCCATTAACAGTGGTGGCTCCAATGGAATTCGCCGCCGTCAGTGTCAGTGTGCCGGTACCGATTTTGCTCAAGCCACCACTGCCGGTGATGCTGCCAGCGAAGGTGCTGCTGGTATTTATGCCGCCTGTGGTGAGCGTGCCGCTGCCTAGGGTGACGTTGCCGCCGGTCGTGCCACCACCGGCCAGTGAGCCGATGGTTTGGTCAAAGTTATTCAAATCTAGTGTTGCGCCAGCCACATTAGCCAGAGTCACGACTGAATTGACTCCGAACGCCTGGCTTCCCGCTGCCGCGCCCGCTTGCAAGGTGCCAGCGTTAACGTTGGTGACACCAGTGTAAGTATTGGTGTTAGTAAGAGTTAGCGTGCCGCTGCCAGCCTTGCTCAATGCACCCGTGCCATCCATCACACCATCCAGGGTGACATTGAAACCAGTGGTGTCGATGGTGCCGCCGCCAGCATTGAGAGTCGTCGTGCGATTAGCAGTGAAGCCCGCTGTGGTGCGCAAGGTGCCGCCGTCGAAAGACAAATCTCCCGCCGCATCGCCCAGATTTGCGTCAGTGGAAACCTGCACTACACCGCCATTGATTGCCGTGCCGCCGGTGTAGCTGTTGGTGCCGTTCAGAACCAAGGTACCGAGATCAGTTTTGACCAATTGCGTGACGCCGCTGAGATTGGAATTGATCGTCGCGGTGTAGCCGGCGCCGGGTGCCGTGCCGTCGCCAACGCGAATGGTGGTCTGCGTTCCGCCACCCAGAACGAGCGGATCACCACTAATCACATAACCATCAATGGCGAATTGCATACCGCCGGAATTTACTGCCCCCAAGGTGTTGTCAACGGTGACCGTACCGGCCGCACCGGTAAAAAGCGCGAAGGCATTGTCCGTGTATTGGGCGTTAATGGCGCCACTCACGTCCGTCCAGTTGTCGTTACCGGTGGAGTGTTGCCAGAGGCCGTTGCCGCCGTTGATGACGCTATTGTTCTTCGGCCCAGCCGCACCATCCCAAGTAGCAAAGGTGAGGCCGTCGGTGTTGATCAGGTTGATCTGATTGGCCACCGAGGTTTGCAGGTAGTTGACGCTGCCGCCCGGCATAGTGCCGAGGGTTAGGCCATTATCAGTCAGGGTGCCGCCATAACTAATCAGGCGATAAATGCCTACGCCATAAGTGCCACCACTGGATATGCCAACGTTGAGAGTACCGTCCAGTGTCAGGTTGCCATTCACAATGGTGTGGTCGTTAGACGCTCCACCGACGACCCCAACTTGGCCGAGTTCGTAATTAAGCATTGACGCGCTGGTGAGGGATAAATCACCGTTGATGGTGAGCGTGCCCGGCGAATTGCCTGGCCCGAGGATGCCGTTGGTGATCGCGACACTGCCGCCGATGGTGCCGCTGCCGCCCAAGGTCGCACCAGAGGCGACCGTCATCGGAGCGCTCCCGGTTAGATTGCCATTGACCAGCAAAGTACCGTTGTTGACAGCGATGCCGCTGCTGAAGCTCTGTGATCCGCTCAAAACGGCGGTTCCGACATTCTCTTTTTGCAGGAAATTAAAGTTGCTGATGTTGCTGACATCCACGCTGAACGTGCTGGTGTTATCCAACACTAGAGTATCGTTGGTGTCGCCACCGCCGTTGACGCCAGTGCCACTGATCACTGCGCCATCGAGCAGGGTCAAGGTGTCGTCGCCGGCACCCAAGTTGATTGAGCCGCTACCGCTGACGAGGCCCGCCACCATCATGGTGTCGTTGCCGGACGAGCCCGTATAGCTGCTGTCGACATTTAAAGTCGCGCCGCTGGCTACCCTGGTGGTGGTGACATCGCTGACGTTGCTGGCGTTGCCGATCTGCAGCGTGCCGCCGCTAATATTGACGGTGGTGAATGCCGAAGACGTCGGTGCATCAATGCTCAACGTACCGACATTGGTCTTGGTCAGGGTCTCGAAGTTGATCGCACCACCACCCAGGATAGCGGTAAGTGCAATATCGGCGACCAAGGTGTCCGTACCGCCTCCGCCATTTACTTGATTGACCAGGCCAGACACGTCGGCACCGTTTTGAAGGGTCAGGGTGTCGTCGCCATCGCTGAGATCGATAGTGCCGGTACCGGTAACCGTACCAGCCACGGTCAATGTGTCGCTGCCGGTTGATCCCGTGTAAAGGCCATCGACATTCAAGGTCGCGCCGGTGGCGACAACTGTGTCGAGCGCTTGATCGGCGTTCGCGGCCACGCGGGCATCCAGCCCGATGTTCAACGTGCCGCCAAGCACATTGAGTTGCCGGAGCTCGGTATCACGCCAGGAGCCACCTGTGATGTTGAGGGTACCGTTGCCGGTCTTGGTGACGACTTCGAATTGGGGCAAGGCGCCGACTGAAGCCGTCGAGTTGATGTCGATGATGTCGGCGGTAACGATGTCGGTGCCGCCACCACCGTGGACAACACCGTTCACGACCGCGCCGTCATGGATGATGAACTGATCATCCGCATCGCCCAACCCAATCACGCCACTGATAGAGCCACTTTCGGGTATATCCAATCTGCCCAGTACCTCCAGCAAGTCATTACCATCCCCCAGAATGCCAGTCGCGGTCAGTGTGCCTGCCGCGCCGACCCTTACTATGGCATTGTCAGTACCGAAGACTGTGAGGTCTGCCCCCCCCAACGTGCCTTCTACATTCAGCGCGGTATTCTCGAGCATGACTACGCTGCTCGCATCCACGATGCCGGCTACGTCCAGCGTGCCGACATTGAGATGAATTGAGGCGTTCAGGTCCATCGTACCGGTAAGGGTCACCGTGCCGACGCCGTTCTTGTCTATGGCCTCGAAGTTGACAATCTTGCTGACATCAACGCTGAGTAGACTAATGTTATTCAGCGCTACGATGTCGGCAAAGTCATGCGCGCCGCCGTCAATGACGTTGTTCAGTACTGCACCATCATTGAGAATGAGTGTGTCGTCGCCATCGCCCAAATCGATAGTGCCGGTGCCGGTCACCGTACCGGCCACGGTCAGCGAGTCGCTACCGTCAGATGCCGTGTAACTGCCGTCGACATTCAAGATCGCGCCGCTGCCGACAAAGGTGTCGAGTGAGTTACCGGGGTTCGCGACTAGGGTGGCTCCCGCCGCGATGTTTAGCGTACCGCCTAATACATTGACGGCATTAAGGTTGGTGCCCAGTCCGTTGAAGTTGAGCGTGCCACCGCCGGTCTTGGTGACGGTCTCGAAATTGAGCAGCGCGCCCAGATCGGCCACGCTGGTGATGTTGTAGGCACGCGTGTCGTTCCCCGCGCCGCCGTCGACATCGCCCGTGACAATAGTGCCGTCATGTACGACAAAAGCATCATCGCCGTCACCGAGCGAGAACGCACCCACACCGGTGTTGAGCGTGCCGCTTACGTCAAGCGTGTCGCTATCGTCGCCAAGATCACCATTCGCCTGTAGAAGGCCGTCGGTGCCGACCGTCACAGTGTCCGCACCGGCGCTGCCTGTGATCGTCGTCGGCGTTGCGCCCGCGGCCTGCACATTGCCGTTCACATTCAGCGTGGAGGTGCCGGACATGGCGATCGTGTCGGTAGTCAGCCCCCCGCTCACGTCAAGTGTACCCGCGCTGAGAATGGTTGCGCCGACACTGTTGCTCGCTGAAGTCAGCGTCGTGGTGCCAGTACCTATCTGCGCAAAAGTGCCCGGACCGCTCAGGGTACCGGTGAAAAGAACGGTATCGCTGCGGTTGAACGCCAATGTCGATGTCGGCTGGTTGAAGGTCACATTGCCGGTGCCGAGGTTGCCGGTCGTGCCACCATCGCCGACGGTCAGGTTGCCGTCATTGATAACAGTATTGCCGGTGTAGGTATTGGCGCCTGTCAGAACCAAGGTGCCGAGATCAGTTTTGACCAATTGCGTGACGCCGCTGAGATTGGAATTGATCGTCGCGGTGTAGCCAGCGCCGGGGGCCGTGCCGTCGCCAACGCGAATAGTGGTTTGCGTTCCACCGCCCAGAACGAGCGGATCACCACTAATCACATAACCATCAATGGCGAATTGCATACCACCGGAATTTACTGCACCCAAGGTGTTGTCAACGGTGACCGTACCGGCCGCGCCGGTAAAAAGCGCGAAGGCGTTGTCGGTGTACTGGGCGTTGATAGCGCCACTCACGTCCGTCCAGTTGTCGTTACCGGTGGAGTATTGCCAGAGGCCGTTGCCGCCATTGATGACGCTATTATTCTTCGGCCCGGCCGCACCATCCCAGGTAGCAAAGGTGAGTCCGTCGGTGTTGATCAGGTTGATCTGATTGGCCACCGAAGTTTGCAAGTAGTTGACGCTGCCACCTGGCATAGTGCCGAGGGTCAGTCCATTATCAGTCAGGGTGCCGCCGTAGCTAATCAGGCGATAAAGACCAGCGCCATAGGTGCCGCCAGCCGAGGTGGAAACATTGAGCGTGCCGTCCAGGGTCAGATTGCCGTTGACGATGGTGTGATCGTTAAGCGCCCCGCCGACGACCCCAGCTTGGCCGAGTTCATAATTAAGCGTTGATGCGCTGGTGAGGGATAAATCACCGTTGATGGTGAGCGTGCCCGGCGAATTGCCTGGCCCGAGGATACCGTTGGTGATTGCGACACTGCCGCCGATAGTACCGCTGCCGCCCAGCGTGGCGCCGTTGGAGATGGAGGTGAGACCCGTAGCCGTTGTCTGGTCGCCGTTGATGTAAAGCGTGCCGCCCGTCACCTTGGTCGCACCTAGGTAGCTGTTGTTACCGGTTAGGACAGTTGTGCCCGTGCCTACCTTGTCCAAGCCACCACTGCCACTCATGACGCCCGCATAAGAAGTGTTGGCGTTGTTGCTACCGGTGGTGAGCGTGGCGCTGCCCAGTGTCACGTTACCACCGGTCGTGCCGCCACCGGCCAGCGAGCCGATGGTCTGGTTGAAGTTGTTCAAGCTCAGTGTGGCGCCAAGCACATTGGCCAGGGTCACAGCTGAGTTAAGCCCGAAGGCTTGGCCGCCCGCTGCAGCGCCCGCTTCCAGGGTGCCCGTCGAAATCATTGTTCCACCGGTGTAGGTGTTGATACCGGTCAAGGTCTGGGTGCCGATGCCTAACTTGTCCAAGCCACCACTGCCACTAATGATGCCAGCATATGAGGCACTGGTGTTGACTCCACCAGTAGTGAGCGTGCCGCTGCCCAGCGTTACATTGCCACCAGTTGTGCCGCCACCGGCCAGTGAGCCAATAGTCTGGTTGAAGTTGTTGAGGTTCAGGGTGGCGCCAGCTACATCGGCCAAGGTGACGGCTGAGTTGCCACCGAAAGCTTGGCCGCCCGCTGCAGCGCCAGCTTGCAGGGTTCCGGCATTAACGGTGGTCGCACCGGTATAGGTATTGATACCGGACAATGTCTGCGTTCCGACACCAACTTTGTTGAAGCCCCCGCTCCCGCTGATGATGCCAGCATATGAGGTGCTGGTGTTGACTCCACCAGTGGTGAGCGTGCCGCTGCCCAGCGTCACGTTGCCACCAGTCGTCCCGCCACCGGCGAGTGAGCCGATGGTCTGGTTGAAGGTGTCCAAGCTCAGCGTGGCGCCGGCCACATTGGCCAGGGTGACGGCTGAATTTAGACCGAAGGCCTGCCCCCCCGCTGCCGCGCCAGCTTGCAAGGTGCCAGCATTGACGGAGGTAGCACCTGTGTAGCTATTGGTGCCAGTTAGCACGCTTGTCCCCGTCCCTAGTTTGTTCAAGCCACCAGTGCCACTAATGACGCCCGCATAAGAAGTGTTGGTGTTATTGCCGCCGGTCGTGAGGGTAGCGCTACCCAGCGTCACGTTGCCGCCGGTTGTGCCGCCACCGGCCAATGAGCCGATGGTCTGGTTAAAGTTGTTCAAGCTCAGTGTGGCGCCAGCCACGTTAGCCAGGGTCACGGCTGAATTAAGCCCGAAGGCTTGGCCGCCCGCTGCAGCCCCGGCTTGCAGAATTCCTGCGTCGACGGTGGTAGTGCCGCTGTAAGTATTAGTGCCAGTCAATACGGTTGTCCCCGTGCCTGACTTGTCCAATCCACCAGTGCCACTAATGACGCCCGCATAAGAAGTGTTGGTGTTGTTGCCACCGGTGGTAAGGGTGGCGCTGCCCAGCGTCACGTTGCCCCCGGTTGTGCCGCCACCGGTCAATGAGCCGATGGTCTGGTTAAAGTTGTTCAAGCTCAGTGTGGCGCCAGCCACGTTAGCCAGGGTCACGGCTGAGTTAAGCCCGAAGGCTTGGCCGCCCGCTGCAGCCCCGGCTTCCAGAATTCCCGCGTTGACACTGGTAGTGCCGGTGTAGGTGTTGGTGCCGCTCAGGACAGTCGTGCCGGTGCCGACCTGAGACACCGAGCCGCTTCCGCTAATATTGCCTGCCAGCGTAATGGCGTTCGAGCGGTTCACGATCAACGCGCTATTGTCGACCACATTGCCCACGATGCTACCAGAAGTACCGCCGTTGCCCAGCTGCAGGGTGCCGGATGTGATGGTGGTACCGCCGGTATAAGTGTTGTTGCGGGTCAGCGTAGTGGTGCCGCTATACACCTGGACTTGCCCAAGGCCGCTGATCAAAGGCGCGCTACCGGCAGCCACTCCAAACGTATAGTTGCCGGTCGTGTCGGTATGATTCAAGACTAATAAGGAGTCGGCGGCGGCGAAAGCCAGACTTGGGGTATTCAGGATCCCCGCTGCCGCTGCCGCTGAGCCCGCTGCTGCACCGATATTCACAACACCGGAGCCAAAAATGCGCAAATTGGTGGCGTTCGCGCGGCCTCCATTGGACACGGTCAATGAGGATCCTCCGGCGACGTCTAGCGCCGCCCCGGCAGAGATCACAGAGTTAGCGTCACGCACCACGACGGTAGCGACGCCAGTGTTGCCCACCCGGATTCCATAACCACCCGTCGTGGAAACAGAGCCGCCGTTCAGGATATTAAGCGTTGCGCTACCACCCGCACTGTTGAGATAAGCAAGTTGAAGCTCCCCACCGCTCATGGTCCAGCGCGACCCAGCCCCTGTCACTGTTACTGTGCCGACACTGTTGACCCCGCTAGCGATCATGCCTGCTGGCAGAGTGGAGATGCCCGTGCTGGTGACGATTCCGCCGCCTTGAATAATCAGAGTTCCGCCTGCGTTGGTCGTACCAACCGTCAGCCGGTTGCTTAGCGCCCACGGGCTTGCATGGGTGCCGGGAACCGTCTCAGTGGTTCCGCCGTTTATCACGTATTGAGCCTGAGCGGGCGCCGGAATTCCGCCTGCCACTAGGACAGCCATTACAGCTAGTCTGACTCGCATGGGCCATGTGTTATGTGAGATTGAGCCGGGTTTGCGCGTCAACGCCGAGGCGGCGACCCGCTCGTCTACCCGGCCAGAACTTTTACCCCGCCGCTTAGCGAGTTCGGAAACAACAACCCAAACGCCTAATGCTTGGGACCAGATAATACGAAAAGTGCGATTCATAGTTATTTTCCTTCGTCTTCCACCACAATCAGGACACGCCGGTTTTGACTTCGTCCGTCAGCGGTATCATTGTCGGCAACAGGTCTGGCTTCTCCTTGCCATGCAGTGCGTAAACGCAGCGGCTCCACTCCATATGCGTCGACCAGGCGTTTTTCTACTGCTTTGACCCTGCGTTGGGATAGCTGCAGGTTGTAGGAAGCTGTCCCGATGTTGTCGGTATGCCCCTCGATCAGCACTACGCTACCGGTGGTAGTCTTGATCAAATGCGCCACTTGCCCCAGGCTCTCCTGATAGGGATCAGTGAGTTCCGCAGAATTGAAGGCGAAGCGAATAGTCCATTCGCCGGGTTGCGGTGAAACTGGTGGTGTTGAAATTACTGGCGGAGTGACAACTTGGGTAGCAGTTGCTTGCTTCGGCGGTGTACCTATTCGGCCAAACGAATAACTGACCCCGAAGGAGATCAGGGTATCGCCATAGTTATCACTGAGTGTATTGAAGTAGCGGGCTTCCGCCCGTAGGGACCATTTAGGGTTGAACAGGTAGCGTGTTCCGACTGCCAGAGAGAGATCAGTTTCGCTATTCCTTTCCCCTGACCCCATACTGAAACGTGCACTCCCGATACCGCTCGATAGATAGGGCTCAAATCCCTTGCCATCGCTGAAATAATAGAGGGCGTCCAAACTGTTGCGGATTAGCCGACCATCTTTTACCACAGTCGCCTGCTCGTTTCTGAACGAGGCCGACATGGTGCGCAATTCCACCGCCCAATTGGGCGTCAAACGGCGTTCAATCCCAAAGATTCCCGCCGAGTCATTCTCAAACAACCGTTCCTGGTCGTACTCATATAAACCGGCAGCAGTGTTGAGATACCACTTAGCCACTTCCTGAGCTTGCACGGCATGCACAATACCTAGACCGAACAGACAGGCACCGAAAGCTCTCCTGCTAACGCTGGCAAAACCTCCTCTTGGACTCCTTTTGCTCGTCATCTAACTACTCCTGTTCAAACGCGACTAAATCGATTCCGAATTATCTATGCCCATGCATTCACTGGTCGCAGGCATTAAAACTTAATGAGGAAGCATTGACACAAATGTCCCTGCTCAAAGCTTTCATAAAGAAGATTAGTCTTTCAACACAATTTGGCTAATTAAAATTAGTTTGAACGGAAAATTTTATTTGCGTTGTGACGAGCTTTCAATTTATCTAGCTTTTATAATTGCTTGAAAATATGTGGATTATGAAGCACATGCTTGAATTGAATCTCGACGATGAGAGAATTAAACGACAAAAAGTTCCCAGTTTTGCTTGACCAGTACAATCCAACAAAAAACGAAACAACTTGTGCCGTTTGAAATCACACCGCACACACCCAAAAGTGCGTGTGTTCCTGGATAAAAAGAAATCCGCACAAAAGCAACACTGATATACGAGAGCACCAAAAATCTTCGTGCTGTCAACTTGTTACTCGGGCATACCAAACCGGAAAGTAGGGTTCGCTATTTACGAATCGAAGTCGATGATGCACTGGAAATCGCTGAGCAAACAAAAGTGTGAGTTTCTATAAACCGGCATTAGGATAATGCCGGGATCGGACGATACTGTTGGGAAAATCGGTATAAATTTTTTAACGATAAATTAGTTAAAATGCTTTATTTTTCGTGTTGTCATGTGAATGCTGAAAGGCTTTAGTCGTGCGAAAGTAATTTTATTCAAATAGCGCACGATAGTTTTTATTTTTCGGGTAACTAAAATAGTTTTTCAACAGTTATGGCCGCATGCGGGACTGATATTATTTTGCAAGTCTAAAACGAGGAGTCATGAATTGCCTAGTGATTCAGCGACGGCAACTGTGATAGCTGCCTCGTCATCGCATCTGCGTTTAGCTAACGCCTAATCTTCTAGGCGCATTTATTGACATAGCACTACAGTACTATCTCAGCCAAATTACCTTTTTCTTCCAACCATGTTTTACGATCACCTGCACGCTTTTTAGCAAGCATCATATCCATGACTTGATGAGTGCCATCATCGTCGCCAATGGTGAGCTGCACCAAGCGACGCGTGTCGCGAGCCATGGTGGTTTCGCGTAGCTGTAGAGGATTCATTTCGCCTAATCCTTTAAAGCGTTGTACGTTAGGTTTCCCTTTTTTATGTTCAGCGGTGAGGCGATTTAGAATTCCATTTTTTTCACTTTCATCCAATGCGTAAAAAACTTCTTTACCAAGATCGATACGATAAAGCGGTGGCATGGCGACATACACATAGCCGTTACGAACCAGCACTGGAAAATGCCTTACAAACAATGCGCACAGCAAAGTGGCGATATGTAAACCATCTGAGTCTGCATCCGCAAGAATACAAATTTTGTGGTAGCGTAATTCACTTAAATCTTCGCTACCGGGATCCATACCAATCGCAATGGAAATATTGTGCACTTCTTCGCTGGCTAAAATCTCTGAAGAATCAACTTCCCATGTATTTAAAATTTTACCGCGCAACGGCATGATGGCTTGATATTCACGATCACGCGCTTGTTTTGCAGAACCGCCCGCCGAATCACCTTCTACCAAAAATAATTCACTGAGTGCAGGTTCGCCGCTGGAACAATCAGCTAACTTACCGGGTAACGCTGGGCCGGCGGTAATTTTTTTACGCGCAACTTTTTTGCTGGACTTAACGCGTTTTTGTGCGTTGTTAATACAGAAATCTGCAAGCTTATCGCCCTCTTCTGTATGTTGGTTTAACCAAAGTGCAAACGCATCTTTTGCGATACCAGAAACAAATGCCGCTGCTTCGCGTGATGTTAAACGCTCTTTAGTTTGACCAGAAAATTGCGGATCCTGATTTTTATAACTCAACACGAAACAACAATTTGCCCATATATCTTCTGGTGCAAGTTTAATTCCGCGCGGAATTAAACTACGGAACTCGCAGTAGTCGCGAATTGCATCTAATAAACCAGTACGCAAACCATTGGTGTGCGTTCCACCTTGCGCGGTGGGAATTAAATTTACGTAGCTCTCTTGAATAACTTCACCGCCATCAGGCAACCATTGCACTGCCCAACTCACCGCATCTGTTGGTGCGCTGAAATCACCGACAAATGGCGTTGCAGGTAAAGTTTCCCATCCTTGTGTTGCACCCGCTAAATAATCTTTTAAACCGTCTTCGTAATACCAAACATCTTTATCGCCAGTTTGTTCATCTAAAAATGAAACTGTTAAACCGGGACATAAAACCGCTTTCGCACGCAATACATGGCGCAAACGAGTTACCGAAAATTTCGGCGAATCAAAATAGGTAGGGTTAGGTAAAAATTTTACGCTGGTGCCGGTTTGACGTTTTGGGCAAGTATCAATAATTTCCAAATCAGACGCTTTATCGCCGTTAGCAAAACCCATGCGATAAACATTTCCATCGCGCTTTACGGTAACTTCAAGTTTGTCTGACAGCGCGTTTACAACCGAAACACCTACGCCGTGTAAACCGCCGGAAAACTGATAATTTTTGTTGGAAAATTTTCCGCCCGCATGGAGCGTGCACAAAATAACTTCAATGCCTGGCTTGCCTTGTTCAGGGTGGATATCCACCGGCATACCGCGACCATCGTCAGTAACAGTTATCGATTGGTCTTTATGTAAAATAACATCAATCGTTTTCGCGTGACCTGCAAGCGCTTCATCAACAGAGTTATCAATAATTTCTTGCGCGAGGTGATTCGGGCGCGTAGTTTCGGTATACATACCGGGGCGCTTTTTAACAGGATCTAATCCGGTGAGTACTTCAATATCTTCTGCGGAATAATTTGCCATAGCTATTTAATTTTCTAGTTTGGAGTTACGAATTAAAACAAGTAACAACTCATTGGAGAATCTTCATCCTCGCGTAGCGGGGATCCAGTTTTTCAATTTAGTTTGAGCGTAAAAACTTTAGCCCACTTTCAAAATATCGTTCAAACCCTTGAAAGGAATGATCGCCACCCTCTTCTATTGTTTGCTTGCAGCCAGCATATTTTTGAACGGCCCGGCGATAATCCAGAGTTTCGTCTGCGGTTTGCACGAGCAGCCAATAATTATCCAAACGGCACGGTTGCACATCAACGGATTCGATTTCATCAACATGACGCGTATGTAAATGATAAATATCGTCTGTGTGGTAACTTTTCAATTCAATGCCAACATATTTGGGCATGAATTCCTGAGGTCGCACAGCAGGGTTAATCAGCAGCGCACGCACATTATATTTCTCTGCTAACCACGTAGCCCAAAAGCCGCCGAGTGAACTGCCCATTAAATAAACGGGCTCCGGTAGTAAGAATTCAACCAGGTCTTCTAGAAGCCGTTGGGTTTGCGCCGGGTAAGGCGAAAGTTGGGGGCAATGATAGTCTATTTCAGGATGATTCGCCGCAAGCCACGCTTGGGTTTGCTGCGCTTTAAAAGATAAGGGTGAACTCAGGAAACCGTGGATGTACAACAACGCTGCCATAGGGACGAATTAATAACCTGCAGATTTATAATCGATAACGTATTGCTTGCCTGTTACGCGCTCGATACTGGTCGCGAAGCTGCCATTATCATTAAGATCAAACCAGCGATAACCCGGCATCAATGTGTCTACCGTAAAGTCATCGCAGTTAGGTTTGAACTGAACGCACGTTGAAGGTGTTGCTATAAGCTTTACCCCATTGCGCTCGCTGTTGAAATCCTGATGAACATGGCCCCACACTACAGCTTTAACGTTGGGGAAACGATCTACTATTGCAAAAAATGCTTCTGCGTTGCGCAGGATGTATTGATCGATCCACTCGCTACCAACCAGCACTGGTTGGTGGTGGAGCATAATCATCAGATGTTTGTCAGGGTTGTCTGTGAGCATACGTTCAAGATAATCCAGCTCCGTCTGTTCCAGATTGCCGTGTACCTTGAAAGGCACTACCGAATCCAACAACAGCACCAACCATTTGCCAAGGTCTATTGCACGGGCTTCAGGTTTTTGAGGAAGTTCCAGATTGGTCATAATTCCAGTGGAATCATGATTGCCGGGTAGCCAAGCCAGGGGTTGATTAAAATAATGTCGGACAATATCAACAAACCGGCGATAACAATTCTCGTGGCCAGCACTGGCGATATCACCGGTACATACCATGTAATCGAAACCTGACTCCTTATCATTGATAAGAGCCAAAACATCATGCAGGCTTTCGTCGGTATTCAATCCCAGCAAAGTTTCGCTGGTGAGCGGCCCAAGATGGCAATCGCTGATTTGAATGAATCGCGTAGAGCTAACGACCGTTTTTGCCACAGCAGCATCCATCTCACGGTTAACCTCTTCCCTAGTTTTGTTATTAAGAAGAGAGGGTTAAGAAAAAATACGGGGTAACTACAGCAAAGATATACGCTAAACCGCATTAATTCCACCCTCACTTTCGCTTAAATCAACTTTTATCGCTACCCACGCCTAAAAAAACACCAGAAGTGTGAAGGCGTTAGGAGTTAAGCGTTAGATTATTCTTTTGAAAATTCGTAAAGACTTGTTAAAGCGTTCATGAATTAATGAAGAGATAACAAATCCACTGGTGTACGATTAAATAAACTGCTCAGGCTCAGTACCGGATAAAAATTATTTTCATCTTTAAATGCTGCTTGTGATAATAATTGAAACTCTGGACTTAATTCTGTTAAAGCAGCGCTTTGTGATGGCTTTACCACAGAAAGTTTTGGCACACCACGCAACAGGATTGCACCTAAAGATAATTCGCCTTGTACATTTTCATACGCAACAATTGCGGCTAGTTGTTCTTTATTTGTGGCCGGCATGCGACGACGAGTGACAAGACTATGAATATCCAATGCGGGAATAAATCTGTTACGCCACACAAAACCCTGCTCACAAAATGCGGGTAATCCTGGCAGCGAAACACAATTACTGATGTATTCAATATATTTCAATTCATATTTTCCAACCGCAACACTTGCCTGAGCGCTTACAGGCAATATCCATGCGCTTAAATCTTGCTTGCTAACTTCTCTATCTGTTTCATTCAGCACTGTATCATCAGACATTAGCTCGCCTCCTGAATAGATTTATGATCAGCAACTACCGGTAAAATAACGCCGCGAGATTCCAATAAGCGCACTAAATTAATCGCACTTGTCAAACCCGCAGCGCGATTATTAACAACGGCAAATTCAGAGAACGGCTGCTTACGACTACCCATGCTGATTGGAACAGAAAAAAATTGCAGATCGTTTATCTCAATTTTTTCCAAGGTAGCGCAACTTAGCCCAAATAATTGCTGTTTATGCCGAATCACAACCACAGTCAAATGATTTGAGGCTCGTTCAGGAACTGCCTGCAACGCTTTATTAATCGCAAACACTGGAAGAGTACTATCTTCAAGAACGACTTCACCACATGCAAAACTCAATGTTGGTGATGACATTTTTTGGGCTGACATTAGTGTCACAATATCTTTGCTTGAGATAAGAAAATTTACGTCACCACAATCTATTAGTGCGAGCGGCTCATCTGCAGTTGGCGATGATGAAACTGCACGCAATTGATTTTTAGCGCTAAATTTATCTGAGGTTTTATCAATACTCATGCGTGCATGTTCTCTTGAATGTGGTGCAGCAGTTCTTCTTCGGAGAAAGGTTTATTTAAATAAGTATCTACGCCTGCTGCGGTGGCAAGGTTGCGATGTTTTTCAGTGTTGCGCGATGTAATCATAATTACAGGAATGTGCTTGGTGATATCGTTTGCGCGCACATGCGCCGTCAACTCCAGACCATTCATGCGCGGCATTTCCATATCCACTAACATAATATGCGGCGTTTGCTCTTGCAAAATTTCAATGGCTTCGAATCCATCTTTTGCGGTGCGAACTTCCATTCCCATATCACCCACAAATTGCGCGAGTGAGCGACGCGTGCTTAGTGAGTCGTCA
>Ga0247739_10000205_pt1 | contig 20428 bp, 14 predicted proteins | sample UWRJL058202B2_FD_180943 | JGI IMG/M metagenome (GOLD analysis project Ga0247739, IMG submission 180943) | Plant litter microbial communities from Arlington Agricultural Research Station in Wisconsin, United States - UWRJ-L058-202B-2 | ecosystem: Environmental > Terrestrial > Plant litter >...
ACGAGACAAATCTATCCTGTACTCCAGAATTACCATTTTTATTTTACTTTCTTCAGCTTTTATCGCTTATGATAATTTATTTATATTATTTTTAGCTAAGTACCAGGAGTTTGATGAAAATGGGTATATCACTACCACGGAAAATTTCGAAGTACCTCCAAAAAAATAGTTTATACCAAAACTTGAGGGTAAAGAGATTACTTTTATTAAGATTAGGGCAGACAGGTATTTTAGGTGTTGGTTTAAACATAATTATACATAACAATTTTTTTATCTAAAAACTTGTGATACAAATGTAATTCATCTTCATTTTATACTTTACTTTTAAGAGAATAGTAGGGAAGTCCAGTGATTTAAATATAGCTTTTTAAAAGCGAAGTACAAGCTTGGGTAATTCACAGAAATTAAAATCATAAAAACTTTAAGTATTTTATTATAATTATTAGATAAAAAGCCTTAATTAATCTTTATTTTAGTTAAATATTACACACAGGACCCGGCTTATTTGTACCCAAGTAGTATATCTCTATATAGTTTTAATATACATTCAAAAAACATTCTGCCACTAATTCTAGTAGACCATATAGCAAGTATAATAAATTAACTTTTGTAAAAAAGTTACATGGTCTACAGATAATTTTGTATCTCCAATATATATATAAATTAATCTTTTACATAGGATATCTAAATTTATATACTACTTAAACGACCGTAAAAAAGAGATTTTTTTTAAAGCCGTTCTTTTTTTTTCGTGGTAGTGACACAATTGTTAGTTACTTGTTTTTAGTTTTCCACATAGTAAAAATATAACTAACCTTATAAAAATATAACCAATCTAATAAGAATATTGCCAACTTAATAAGCACATCGCTAGCCAAAAAAATATAACCTAAGCCAAACATAACACAGTCATAACTATACAATATACCTCAAAAAAAGAGTAGTACTCTATTTTTTGTATTAAAACATCCTTCAACCACCTTATGCATATTTAATATGTAACGGTTAAACGGAAATATGTTTAATCATTAAATAGTAATATCTTTAAATAACTTACCCTTGTAGTTTAGAAAAAATCATTTTATACTTGTAGTAAAACATAATATTTATATATGTTTAAATATCAAACAATATTAAGCCCCCTTGACCAATTTGAGATAAGAAATTTATTTAGCATAGATACACCATTATTAGCAAATATGAACCTATCAATAACTAATATAGGGCTATACATGACAATCGCTGCTTTCATATCTTTTTATTTTAGTATTTTGGCTACTAACCACTCGAAAATTACTCCCAACAAATGATCTTTAAGTCAAGAAACATTATATGCGACTATCCATAGCATTGTTGTAAACCAGATTAACAACAAGAGTGGTCAGGCTTACTTTCCATTTATGTATGCCTTATTTATTTTCATTTTAATAAATAATCTAATAGGAATGGTTAAAAGGAGCCTACATATATATATTATCCAAACATTTAGCTTAACTAATTTAAAAAACAAAATAATCAGACTATATTCTTCAAATACTTCTAATTACCCTAGATATAACCTTAATAACACTTATTATCTTAATCCTTATTATATTACTGGTCTTGTAGATGCAGAGGGTTGTTTTACAACGTCTATCTATAAAGATTGTAGAATGAAAACAGGATGACAAGTTAAACCTATATTTCAACTTAATTTACATAAAAAAGATATAAAAATCTTAGAAGCTGTACAAAAAACATGAGGTGTAGGTAAAATATATAAACATGGTCAAGATTCACTTATGTATCGTGTTAGCTCTTTAAAGAATTTAAGAGTAATAACAAATCATTTCGATAATTATCCTTTAATAACTCAAAAATTAGCAGATTACCTGTTATTTAAACAATCTATTGATTTAATACAGAAAAAGTTACATCTAACTGAAAAAGGTTTACTAGAATTAGTTGGTATAAAATCTGTATTAAACTGGGGTTTATCTGAGAAATTTAAAGAAACATTTCCTAATATGATACCAGTAGTAAGACCAAAGGTTAATATTTCAGAAATAAAAGATGTTTATTGACTCATAGGCTTTGTTGAAGGGGAAGGATCTTTTATGGTTATTATTCAAGAATCTAAAAGCAAAAAAACAACAGACAATATAGGTTTAAGATTTGTAATAACTCAACATTCTAAGGATTCAGTATTATTTGATAATATTTCAAATTATTTAGGTTGTGGGAAATGTTATTTTAGCCGTAATGAAGTAAATTTAATTGTTTCAACATTTTCTGACATAAATAATAAAATTATATCTTTATTTAATAAATATCCCTTACTAGGAACTAAAAAGGAAGATTACCTAGATTTTTGTAAAGTAGCCGAGTTAATGAAATCTAAAGATCATTTAACAAAGGAGGGTATAGAAAATATAAAAAGAATTAAAAGTAATATGAATAGTAAAAGAATACATTCTTAACTAAACATCTTAGATATAAAATTGTCTAACCCCCAAATATTTTGTTTTTTAGTTACGCTTTATAATAATTGATAATATATTACGTAAAATTTTACTATATGCTGGAAACTTCTAATGCTTTAGATACGATCATTAATAATAAATTTGACTATATTTGTATAATTTATTATATTTAAAAGACGTAACAACTCTAAAGATAAAACAATGAACAATCAGCAGGAAACCAACAGATACTACTAATACTTTAGACAAAGAATAGTGTATACTAGAGGGATCCTCAGAGACTACACGTAAAGGGCTGCTCATATTACTAAATAGAGCAGTCAAGATAGAGTCCGACTTGATATGTCTATATGTCTATCAAGAAGTCCATATAGTTTCGCATCAACATCTCACTTTATATTAACATTTTCACTTAGTTTTACGGTTGTATTAGGTGCTACAGTTTTAGGTTTTAAAGAACACGGGTTAAAATTCTTTTCTTTATTTGTTCCCGCGGGCTGCCCGTTAGGTTTATTACCTTTATTAGTAATCATAGAAACAATCTCATATTTAGCTCGGAATGTTTCTCTAGGGTTGAGATTAGCAGCAAACGTGCTTTCTGGGCACATGCTACTTAATATACTTAGTGGTTTCACATATAACATCATGAGTTCAGGTATCATTTTCTTTATTCTAGGGTTATTACCATTAGCCTTTATAATCGCATTCTCTGGATTAGAATTAGGTATTGCCTTTATACAATCACAAGTTTTTGTAGTTCTATCTTGCTCTTATATAAAAGATGCGTTAGAACTACACTAATATGTATAATAAATCTACAAAAAAAAGAGGTAAAATGTGGCATATTATAATAAATTGGGATATTTTTATATACTCTGGTAAATACTTTAGTACATATAAAAAGACCCAGAACAAAAAAAAGGGGTATGTTGCATACGGCTATGCATTTTGATTGCAGATCATGAATATAAGGTTCAACTCCTTCATATCCTTAGACAACACAATATATAGAATACTCCTTTATAAAAATATAAAGGTTTAAAGTGTTCTAAAAACATCCTATGGACAAGGCTAACATTTTATAGCATGATTTCATATTTGTTGTAGGTGTTAGTCCGTCTAAACTTGCAGGATGTTTACGGTTTTTTTTGATAAGGTTTATTAGGTGTTTATGAAATATAATCTAAAATAAATTTATGCCGAAAGGCTCTAAGGGTTAAAATCCCTAGAAACCCCAACCCTAGGGATATATTCATTACGAGCGTTTTTACTAATAGAAAAGATAAACTTTTCACGTGATTTGGTTTCGCCTATTTGTCATTGCACGTCTTTTTTTCTAACTTTAACCGCATTTAGTGTTTTGATGGACCTAATCAGATTTATATGATGGATTGGAATCTTTAGTTATCCGTATTACTATCATCATGTGGTTTAGGAGATACATCTCGTGTTTTAGGTGATACAAATTTAACGGGTCCTGTATATTCCACGTAATGTCTAGACCTTTGAATATTTTTTTCTATTTAAGTCGTATTTTCTAATTCGTTTTTACGTTCTTTATACTCAGCTGTTTGTAAATACTCCAATGCAAATGGATGTCCAAGTATAATAGCTCTAGTTTTTGAATTCCAGCTTACAGGTGATTTTAAACCTTTTTCTTCTAAAGTCTTTATATAGTTTTTATTCAAAATACTCTAATAGTTTTGTTTAACTTTATTTTGAGTGGTTTGATCCTCTTTATCACTTTTGTTCTGTTCTAGTATTCTTTTATTTTCTCTTTCATCTCACGCATTTAGTTTGCTTTGGTATTCTTTCTCATTAACATCCTCCAATAGCTTAACAGACGCATTCTGACGGTTTTCAACACCTAGACTTCCTATTGCTTTAAGTAATTCAGCTTTATCCTCTTGACTTTTTTTCTCTTCATTTATTCGATACGTTTCATCTTGAATTTCTGCTCTTGTTGTAATATCATTAATGTCTTTTATTTTTGGTTTTAACTTTTTTACTATAGATTTTAGGATATTTGTCATTTGGGCTGTTTTTAACTTTACTTAAATTTAACTACATAAATATTGTATAGGATGGAGTATGTTGAATGCTCAAATTCAATACATAGAATGAAACATTTCAAACCCTTCCGGAAATGTAAGTGTCCTTGCCCTGTCTTCTAAATCCTTCTGATCAAACCACCTCCATTCTGTATCCTTCCTGATTTACCCCACCTGTCTCTGGCATTACAAGACTTTTGCTTTCCATGTATGCTGCTATGTGTCCAAAATCTTTTATATTAATAACAGGCTTATCTGCCTCTGGATTCCTTTCTTCATCTGTAATAATACCCCTATCCTAATTTGAGTGGGTTAACGACTTTGGAAGAGGTTCGGCATGATGTTTCAGAAAACACAAATACTTGGTCTGTCCGCCTTGCGCTCTCCAAATGAGGATATTGATTATATAACTTGTTTCTTACTTGTTTTACATAATAGAGAAGTATTGGATAGTTTATCTATCTAGTATACTAACTTAATTAGGAAGTAAAGTAATTTACTTCATAAACTCTTCTTGCTGTGTAAATTTATAGGTTTTTACTTTAAAAATTGTAATAATATAAAAAAAGCTTTTATGGTAAAAAAAAAGCTTTTAATAAAAAAAAGTCTAAATTCTCATTTTTAATGAGAAAATCAGATCTATTACATTAGTAAATTGTAATAAAAGTTTATATTGTTAAGACATATAAACCTTATTTTATTACTATAACCAAAATATAAAATGGGTAGTAAATAAACTTTATTTAGCAATATATATTATGCAAAAAATATATATAACTACCTTTTTGTTTTAGATTAATGTGACCCCTTGTTCCGATTTGAATAATTATTCTGGAAGCAAGATTATATTATCTAAAAACAACGCATATAATACATTAACTATACAAACATCGGGAATTAGCATGTGATTTGAAAGATGATTTTTATCTTCAAACGCTAAAGATATCGGTGTTTTATATTTAATATATGCATTATTTGCCGGTTTAATTGGAACCGCTTTTTCAGTTTTAATTAGATTAGAACTGTCAGGGCCCGGTGTACAATATATAGCGGATAACCAACTATATAACAGTATTATTACTGCTCATGCTATAATAATGATTTTCTTTATGGTCAAAAAATATTATGTATTAAACTCGAATTTTACCTTGTTTAAACAGGTAAATAGTGATAATAAGTCACCTTTTTTAAGTGAATCTGATAACAACGATAGTTACAACACGGACAATGAAAATAATACGTCCCATAATGACCGCCAAAATGATAACAATAAACACAATTATGTTAAAGTATTCGTAGATGATCCCTATAATAATAGAGAGATCATACTTGAAGTAACTAAGAAACAAAAAGGTGTTTATATATGACAAAGTTTGGATGGAAAAGATATGTACGTAGGGCATTCCATTAATTTGTATAATAGAATAAGTTCTTATAACTATCACACGCTTACTACATCTTCTGTTCTCTCTTCTAAATTAGCCATGCGCGACTCTTCTGGTTTATTACCACTTAATCCTTGATTTTTGACTGGTTTTTTTGATGGAGAGTCTTCGTTCTATATTACTATGCATAAAAGTAATAATGTTAAAACAGGGTGATCTGTCAGAGCTATATTTGAAACCCACTTACATGTAAAGGACAAAGCGTTATTAGAAAATATCCAGTTTTCATTAGGAGGAGTGGGTAGCATTACAACCAGAGATAGACAGGTTAGTTTTAAGGTATATTATAGGGATTTAGCCGTACTAATAGACCATTTCGATAACTATCCTTTAATTACAAAAAAACGAGCGGACTTTGAACTATTTAAAAGAGTCCTGGGATTAATGGATCGTCAAGAACATCTCACTCCGGAGGGTTTAATTAAAATTGCCCGTATTAAAGCATCGATGAATAAGGGTCTAAGTGAAGACTTGCAAACGGCTTTTCCTAATGTCACACCTGTTTCAAGACCTATCGTAGACGTAGCGATAATACCCGACCCTAATTGAATTGCTGGGTTTGTAAGTGGGGAAGGATGTTTTAGTGTTAATATTGCAAAATCTTCAAGCTGTAAAACTGGGAGTCGAGTATGATTAAGTTTCAAAATAACTCAACATACTCGAGATGCAGTATTAATGAAGGTATTAACAGAATATCTAGGTTGCGGGCATTATTATTTAAATACAAAGCAAGATGTTGGAGATATTATCGTTAGTGGGCTTTCGGATCTTACAACTAAGATTATACCGTTGTTCGAAAAGTACCCGATAATTGGTGTAAAGGCATTAGATTATGCAGATTTCTGTAAAGCTTTGAAACTAATTAAAGATAAGGCACATCTTACAGAATTAGGGTTAGATAATATTCGCTTAATCAAGGCTGGTATGAACAGAGGAAGAAAGAGTTAAGTTTAGCTATCTCAATAATATACGACAACTTGTTTCTATGTTCGCGATGGTTAATGTCTATATTTAATCATAAACCACTTAGTGTAAACTTTATTAAAGCAATTTGTCCGTTTATTGTTATCTATTTTATATTCGTTGTTATATATCACTAAAAAATGGAGCAATTTTTATATAATAAAGGCATGGCCGGGTAAGGTAGAAATATCTTACTTTACATTTACTATGTGCTAGGACTTCTTTAGAGCTTTTAAAACTAGTACTGCAGACTTTCGGAACCTATTGGTAAACGAAAAGCGGCAGAATACAGTAACATCTTAAAAGATTAGATAACTAGCAGGAAACCACTAAATAAAAGGGCTCATTGTAGCATTAAACGCTTTTATATAGTAGGATCTTCAGAGACTACACGTGAATACCTTAGTATATATATAATATATAAAGGTAAAGATATAGTCCGCGCATTAGCGAGAGTTAGTGATAAAGCGTATGCCAGCTTTAATTGGAGGGTTTGGAAATTTCCTGCTTCCATTAGGGTTAGGAGGACCTGATATGGGATTCCCTAGACTTAATAATATTAGTTACTTATTATTAATACCTAGTATTGTTCTATTCTTATTTGCAGGTGGTATAGAAAATGGTGTAGGTACAGGGTGAACTCTTAAAGGAATTAGGGAGTTATTTTATGGTGACATAGAACAAAGTAAACTCTTCTCGATGCGCGAATATCTTCAAGTAAACTATGTAATAATAGGATTACACGTAATACACTACTCATGTCTAATTTTAATAAAAATATTATTAAATAGTACGTATGTAAGAATGTGTATGTCACGGAGACAATGCGCCTGAATAGTAAATAAATGTCTATTTACTAGTCATCAGAGACTTAACGAAGAGCATCTTAATGACAACTCAAATAAGATTTCGCTAGGACAGTCCAAAAACCACAATGCACACATTAAAGATGAATGGGAGCAGTGGTTAGTAGGTTTCACAGATGGAGATGGTAATTTTCATATTTCACATACAGGAGATAAATGAGGTTTAAGTTATAAATTAACTCAATCTAGATATAATTTAAGAGTCTTACATTACATAAAAAAACAGCTAGGTGTGGGTTCTATTACAAAAGATGGTACAAAAGGACAATACTTTATAAGGGATAGAAAGATAATTGAAACCGTTATAATACCTATTTTTGATAAATACCCTCTTTTAACCACTAAATATTTTGATTATGTAAAACTAAAAAAAGCTTTAGTTATACTAAACAACACTAGTCTAAGTAAAGAAGATAAGAATCTAAAGCTTTTGGCTATTAAAAACTCTAAAGCTAATAGTAATTATATATCTCCAGCTTGAAATAATGCTATTTTACCTTTGACTGATGTAAGCTCTGTAAACAATGTAATGAGTAAAAGCTGATTAGTTGGGTTTATTGAAGCAGAGGGTAGTTTCTATTTAACAAATAAAGACTCCAATAGAATAGTACATGGGTTTGGTTTAACTCAAAAACTAGATAAAGTTGTTTTAGATGGAATAGGGATTATGCTTCACATAAAAAACCCTGTTAGATTCAAAGAGTTACATAATCATTATATATTGGATACGACTAACTCTAGAGCTATTGAAAATATTATACTTTTTTTTAAAGATACTATGAAGGGAGTAAAATCTTTAGAATATAGAATATGGGCGAGATCTTATACTAAAAATAAAGGTGATTATAACAAATTGCTTAGTGTAAGAAACTTGGTCAGGAAATTACGAAAAAATCTGTTAGAAATAATATAGCTTGTCATTTAAGTATAGTCATTAAGATGAAGGTATAGTCCGAACAGTAAAAAGATTTACTGCGTGTAACGATAGTTTTATGACAGATTTATTTTTTTTATTGTATTAGTTTATAGTAAAAAAGTTAAATCCTTAAAATGAGGTTACCAACACAATTGTTACCCTCCTTTATCAGGTATACAAAGTCACAGTGGTCCAAGTGTAGATTTAGCCATATTCGGGTTACATCTTTCTGGTGTATCTAGTTTACTTGGAGCTATGAATTTAATATTAAATGTATTTCTTACATATTTAAGTTACCTTACATATTTAAGTTACCCAACAAGCTTTCAATCAACAGTTAATATATGTTACTTTAGCAATAAACCAAAATATATGTTTAAAAACAATACTGAAAAAGATAATAATTATGGTGAGGATAACAATGGAAAAGACAATAACTCTAAAAAAAAGGGGTTCTCCTGAAAACAATGATAAACCTAAATTGGATAATCGTTGAAAAGAGATATTGGGTAGAACAGGTCCTAATAAACATGCACATGTAATAGCTGTGGAGCAAATTAATAGCGGTGAAATTGTGACTGCGGAAAAAATTAATGAAATTTTAGCTTACTGTAATATTAAAATTACAGAACAAGAATTAAAATCTTTAATTGATACCACAAGTTTTACTTTAACTAATTTAGATCAAAAAAGTATAACTAAGGATGTTCTTAAAGATAAACTTGGTTTACCTAATAGTAAACAAAGAATTCCTGGTATATATATCTTTACACATATTAGTACAGGTAGAAAATATGTAGGTTCATCATCACAGCTGGCTTTTAGATTAAATGGCTATATTAATTTGTCTCATAGAAAGAGTGGTTTATTAATCCCTAGATTACATAAAGAAGGATTGAAAAATTTCTCTTTACAAGTTTTTCCTTTTTACCATAATTACATTAAAGGGTCAGAAATTGTATTAGAACAATATTATTTGTTAGACTCTAGTTTCACATTAAATACCATAAGAGTTGCAAACAACCCTAGCGGGTCAAACTCAAAGAGTTTATATATGTATAACAGAGATATGAGTATCTTATATTTTTTTTCAACAAAACAAGTAGATTTCATTAGAAAATTAAATGTTCATCATATCACATTATCTAAACATTTAAAAAACGGTACTTTTTATTTAGGTAAGTATATTTTTTCAAGTGAACAGGTGTTAACTGCTAAAGTTAAAGATATGTCTGATTTAGATATGTCTGATTTAGATTTAGCTTTAATGTTGGAAAAGGACAGAGTTAAATACAATAAAAATAAATCTCTTAATAGTTTATCTAAACCTGTTAGATTAACATGTGTGGATAATTTAGAAAACACTATTGTGTTACCTAGTTTAGGTAAATGTGTGGAATATTTACATAACAAAGGTTTATCTGCTTCTCAAGTAACATTAGTTAAACATATTGATTTAGGTAAAGCATATAAAGGATATTTATGTGAATATGTGAAAGAAAATACGTTGTAATGGGGTTCATATAAAATGTTTAACTGTATGCTGGAATAGCTCAGTGTTTATAAGTACTTAAAAGTAAAAATCTTGTAAGCTATGCTTAATCAGCAGGAAACCAAAGTAATTTTAATTATGATTAGATTCCTCAGAGACTACACGTTAAAAACCGCATATTAATACGCTTAAGATATAGTCCACAAATAGTTACTATGTAACTATTTTTAGTCATGACAACTACATTTAATATGAGAAGTCCTGGAATAAGATTACATAAACTAATTTTATTTGCTTGAGCAGTTGTTATTACAGCTGTTTTATTATTATTATCCTTACCTGTTTTAGCCGGTGGAATTACTATGGTATTAACTGACAGAAACTTTAATACTTCATTCTTTGAAGTAGCAGGTGGTGGTGATCCTATATTATACCAACATCTTTTCTGATTTTTCGGTCATCCAGAGGTTTACATTTTAATTATTCCAGGTTTTGGTATAATAAGTACTACAATCTCAGCTAACTCTAACAAGAGCGTTTTCGGATACCTTGGAATGGTCTATGCCATGTGTTCTATTGGTATCTTAGGATTTGTAGTTTGAAGTCACCACATGTATACTGTAGGTCTAGATGTAGATACTAGAGCGTACTTCACCGCTGCAACTTTAATTATTGCAGTTCCTACTGGTATTAAAATATTTTCTTGATTAGCTACTTGTTATGGTGGTTCTTTACAGTTAATACCGTCATTACTATTTGCATTAGGTTTTGTATTTATGTTTACTATTGGAGGGTTATCAATATACCACTTAGCTCTCCCTTTAAAGGCTAATCTAAATTGCTGGGAACTACTCACAATTGAAATACTAGTGATCTTTACAGTAAAAATGTTCAATTTTGTACAATCAGCAGGCACTTTATGTAATTATTTAATTGATACAATTAGTATAACAATTCATACGAGTACTTCAGAGACTAACGGTAGCCGTCATAAGCCAATGCATATTGCATTGTGATTATGATATGATATAGTCCATACATTAAATCTCTTAACATTCTTCTTTGTTTTAATGATAAATAAAGGTATTTCAGAACGTTTATACGTAACACGTTCTTATTCTAATTTAACAGGTGGACCTCATGACCCTGACGGTAAGAATGATAAGAAAAATGGTTTAAATCCCGTAAAAAAATATGAAAATTTCTATAGAGATAGGGCTAATATTTTGAAGGATTTAAAAGGTAAATCAGGTGTTTATTATTTTATAAATAATGTTAATGGTAACAGTTATGTAGGAAGTTCCATTAATATAGCTAATAGAATGAAAAATTATCTTAATACTAGTTTTTTAAAGAGTAAACATAGTAGTAATATGCCAATAACGAGAGCTATGCTTAAGTATGGCCCTAGTAATTTCTCTCTTTGAATTCTAGAATATGCTGAAGTTAACGAAATATCTACAAGAGAGACGATTTATATTGCACAAATTATCCCTTATTATAATGTATTGAAGGTGGGTTATTCTTCTATAGGCTATAAACACACTGAAGAGACTAAAATTTTATTATCTAAATTACGTAAAAATACATTACATACACCTGAAACTAAAGCATTGATAACAAGAGCCTTAACTGGTGAGAACAATCCTTTTTATAATAAAAATCACTCTATGGAAAGTAAAGTAAGAATGATGGAGGCTAACTCAGCTTATCCTGTCTACATTTATGATTCATACAAGAAGTTGATAGCTATTATTCCTTCAGCAAAAACATTGGCTAAAAGAATTAAGTCAACTCATACTACAGTAGTTAGTTACATTAAAGATAAAACACTTTTTAGAGGTGAATGGTATTTTACTAATGTTCCTTACAATATAGAGGATTCTCCTAAAATAAAAGATTGATTATCTGAAAAAGGTAGTCTTTTATTTGAAGAGATTAGTAATAATCACATGATTAAAAAAAGTATTTTTGTTTATGACACAAATAAAAATTTTATAGGTAGACATGATGGAGTAACTCAAGCCAGTAATATATATCATATTCATCATCACGCTATTAGAGAATGTGCTAAGCTTAATCTATTACACATATCGGGTTACTACTTTTGTTATGAAAGATTTGATATATAAACCGTTACATGAAATAATGGAAGATAATTAAGCTGAAATTAAAGAGAATGTTAAGAGATTTTAACATGTAAGTGGAGTAGTTCTTGCGAACGCATCACTTGATATTGCTTTCCACGATACTTACTACGTAGTTGCTCATTGTTCTTTACTCCCACTTGTGGCACTACCTAATGGGCATATTGAGTATTTAAACCCTCAACAAACTGAAGGTACGATTAGAATTGATTTTGCTAAAAAAAGAGGGGTTTATTTATGAACCAATAAAATTAATGGTAATCAATATATAGGTAGTGCTAAGGATCTCTCGACTAGGCTGTCAAATTACTTTACTAATTCTTATGTTAAATATCAAACCTCAAGAGGTAGCGCTATTTCTTCAGCTATTATTAAACACAGTTTATCAGAATTTAGTTTACAAATATTTGTGTTAGGTGATTCACCTACACGTGATACTATTTCTATTAATTCCGATCATATTTTGTTAGAACAATACTATCTTGATAGATATGTCCTTAAATATAATATAAGACGAATAGCTCTTGGTCCCGCACCAACATTAAAGCCTAATTATGCTAATAATATGGGTAATAATAATATACAATTTGGTAAAAAGGGAGCTGAGGGAGCTGCGTGAGACCACTGTCATTCTCCAGAACAAAAAGAATTATGGTCTTTCACTAGAAGTACGCCTATATTTGTATACGATTCTGATACATTAAATTTTAATACTATCGCATATGGATATGTAAGATTAGCTAGTATATTAGGGGTACATGTTAATACAGCTAGACGTGCAGTTAAATCAGGTAGTGTGTATGCAAATAAATATATTATCTCGTTATCTGAGTTAGACAAAGAAAAGCTTGAAAGTTTTAAAAATAAGGTGAAACCTAAGAGTACTATTATTAAACTAGTTCATGTTTATAATAAAGATAAGTCTGTACTTCTTAAAACATTTCCCAGTGTTAATGCTTTTATGTTATTTTCTAAACAAAGTGGTTCTAATACAAAATTACTTTGTACAACAGATACTCTTTGATTAGGCGAATATTTTCTTTCATATGACCTAATAGATAGCGCAAATAATTCACTTGCAGGACAAAACCCTGATAAATTTAACCCTGCGTTAAAGAAAAAAACAAGTATTCCGGTTTATGTATACTCAGCTGATGGTACTATTTTTATTAAACATTACAACAGTCTTAGAGAGTGTGTTAAAGAATTAGGGGGTAATCGTAATGCTAATACTAAATCTTTAGAGTTACGTATTGAGCATAAACAGCTTTATCTTGGACTTAGGGTTTCTTACACTCCATTATTTGAACACAAAGAATAACATACATCTAAATTGTATGGAAAAGCAGCTACTTTCATTTTGTGAGACATGAAAAAAAATTGCACTATATGCTGGAAACCCGTTATAGCTCTTATTACTAATTAATATATAATTAATATTTTTTGTATTAAATATATAACAGTGAAAATATAAGAGATTTGGCAATCAGCAGGTACTCAATTTTTTTTTTGCGCTAAGGCGATTAAAAATATTGGGTTCTTCAGAGACTACATGTGCAACTCTTTCTGCCTTATTCCCCTCTCTCATCATTTTATTCGATGAGTGAGGCCCGGTGAAAGACGAAGATATAGTCCAAATATATCCAAAGATATATTACACAATGTGCTCATTTCCACTACGTTTTAAGTATGGGTGCTGTATTTGCCTTATTTAGTGGATGATATTTCTGAATTCCAAAAATTCTTGGATTAGATTATAATTTATTATATTCTAAAGCTCATTTCTGAGTGTTATTTGCAGGGGTTAATTTTACATTCTTTCCTCTTATAATGTTGGGGATCTATGTAAGTAATTATATAGTACAATAGGAGATTATAACTCCTTAATCTTGGCTATATGCTGGAATATCCTTAGAGCTTTATGCACTTTATTATTATAAGGTAAAAATCATAAAGATTGGACAATCAGCAGGGAAGTTTTTATTAATACTTAAAATTACCCCTCAACGATCACACGCCGAGTGTCCTTAAATTAAGTATTTAGATTAAGGATAATGATATGATCTAAATTATTTTATAAAAGTGACTAATAAGTATTGATTTTTTATCTAATTTAGGTTCACGTACAAAAATTTTACCTAATATATATAGCTTGAGTCCTAAGAATAAAATATGGGGTCCACCCAAAAGAAAGTATTCTACTTCTTCTAGTAACTCATTTAATCTAGATGGTATAGACAATACTGAAACTATAAAATTTGATTCTCTTGAACAAGCATGTAAAGAAATTAAATTTAAATATATAGGTGTTTCAGGAGTTTATAAACTAACTAATAAAAATAATATAGATAGATTTTATATAGGTAGTTCAAATAACTTAGCTAGAAGGATGGAAGAATACTTAAAATTAACGAAAGGTTTAAGAAATCCTCATTCATCTGGAGAATTAGAAATATCGTTAACTCCAGCATCAGAATGAAGCTTAGTATTTATTTATCTTACATCTCCTCAATTATCATTAGTATATGAACAGTATGCAATAATTATGCTTAAACCTACAATTAATAGTAATTATAAAGTTATCCCTAGAGTAAATCCTCAATGAGGAAATAATTTAGATCATGCTATTATTGTAATAGATAAATTATTATCTTTATTTACCGCAGGTTCTGAAGGTTTCGAAAGATTATCTGTATTCTTACAAGTTTTTAAAACAGTTGATAATATAAAATTTGAGCTAGAAGATTTAGGTAATAAATATTATTGTTTTTTAGTATTTATTTATGATATTACTTCACCAGATAAAAATCCAATTGTCTATTCTTCAATTAATAGAGCTTTAAAAGGATTACAAATTAGTCATAGTAATTTATTAGATCATATAAATAATAATTATTTATTCAAATCAAAATTTATCATATCTTTTGAACCAATAGATGCAGATGCTTTAAAAAATTATATAGAAAAACCTGTAGGAGATAGCCAATTAAGAAAGCACATTACAGTTTATAATCTAGATAATGAGATAGTTACAGAATTTAAATCTGGGAGAGAGATGGCCAAATATTTTAATATTGATGGGAGAGTAGCTAGAGCTGCTATAGCCCTAGGTGAATTCCAGGACTTTTTACTAATAGTAAAAGAAATTTCTCATAGAAAAACAATTTACGTATTTGATAGTGATACATTAGAATTAACAGATAAAATAAATGGTGTGTCAAAAGCTATGAAATACGCAAAAGTTAATTTTTATACATTAAAAAACTTAATTGAAAATAGAAATTCTTACAATGGAAAAATATACAGCTATATAGATAAATTATAAATTTTACAATACGTACGCACTAAAAAAAAAACTATGATGCAACATTTCTTAGGTCAAGTAGGCCCTTTATTATAGAAATATAATAATTTGCACAACACTGTATGCTAGAAACTCTATTAGGTAGTTGGCACTATAAATAGACAATTAGCAGGAAATCAATTAGCGATTATGATTATATATTTGCTTTAAGATACGTCTCTAACTAAAGTTGATATTGATTCCATGAGATGTAGAGATCCTCAGAGACTATATGTGTTGCAACTTAAAAGTTGAAGAAATAGTCCAATAAGCATAGTAATATGCGTAATAATATATTGCTATTTGTATATGGATTTAGCTATTTACTTTATTTTAATTTATACAACAATAATATGTATCTAATAAAAAATGGTGATGCAGATTCTAAAGGAAATTCTAAACAACTTGATAGTTCAGAAGTAAATAGTTACCCTGAACCTGAACAAGATCCTGAACAAGATCCTAATTCTGGACCTGAACAAGATCCTAATGAAGACGACTTTATTCAGAAATCAATAAATAATAATAATTTAATAACTATTGAGCATAAACATAAGCTTAGTGAAAAATATCAGTTAAATTTGTCTGATTTAAATTATTCTAGTGCCTCCCCTTTATATAATTTTTTAAGAGATAAAAATACTCTTTTAAAAGAATTTAGAAATAAAAGTGGTATTTACCTTATACATAATAATATAAACGGTAAAAAATATATCGGTAGCGGAATGGATTTAAGTAAAAGACTTGCTACCTATTATTTCCCTTCTCGTTTGTGTGATGGGCGGTATATTTCTAATTCTATATTGAAATATGGACATGGTAGTTTTTCTGTTGTTGTTTTAGATATTTTAAGTAATACTAGTACATCGATAAAAAAAGATATTATTAGTAAAGAACAACAATGCATAAATTTATATAAACCTGTGTATAACTTAAACCCTATAGCAGGGTCAAGTATGGGTTTCAAACATTCAGAAGAGTCTAAAAGACTTATATCCGAGTTCCGTATAGGTAAACCTTTGTCTGATGAAACTAAGAAAAAACTTAGTGCATTGTTTTCAGGTGAATTAAACCCATTTTGATCTAAAGTTCACTCTACTACCACTTTAGAAAAAATGAGTAAATCTAAAGTGGGTATATTAAATCCTATGTTTAACAAGGAAAAATCTAAGGAGTTTCTTGAACATATGTATAAAGATAGAAAGGGTTCTAATAATCCTATGTTTGGTAAAATCAAAAGCAAAGAAACTTTAGAAAAAATGAGCAAAAAAGTATATGTTTATGACAGTAATAAAGAATTTATTATACTTTATGATAGTATAAAGTTTGCTGTAAAAGATTTACATATAGCAGCTGAAACTATTAACAAGTACTTAGATACAGATAAAATATACAAAAATAAATACTTTTATTCAAAATTAAAATAAAATTATTAATAGCAAAATACCATAAATTTGCTACAAGGAATGCCACGTCGGGTAAGTGATTACCCTGATGCTTTTACAGGTTGAAACTTTATTAGTAGTATCGGTTCAGTAATATCTGTAGCTGCTACTGCACTATTCTTACAAATAGTGTACTTACAACTTGTAAAAGGTAAAGCTATATATGGTTATATATGAGCTGTCCCTCAACTATTTAGTGATTATTTCAGAATACTAACGGATAGATGTAGTCCTGGTTTAGAATGAGCTTTACATAACCCACCTAAACCACACGCATTTACTAGCTTGCCTTTACAGAGTACTGCTGTAATAGGGGCTAATGTACACTATCTAATAGTTCTAATAGGTATGGCATTATTAATATATAGTGGTAATTCTTTATATGCTGACTTTATTATGTGTGATGCACCTAGAGCTTGAGGACTTTACTTCCAAGATAGTGCTAGTCCACAAATGGAAGCTCTAGTGGAGTTACATGATGATATTATGTATTATCTAGTAGCCATATTATTTAGTGTGGCTTGAATACAGGGAGCTATCGTTAAATATTTTAATATGGCTAAATATCCTATTAGTAACAAATATCTTAATCATGGTAAAAGTGTGCCTATTCGAAAGTGTTCTAAGTTTAAATTTATACCGTTAAATTATAAAGTATCTACCCATATACGTACTTATTGTACTCTACCTAATACGGATAATAATCCGGCTAAAGTTTATGAAGATGCTTATTCTATGAAAAATATAATTATAAAAGAAAATATAGGTAAATCTGGAATCTACATGTTAACTAATAAACTTACAGGTGATATATACGTAGGACAATCGTCTGATATATCCAATAGATTTAAAAATTACTTTAATCTTAGTTATTTAAAAAGTAAGAAAGGGCTTATAATAAGTAGAGCATTAATTAAATACGGATACTCTAATTTTTCTCTTATTATATTAGAATATTGCAATAAATCTGATTTATCAAAAAGAGAACAATATTACTTTGATAAATTAGAACCACAATACAATATATTAAAAATAGCAGGTAGCTCTAAAGGTTTTAATCATTCAGATGAAACTAAAGCTAAAATTAGTAAAGCTTTAAAAGGAATATATATAGGGGAGAAATCTGCTTTATTTGGTAGCTTAAAAACAGAAGAAACCAAACAACTAATGAGTTTAAAAAAAGCCGGTGAAAATAATCCTTTATATGGTAAATTTCACAATGAAGAAACTAAAAATTTAATGATACAAAAAGCTTTAGGTAGAAAACACTCTGATGAAACTAAATTAAAAATTAGCGCAAAAAGAGGAAATCCTGTGAATATATATGAGAAATGTTCATCAGAAGAATTTAAATTAATAGGTAGTTTTATTTCAGCAAGAAGAGCTGGTAAATTTTTAGAAATGAGTGGTAGTACTGTTATAAAATATATGAATTCAGGGGCAATATATAAATACAGATATAAATTTTCTTCTCAATAGTAGTAAATACTTTTAAACTTAGAAATACTTCGAAAAAAAACAATTTTAACTATATGCTGGAAGTTTCTAAAACCTTAGATATTATAATATATTATTATATATTATCAATGAAAATTCTAAAGGATGCAACAATGAATAATCAGCAGGAAACCTAAGTAATCTTTTACCCTTTTATTTATTAAAAAGAGGCGATTATGATAAGGGATCCTCAGAGACTACACGTGAAACAGCCAGTTTATGTTTTGGTTACAACCTCACTAGAAAACATGATAAAAATTGGTTGATAATATAGTCCAAGATTTTATATGAAAATATAAAAGATTAACATGAATTGTTAATACTGACACTATTACCGTCGATGGGACGAAATTTAATCGTTATAAAATCATTAACGTTCAAAAGGTATTATAGCAACTCTTATAAGCTTAATAATAAGAACAATATAAATAATAATGATGATAATTCAGAGTCTGAAGGAATTAATATTAGCAATCCTTTAGATAAAAATAAAAACATGACAATTTATATTGATATAGAGTCTAACAAAAAAACTATTTTAGCGGAAAATAAGGGTAAGCCTGGAATCTATATGATTACTAACAAATTAACTAAAGATTTCTATATTGGACAATCAAAAAACCTTTATAATAGATTTCTAAATTATTTTAATCCTGCTTATCTTAAAAGATCCCCTAATTCTAGAATAGGTAGAGCCATTCTTAAGTATGGTTACTCAAAATTTTCTCTGACTATTTTAGAATATTGTGATAAAGCAGATTTAACAACTAGAGAGCAGTACTATTTAGATAATTTAAACCCTATTTATAATATCTTAAAAACCGCAGGAGTATACGCCGTTGATTTTACTCATACTGAAGAGACTAAAAGTCATTTAAGTAAATCCATTTTTTTTCAAAAAAAAATTGGAGTTTATGGCGGAGAAAAATCCTACTGATATGGTAAAAAACTTTCAAGCGAAACGAAAGCTCTTATGAGTTCCAAAAAAGCTAAGGAAAATAATCCTTTATTTGGGAAAAAACATAGTGAAGAAACTAAAGATTTAATGAGAGAAAAAGCTTTAGGAAGAAAACACTCTGAAGATACCAAATTAATAATGAGCTCTAAACGTGGAAGTTTGGTTAATATACTTGAAAGGTGTGATAAAGAAGGTTTTAAATTGATAGGTAGTTTTGTTTCCGCAAGGAAAGCAGGTATCTTTTTAGGAATTAGTGGTAGCACGGTAGTAAAATATATGAAATCTGGAGAAATATTTAAATATAAATATAAATTTTCTCCCCAATAGAACTCTTACTAGTTCTTTCCCCTTAATTGCGAAGCGTCCCTGAATAAAAATTTGTAAAAATAAAATACCAATTGAATATAACCCGGTGGTGTAGAAAAGGTCAAACTGGTGTAAAACAATTAATGTGAATCGAGTCGACACTTATAGAATTAATTTGAACAATAACTCCTGCATTAATCTTGGTGTTAATAGCTTTTCCTTCTTTTAAACTACTTTATTTAATGGATGAAGTTACAGATCCATCATTATCTGTTTTAGCAGAAGGTCATCAATGATATTGAAGTTATGAATACCCAGATTTTTTAAATAGTGATGGAGATTTTGTAGAGTTTGATTCTTATTTAGTACCTGAATCTGATTTAGAAAAAGGAGCTTTAAGAATGCTAGAAGTTGATAATAGAGTTATACTACCTGAAATAACACACACTAGATTTATTCTTACGGCTGCAGATGTAATTCATTCATTTGCTATTCCTGCTTTAGGTATAAAGTGTGATGCATAAAAAAAAAATAAGT
>Ga0247739_10000206_pt1 | contig 20319 bp, 14 predicted proteins | sample UWRJL058202B2_FD_180943 | JGI IMG/M metagenome (GOLD analysis project Ga0247739, IMG submission 180943) | Plant litter microbial communities from Arlington Agricultural Research Station in Wisconsin, United States - UWRJ-L058-202B-2 | ecosystem: Environmental > Terrestrial > Plant litter >...
ATATAATTCTGAAAGTTTCTTCAACATTGTGCAATTTCGTGTAAGCAAATCTATCTCATACCTAACCAACTTTATTTCGATATCCGATAATGCCAACAATTTCTTTTTCCAACGCAGATACAAAAGCAAGTATCACCCAAAGGACCCGTCTAAAGGCTTTTATTACCAAATTATTTTACGAGGAAGGTAAAGGACTTAAATCCTTACAGTATGTATTTTGTTCTGATGACTACTTGTTGAATATCAACCAGCAATTTTTGCATCATGATACGTATACAGACATCGTCACTTTTGATTTATCTGAAAATGCAGAAGACACAATTGGAGAAATTTATATTTCCGTCGATAGGGTTAAAGAGAATTCCATAGCGTTAAGTGTGCCTTTTCTTACGGAACTATACCGAGTAATGTTTCACGGTGCCCTTCATTTATGTGGTTTTAAAGACAAAAAGAAAAGTGAAAAAGAGGAAATGCGATATAAAGAGGACTATTATTTGCGTTTATATAGTCAAAGCAAATTAGAATAAATGAAATATTACTCAATGTTCCACGTGAAACATTTACTTTTTATACTGTTAATATTACCGACAATGTCTTTTGGTCAAGGTTCCATTTCAATGCGTGATAAGATTATTGCATATCCATTGCAAGAAGATGCTGACTTAAGAAAGATACTTAATCAGTCTGACGGATATCTCTCCTTAAGCGCTGAGGAAAAAGACATTGCTTATTATATGAATTACGCAAGAAAGAACCCATCATTATTTCTTACAAATGCTATCACTGTATTTTTAGCTGGTCATCCGGAGGTCATTTCTGGTTACACAAAGGGATTACAAGAGACATTTAAATCATTACGGCCTTTGCCAACGGTGCTCCCGGATGCTGCCCTATCCAAAGTTTCTAAAGGGCATGCTGCTGATTTGGTTTTACATAAGATGATTTCCCATTCTTCGAGTAACGGAAAATCGTTTCAAGAGCGGCTTACGCCCTATGTAAGTCAATGTGCATCGGAATGTATTAATGCAAGTCAACGATTTAATGCAGTGGAGACGGTGTTATCACTTTTATTTGACTTTAACGTACCCGATTTAGGTCATCGTAAAACAATCCTAGACGCTAAATATTCCAAAGGAGGATTTGGCTTTTCATCCAATCCCAAGTGGAATGCAATCGTAGTAATAGATTTTTCGTGCAAATAGCTTTGTTCCACGTGGAACAGAATTATCGAAAAGGATGGTTAATTATTACCCAAGTTGTCACTAACGGCAATCTATCTGTGTGCATAGATTAACTTTGCCACATGTTTCCAGAATATGATGTTATAGTTGCAGGCGCAGGTCATGCAGGCTGTGAGGCCGCCGCCGCTGCTGCCAATTTAGGCAGCAAAGTTTTATTGATTACGATGAATATGCAAACCATTGCACAAATGAGTTGTAATCCGGCTATGGGTGGCATCGCTAAGGGTCAGATAGTTCGTGAAATAGATGCTTTAGGCGGTTACTCTGGTATCGTAAGCGACAAAAGTATGATACAATTTCGCATGCTCAATAGAAGCAAGGGTCCTGCCATGTGGAGTCCAAGAGTACAAAGCGACAGAATGATGTTCGCAACTACGTGGAGAGAAATGCTAGAGCAAACCCCGAACGTGGATTTTTACCAAGACATGGTGCAGGGACTTATTATTGAAAATGGCAAATGCTGCGGTGTAAAAACAGGATTAGGTCATGAGATTAGGGCTACGTCAGTTGTAATTACAAGCGGCACATTTCTAAACGGCATCATTCACATTGGAGAAAAACAATTGGGTGGTGGAAGAATGGGAGAAAAGGCTGCATACGGTATCACCGAACAGTTGGTGGAACTTGGCTTTGAAAGCGACAGACTTAAAACTGGTACACCTCCGCGGGTCGATGGGAGAAGCTTGGACTATACGAAGATGGAAGTGCAGGAAGGAGATTCTGAAATTGTAGGCTTTTCTTATCTAGAAACGGAAAAAATTAAGCCTTCGCAACAACGTTGTTGCTGGGTAACCTATACTAGTCCTGAAGTACATGATATTTTAAAGACTGGTTTTGATAAAAGTCCTATGTATCAAGGTCGAATACAAGGGGTGGGGCCTCGATATTGTCCAAGTATTGAGGATAAAATCAATCGGTTTGCAGAAAGAGATAGGCATCAATTGTTCGTAGAACCAGAAGGGTGGAATACAGTGGAAATATATGTAAATGGTTTTAGTAGCAGTTTGCCAGAGGAAGTTCAATATGCTGCATTAAGCAAAGTGCCTGGTTTTGAGAAAGTGAAGATGTTTAGGCCTGGATATGCTATTGAATATGACTTTTTTCCGCCTACACAGTTAACATATACCCTAGAAACCAAACTCATAAACAATCTCTTTTTTGCTGGTCAAATAAACGGTACCACAGGGTATGAAGAAGCAGCCTGTCAAGGTTTGATGGCTGGAATCAACGCACACCAAAAAGCCCACGAAAAAGAGGCATTTGTTCTAAAAAGAAGTGACGCTTATATCGGCGTGCTGATTGACGACTTAATTAATAAGGGTACGGATGAGCCTTACCGCATGTTTACAAGTAGAGCAGAGTATAGAACCTTGTTAAGACAGGACAATGCAGATTTACGACTTACCGAAAAAAGTTATGCGATAGGATTAGCTAAAGAGAATAGGATGCAGAAGGTGCAGGCAAAAAAGGAAAACATACAGAATATAAAAGCGGTTCTTTCAAGCTTTAGTTTTGAGGAACAGGAAATAAATGCCTACCTGTTGGAAATCAATAGCGCTCCAGTAAGCGAAAAGCAAAAGGCTTTAAAAGTATTGTTACGTCCACAAGTATCCCTACCTCAATTAATGAATGCCGTTCCTCGATTAAACGATTTACTTTCTAGTTATGATGCACAAACCTTGGAGCAAGCTGAAATACAAGTGAAATATGAAACGTATATTGTAAAAGAGCAAGAATTAGTAAATAAGATGGGAGAATTGGAGGAACTGGTTATCCCTGAGAGTTTCAACTACTCGAAAATCAATGCCTTAAGCAACGAGGCTAGGCAAAAGTTTTTAAAAATACGCCCACGAACCCTTGGTCAAGCCAGTCGCATTAGTGGAGTTAACCCAAGTGATGTGCAAATTTTAATGGTTTACATGGGAAGATAAAACCAACATAATTGTTAAAAGGCTGTCTTTCCCGTAACTGGTGAAGTACAGCCTTTTTTAATTAGGGAACATGCGATTAGTTCCAATGCCAGGCAGAATTAATTTATTACCCTTCGTTTAATTGATTCCAACTAATTAACTTTCCAAGTCAAATATTAAACATGCCAGATACAGAAAAATTTTTGCAAGCCATTAAAGACGGTTATAATATCAAAGGAGAATTCATAAAAATTGGTGGTGGCCTATTGAACGGGGAAGTAGTAAAAGGTGCTGATGTGTTACTTCCATTGAAAACAATGAATAGACATGGTTTGGTTGCTGGAGCTACAGGAACGGGCAAGACAAAAACATTACAAATGATTACGGAAGCACTTAGTGATGCAAGTGTTCCGGTAGTAGTAATGGATATAAAAGGAGACTTTAGTGGTATTGCAGAACCAGGTACGGAGAACGATAAAATAAAAGATCGTTGTCAAAAATTGGATGTTATATATCAGCCAACTGGTTTTCCGGTTGAATTATTAAAACTCGGTAGCAAATTACAAGGGGTTCAATTGAGAGCTACGGTAAGTGAATTCGGCCCAATTTTACTGAGCAAGGTGCTAGGATTGAATGATACACAGCAAGGTTTTGTTGCCATGATGTTTAAATATTGTGATGATAACAAGCTACCTATCTTGGATTTAAAGGACTTTATTAAGGTATTGCAATTTGCAGCCGATGAAGGAAAGGCCGAAATTGAAAAGACATACGGTAAAATATCAACCACTACCAGCGGAACAATTTTAAGAAAGGTAATAGAACTACAGCAACAAGGTGCAGATGTTTTTTTCGGAGAAAAAAGTTTTGAGGTAGACGACCTAATGCGGATAAGCGACGATGGCAGAGGAATGGTAAGTGTTCTGCGTTTGATGGATATGCAGGACAAACCGAAACTTTTTAGCAGTTTTATGTTACAGATGCTAGCTGAACTTTATGCCACTTGCCCAGAAGAGGGTGATTTAGATAAACCTAAGTTGATACTATTTATTGATGAAGCGCACTTGATTTTTAATGAAGCGAGCCAAGCATTGCTTGACCAAATTGAAACCGTTATCAAATTGATTCGCTCAAAGGGTATCGGCATTTTTTTCTGTACACAAAATCCTATGGATATTCCGGCAAGCGTACTGGGCCAGTTAGGCATGAAAATTCAACATGCTTTGAGGGCTTTTACGGCAGCAGATAGAAAAGTAATCAAACAAACTGCGGAGAACTATCCAGAAACAATTTTTTACAAAACCGAAGATTTGATAACACAGATGGGAATAGGAGAGGCCATGGTAACCTTGCTAAATGAAAAAGGTATTCCTACCCCATTGGTTCATTGTATGATGTGTAGTCCACGCAGCCGGATGGATGTATTGACGGATGGTGAAGTGGATATGTTAGTGAAAAAGTCAAAACTTGCAGCTAAATACAATCAAATAATAGATAGCGATAGCGCCTATGAAATGCTAACAGCGAAAATTGAAGAGGCTGTAAAAAAATCCGAGGAAACAAAAGTAGTCAAAGAAGAAAAGGCCCAGCCTAGCATGATAGAACAGGTAATGGACAACAGCGTAGTGAAAAGTGTTTTTCGTACAGCCGCAACTACATTGACCAGATCGTTACTAGGTGCACTAGGATTAGGTGGAAAGAGTAAAGGAAAAAGCTGGTTTTAATCTCATTATTTTAAATATAATTTTCCCTGAAAGTTATATACTATTATATCTTCTGAAATTAGAAATTCGATACCTTTTTCAATAACAGCTTTCTGCGTTGTAGAGAGCTGTTTTTGAATTTCTTCGATGGTATGGTAATCTACTAAAGAAGATTTTATCTTACCAATCACTTCTTTCAATTCCGCAGCGCTTATATCTTTTACTTTTTTGCTCAAACACACATCACAGATACCACAAGGTTCTGTTTGTTTTTCACCAAAATATCTTCGCAAAACTTCGCTTCGACACTGCTTATGGTTACTAGCATAAGCAACCATGCTCTTTATGCGGGTGTCATATTGGGCTTTTCGTTTCAAATATAGTTTATGGTCAATAACTACTTCATCCTTATGTACCCTATTATATAAAAAATATATTTGGGGCGATTCCTTTTTAGCTGCGTATTCAATAACTCTATAAAAAGCTAGAGACTTTAGTTGTTTGGTCACCGCTTCAATCGGCTGCCTTGTTATTTTAGCAATGGTTGATTCATTAATAGAAATAATATTTGTAAAAATCCCATCATAATTACGCAGTAAGCACTTTATCATTGGTTCTAAATCAGGATGCTCTTTTTCAAATTGATAGAGATGTTCTTTGCTAGTAATAAATATAACTTTTGATGGTGTGAAAACATTTTCTTGAAAAGATATATAACCTGCCTGTTCCAATGTTTTTAAAACATTAGATACAAGCATAATATCTAATTTCCAACGATCACAAAATTCTCGAATATCAAAGTCGTAATATATATTTTCGCCTACGCCTTCAGCTACTTGCAAGTAATTACACAACCCTTGATATACTTTTCTGATATCGTACATTACCGGAAACTTTTGGTCGGGTAAAAAGGCCATGTCTTTTAACTCTGTTTCACTGAAAAGCAATACAGCATAGGCTTTTTTGCCGTCTCGTCCAGCACGGCCGGCTTCTTGGTAGTAATTTTCTTGGCACTCGGGCACATCCGCATGTATCACGGTTCTTACATCAGGTTTATCTATGCCCATACCAAAAGCATTGGTGCATACCATAATGCGGGTCTTGTTTTCAATCCACGCTTGTTGTCGTTCGGTTCGTTGCTCATTAGTAAGGCCAGCATGGTAAAAAGAAGCAGACATTCCATCGGCAATCAACAAATTGGCAATGTCTTTTGTGCGTCTCCTATTTTTACAATAAACCAATGCGCTACCAGGCACATTAATTAATATAGTTTTAAGCTTATTATATTTACTACTCATTTCAAAAGCACTGAATGAAAGATTCGGCTTTGCAAATGACTGTCTAAAAATTGTGTGATTTTTAAATAGTAATTTATCACATATATCTAATTGTACATCTAAGGTGGCTGAGGCTGTAAGTGCTAAGATAGGAATGCCAGGAAGGGCTTCTCTAATTTCTGCAATTTTTAAATAAGGTGGTCTAAAATCGTAACCCCATTGACTAATGCAATGTGCTTCGTCTACAGCAATTAAATTGATATCCAGAGACAACAACCATTCCTTGAACATTTTAGTTTGTAATCTTTCTGGAGAAACATATAAAAATTTGCAATTACTTTCAGAGGCTGTTTTTAAAATGGTCCTTACTTCTTGAAAGTTTTGGCCGCTGTGTAAAGAAAAGGCGGTGATGTTTTTTCTCCGGAGATGATCTACTTGGTCTTTCATCAAGGCAATCAATGGACTTACCACAAGACATAGCCCTTCCATAGCCAACCCCGGCACTTGATAACACAAAGATTTGCCACCGCCTGTTGGAAGTAAGGCCAATACGTCTTTTCCTGCCAGAACCGACTCAATGATTTCTTGTTGCTGCGGCCGAAAAGCAGAAAAACCGAAGTGTTGCTGCAGTATGTTATGGATGTTGCTCATTGGCTTGGAGGTTAATACACCTCATCATGGGTGCCAATGTCTTCGACGATGACTTTTATATCAGAATCGAATGAGAAAAGGCCTCGAAGGTCATATTCAAGGGAAAAGGCCCAAAGATGTTTTAAGATGTTAACCATTTTTTTATCATCACCAGATTTCGTTTTACACAAACTGCCCTTTTCGTGCAATAACTCATGTTCAGCCGAATATTGCCCACCGTTCCCTTTTTTATAGCATTTTGCACTTCTTCAATTTTTTCGGTTGAGAGGTAATGAATATCCTCAATTACTTCTGCCAACTTTTCATAATAGACATTTCAAAGCAAATTTAATGAAATAAAGAATTCTTACGAGGCGGAACACAACCTTGTTGCAAACATAAATTTCCTTCTACGTAAACCTGCACTGGCATTACCGTGGTAATTTTACAATATGGAACAAGTGAAATGGAAAGTGGATGGAATGGATTGTGCGAGTTGTGCGGCTTCTATTACCAAGAGTTTGCAGAAGCAAGGTATGCAGCACATAAAGGTGAACCATGTAAGTGGAGATGTAAGTTTTGAAACAATAGAAACAGGGGAAAAAATAGATAAGGCAGCAAAAGAGGTGGAGGGGCTGGGGTATATAGTCAACGGCTCGGCAATGATTGAAAATCAGGGCCATCAACATGGGCAGGAACATGGCAAAGGAATGAATAAACACCTCCTGCGATTCTTGCTTTGCTTACCTTTTACTTTAGTGTTGATGTCGCACATGTGGTTGTCTTTCCACTGGTTACATCTTCCTTATGTTCAATTGGCGCTTACCATTCCGGTATATCTTATTGGAATGGATTTTTTTGGCGTAAGTGCTATCAAGAATTTAAGGAAAGGAAATTTCCATATGAATGTGTTGATTGCATTGGGCGCTACAGCAGCTTTTGTGTACAGTTGTATCGGTTTATTCACCAATCGAGCGGAAGATTTTTTGTTCTTTGAAACTGCTGCATCCATCATCACCATTGTGTTTTTTGGTAACTGGTTGGAACATGTAAGCGTAGAAAGAACCCAGCGCCAAATAACGGCATTGACCAAAGAACATAAGGTAACGGCCAATATGATTGCGTATGATGACGAGCACAACGAACTCATTTTTCCTGTAGAAAACAAAGATTTAAAAGTGGGTGATTTGATTCTTGTGCGTACTGGAGAAGAAGTTCCGATGGATTGTAAAATTTTGAGCGGCGAAGTAGAAGTAAACGAGGCGATCATTACCGGGGAAAGTTTGCCTGTTGCTAAAAAACAGAATGATATTTTGATTGGAGGAAGTGTGTTGGCCAATGGAAACGCTAAATGTTATGTGACTGCCGTAGGTAAAGAAACGGTTAGAAGTGGCATTGTTCAATTGATGCAGGATGCACAAACACATAAGCCACCGGTGCAGCAGTTGGCAGATAGGATCAGCGGTATTTTTGTTCCTGCAGTTTTAATTATATCTTTACTCACACTGATATTAAATCTACTGATAGGAAACCAAGGCTTTGCTGCAAGCCTGATGCGGGCCATTGCGGTGCTGGTTATTTCTTGCCCCTGTGCTATGGGGCTTGCTACACCAGCAGCATTGGCAGTAGGTATGGGCAGGGCTGCAAGGCATGGAATTTTGTACACAGAACCAGCAAGCATGGAATTATTTAGCTCCATTAAACAAATGGTGTTTGATAAAACCGGGACATTGACTACTGGAAAATTCAGCATATCTAATTTTAATTTCGAACATATAAATGAGGATGAATTTAAGAAAATTGTGTTTTCATTGGAAAAAATGAGCAACCACCCAATTGCCAAAAGTATAAGCGAAGCGTGGAAGAGGCAAGACACTACAAAGTGGAAAAAGGTGGAAGAGTTAAAAGGATTGGGGATGAAAGGAACTGATAAGGAAGGAAATACATATTTGCTCGGTTCCAATAAAATAGATGAGCGTGTGAAAGAAGGAAATCATCATATATATGTAAAGAAAAATAATGATATTATAGGTTGGTTGGATATCGTGGATGAAGTAAGGCCAGAAGCAAAAGATATTATCACTTTTTGCAAACAACAAGGCATTAAAACTTTTTTGTTGAGTGGGGATACTTATGCCAAGTGCAAGCACTTGGCCGATTTGCTAGGAATAGATGAAGTATTGGCAGAACAAACGCCGCAGCAGAAACTGCAACAAATAGAAAAACTCTGTCATCAATTTCCGACGGTGATGGTAGGTGACGGAATCAACGATGCTCCCGCTTTGGCAAAAGCTACCATTAGTATCTCGTTGTCGCAAGCCTCACAATTAGCTATACAAAGTGCCGATGTGGTACTTAGCAACAATGGGTTACAAAAATTGCCAACGGCGATGCTTTTGGGAAAGGCCACTTACAATACAGTAAAGACCAATCTTTTTTGGGCCTTTGCTTATAATGTGGTGGCCATTCCGGTTGCGGCCTTGGGTTATTTACATCCGGCCATGGGTGCATTGATTATGGGTGCAAGCGATGTGGTGTTAGCGCTGAACAGTTTGTGGTTAGGGGTAAAAAAGCTGCGCTAAAATTCAATAAGTACCACTCTTATAGCATATAAGTTTTTGCTAATACAGTATCGAAAACAAGCCTTATTTTATACATGGAAATTATTTTTGATATAAATCAGATAGATGAAACGGCCAAGATTATTGCAGCATCACTAACTGGCATTTCGGTTGCCGCCTTCCACGGACAAATGGGCGCCGGAAAAACAACCTTCATCACGGCACTTTGTAAGGAGCTCGGCGTCGTCAGTTCTATCGGCAGCCCAACCTATTCCATCATCAACCAATATATTACTACTAGCGGTAAAATTATTTACCACATGGATTGGTACCGCCTACGCGATGAAGAGGAAGCCATTGCCGCAGGCGTAGAAGATGCTTTGTACAGCGGTAATCTTTGTTTGGTGGAATGGCCCGAAAAGGCGGAAGGGCTATTACCCGATGATGCTGTTCATATAAATATAACATTGGCAGCAGAAGGCAGCCGAAAACTGACTATCTCCAAAAAGGATTAACTTTAATATGGTACTAGAGCCTTAAATTGCATATCCCATCAAAAAACCACATTTTAGCATATGTCTTCCATCAAACCTGTTATCAGCGGGTCTTTCAGTTATGAAACGCTAGAGGAAACGTTGGACATCAAAGCCAAACAGGCCGAATTGTTTATTGGTATCCCCAAAGAAACAGCTTTTCAAGAAAACCGCATTGCACTTACACCCGAAGCAGTAAGTGTATTGATTAGCAATGGCCACGATGTGTGGATAGAAAGCAAGGCCGGAGAAGGAAGCCGATATACAGACCGTGATTACAGTGAGGCGGGTGCTAAAATCAAATACACAAAAAAAGAAATATTCGATTGCGATGTTTTGGTAAAAAGTGCACCGGTGGTGGAAGAAGATTTGCCATTGCTCAAATTGAACCATACCATTATTTCTCCTATCCATCTTAGTGCTATGAAAAGCGAGATATTGGAGCATATGATGGAGAAAAAAATAACAGCGCTCAGTTTCGAGAATCTCAAAGATGAAAGTGGCACCTATCCAATCGTTCGCAGTATGAGTGAGATTGCAGGCAGCGCCTCCATGCTGATTGCTGGGCAATATTTAAGTGCCGGCGGCCATGGTAAGGGTGTTTTGCTTGGTGGAATCAGCGGTATTCCTCCAACCAAGGTCATTATTTTAGGGGCAGGAGTAGTAGGTGAATTTGCAGCCCGTGCCGCACTGGCCATGGGTTCTTCTGTAAAAGTGTTTGACAATAGTGTGTATCGACTGAAACGTTTGCAAGATATTATGGGTCATCGGATATGGACATCGGTAATGGAACCACGTATTTTGGCCAAACAATTAAAAACTTGTGAGGTGGCCGTGGGTGCGCTCAGTAGTCAAAACGGTCGTACACCAGTGGTGGTTAGCGAAAATATGGTGGCCGCCATGCGACAGGGAAGTGTGATTATTGATGTGAGTATCGATCGGGGCGGTTGTTTTGAAACCAGTGAGATTACCACTTTTGAAAAACCAACCTACGAAAAACACGGTGTCATCCATTATTGCGTGCCAAATATTCCAAGTGGGTTTAGCCGTACAGCTAGCCATGCCATCAGCAATGTGATTATGCCATTGTTGATTGAGATCGCAGATGCTGGCGGTTTTCAAGATTATATTTGGAACAATTTCAACAGCCGGCATGGAGTGTACCTATACAAAGGTTCCCTCACAAACTTCCATTTGAGCGAAAGATTCAATCTTAAATACACAGATTTAAACTTGCTGTTTGCCAGTTTAGGATAAAAACTCGACCGTTTTTATCTTATCAAAACGGTCGTCCCTTTCAATGCCACAGTCTTTTTAGTTTCTGTATCCACATAATTTAAGAACCATACATAAGCCCCTGCAGGTTGGTATTCCCCATTGATTCGGCCATCCCATTTTTGGGTGCGGGTTCGTGACTCAAAAACCAATTGCCCAAAACGATTAAATACCCGAAACATCAATTTATCTGCTTTAAAAGCATTGGTTGGGTATAAATAATCATTCATGCCATCGCCATTAGGTGTAAAGGCCGTTGGAACCGCAATCACGCAATTGTTTAGCACCCGAACTTTTACGGTAGTATCTGCTTTGCAACCCATGCTACCAGTTATTGTTAATTTCACATCATACACTGTTTCTCTCAAGGGAATCGAATAGGTAAATCCAATCGGATTCATGAAAGTGGAAGTGGTACCATCGCCAAAATCCCAATCGTAATTGGTAATATTTCCTCGACTGTTATTTTTGATGGTCATCAGGTCATTCGGGCAAATGAAAGAAGGGGTTTCGAAACTAGCATGCAAAGTATCCGATTGAATAATGAATGTTTGCGTAGCAGAATCTGTGCAAATTCCGTTGCTTACGGTGAGGCTAACAGAAGCAGGCCCGTAACTGGTGTAGTAAACAACCGGATTTTGAAGGGTAGATGTGCTTATCCCAAAATTCCATTTCCAAGTGTTTTCTCCATTCAATGCCGGATGAAAAAAGGATACCGTATCCCTGCCGGAGCAGGCGTAGCCTATGTTTTGGGTAAACGCTGGGGAAACAGTATCTCCCGTAACAAACGGTAGCGAACCTCCCACGATAGACGCAGCATTACACTCATTTAAAAGCGTATTGCCATCGGCACCATTTTTCAACACAACCCTGAAAGAGCCTGCTCTCGTTATGGCTGATGAAAGCGTTAATTTGATCGTATTTGTAAAACCATTTGCATTACAATTTCCTGTTGCTTGCGTAATAGTCGCAGCGCCTGTTCCAGTAATAGCAAAGTCACTTCCATCTGCTGCGATACTGCTGCAAAGAACCGGCTCCTTAAATAACAATACGAGTTCTTGCGGCCTGCAACCTACTTTTGAAATGCTGTCCATAGTAACCACATTATGAAAAACAACCGCTATGCCAGGAATACTGTCGTTTATAGGAATGGTTCTGCTGCAGTTATCCGTAAAAGTGTTCCCATCATTCCCATTTACAACTACCAGTGTATAATTGCCTGTAGGCAATGGTGTAGCAAAATTGATAAGAACGGAATCCGTTTCGGCACTTGCACCACAACCCAATCCAATAGCGCTGCTGATAACTGATGCGGCAGGACGTATCGTAAAATCGGAACCGTTTAATGCAATAGAGCCACACTTTATTTTTTTGTTCAGTTTCACAAAAATCTGCGTGCCTTGGCAAGGTGCTACAGCGGAAGCAAGCTTTGGTAAAACAAGGTCTTTCGTTAATGCATTAATGGTGATTGGCCTTGTTATCGAATCACTACAAAAGCCATTACTTACTTTTAGCGTTACCTGATAGGTGCCTGGCGTATTATATGCAACCCAGGTATTTTGTAAGGTTGATGTAGCCGGTGTTCCACTATCAAACACCCAATTCCACTGGTTTGCACCATTTAAGCCGGCATGTGAAAACCGAACCGAGTCAGAAGTACTACAAGTGTTATAAACAATATTGGAAGTGAAAACGGTCGACACAGAATCCCGAACAACGAATGGCAAACTGGAGCCTGCTGCTGTTGCTTGATTGCAATCGTTTAAAAGCGTGTTGGCATCACTACCATTTTGTAAACGGATAGTATAAGTTCCGCCAATTTTTATAGGGGCCGCAAAATTCACCTTGATCAATTGTGTAAGTCCACTACCACTACAAGTTGCAACAGCTTGTGAAACTATTACTGCAGAAGGCCCCGTAATGATAAAATCGCTTCCATCGGCCGCCACTGTATTGCATCTTAAAGCACCCTTAAAAACAAGATTCAACGACTGCGGGTTACATTCTACCACCTGCAAACTATCCATTGGAACGGCAACTTGTGGAGGCACTACAAGTTCAACGCTGTCATTAGTAATGGCCGTACCACAAAGATCTAGTAAGGTGTTTTGGTCGCTTCCTGCTTGCAATTTAATTTTATAAGTGCCTGGCGCCAAAGGATTATTAAGGGTAAGTTGTAAAGAATCTAGATCAAAACCATTGGCACAGCCAAAACCTGTAGCAGCTACAAAACTAGCGGAGCTGCTATTGATGGTGAAATCGCTTCCATTGGTTGCCAAACTTGTACACCTCATTTTCTTGTTGAGCTTCACGTTTATATGAATGCCATCGCAAGCGGCTACGGCAGAGGTAAGGTGAGCTTGCACAGTGTCTGTAATGCTTGCGGTGCCGCCACCAAAGGTTAGGTTGTAGCCACTTTGTCCATTTGTGTAATGACTAACCAGTAAAAGGTATTCGTTTCCTGCAATCAAAGTAGGCATGCGGGTAAAAAGCGGCGTAGATCCACCACAGGCGTATGCTACCGTTCCTGCACTAGAAGCTCCGGTGTTGCCAAAAGAACCAGACCAGCTGGATGTTACGAACAATGAAATATTTGTATACACTTGGTCTAAATTCGTTACGCCAGTTACATCAAATATTTGCCAGTCGTAATCTTCATTGGCGGCCAATGGACTGATGACAAAACCTAGGGTGCCCGTTTTATAACAAGTAAACTTATACCAATAAGGATTTTTATCGGTCAATACATCTCCACAGGTATTTATTATGGATCGATTGCCACAAAGCGGTACGCTGTTTTGCGTAAACGTAGTGCTACCACAAACTGGAAAAGCCGTTGCAGGATTCTGGCCAGGATTGGTACAAGTTTGCCCATTCGAATAAGAAGCGAACATGCAAAATATCACCATATATAATAAACGATGCATCGGAAGTTAGTTTTGGATACCCGCAAATTCGTTTAATTTTTCCATAAAAAAAACCATGAAACCCAATTTGGGATGCATGGTTTTTTTTATATATGAACAACATTCGTCCTTATAAGGCTTCTGTTGACTCTTAAAATTGACCTATACCTTGGCTTTAAACTTTTCAATTGCTTTCTTGGTAAACTCGCTCAGCACCAGTTTTCCACTGATGGCGGCACGTTCCCGTAATAATTCATCCCAATGCTCCGTACCGTTCCAAAAGATTTTTTTCATTTCTTTCATCGCCTCTGGATTTGAATGCGCCAATGTGTTTGATAAGCGAGAAATAGATTCATCCATATTTTCTACGCTCTCATGCACTTCTGCAAAGAGGCCTTTTCTTTTCGCCCAGTCGCTACTGCGCCAAATGGTAGAATCGATTGAAAGATGCGAGAAACCAGAGAAGCCAATCCTTTTTTCTACCACAGGGCCTACCACAAACGGACCGATACCAATAGCTAATTCGCTCAATTTGATTTCACATTTATCGTTGGCAATGGCATAATCTACTGCGGCTACAATGCCCACTCCGCCGCCAACCGCCCTGCCTTGTATGCGACCGATGATAAACTTCGGACACTTGCGAATGGCATTGATCACATTGGCAAAGCCACTAAAAAACTTTGCTCCTTCTGTCTCGTTCTTGATGTTCGCCAATTCTTCGAAGCTGGCGCCTGAGCAAAAAACACCAAATCCACCACTGCGAAGTACAATGACCTTCGTTTCGGCGTGGGTGCCAGCAAAATGTATTTCATGCGCTAATTGTTCTAAAATTCTAGCAGGCAACGAATTGCTCTGCGGATGATAAAACTCGATTGTAGTAATTCCGTGTTCCGTATGCGTAGTTACGTGTCCTTCCATGAAATATTGACTTTAGGAGTTGAAAAAAATGGTTGCACAAAATTGGGGGAAACATACTTTCCGACCATCATAAAAAACAGACTAAATTATGCGACCTACAAATTGTTTCGACTTTACCATCGTTAAAATGGTAGCTACGCCAATTATTTCATCGGTATCATCCAATATTTCTACAAACCATTTCACAATGCCCTTCGGGATGTCGCTTGGCTCTTTCAGTTCCTGTGCTGTTTTTTCTTTGCAGGTAAAGCGTACATAAATAGTGGTTCCAGCATAAACCGGTTTCGTAAACCGTAGTTCATCGATGCCATAATTTAGTAATACCGGCCCTTTTTTACTGTCTGGCACAAAAAGACCAGCAGCGGCGCTCATAATAAAGTAACCGTGTGCCACGGGATGCTCAAACAATGTGTCGGTTAAACTGGTATGGTCTGTATGGGCGTAAAAATGATCCCAACTCAAGTTGGCGAAAGCCTTTATATCCGCATCAGTAATGGTTCTTTTACCCGTAATAATTTGGTCCCCCACTTGCAGTTCTTCAAAATGTTTGTGAAAAGGATGAACCAAATCTTCCATGCCCTTCGCATTGGGCTGATATTGTTTCGTAATAGCAGTCACCATGCTCGGCGATCCTTGAATGGCAATGCGTTGCATGTAATGTTTGATGCCCCTAAGACCGCCCATTTCTTCTCCGCCGCCTGCCCGGCCCGGGCCGCCATGCACCAATAACGGCAATGGACTTCCGTGGCCCGTACTTTCCTTGGCACATTCGTTATCCAAAATCAAGATTCTACCATGCCAAGGCGCTGCGCCAATTGTATATTCGGTCGCAATTTTTTTATCGGCCGTTACAATAGAAGACACCAGCGAACCTTTGCCCATGCGGGATAATTCAATGGCTTCATCCATGTTTGCATACGGCATCAATGTACTTACCGGCCCAAATGGTTCGGTGGTATGCACGGTTTCATCGGTAAACGGGTTTTCGTTGAGCAGCAGTAAGGGACTCATAAACGCACCTTTTGAAAAATCTGCATCTATCAGCTCTATGCTGTCCAGCGAGCCATAAATGATTTGTGATGAAGCCAGTAATTTTTGCACCTGCTGCATCACTTCTTCTTTTTGAGAGAAACCAGCCAACGAACCCATCCTTACTTTTTCGTTCAAGGGGTTGCCAATGGTGGTTTGTGCCAATGCCTTGCCCAGCGAAATCTGAACATCTTCCAATTTATTCTGCGGTACAAAAATCCTTCTGATAGCCGTGCACTTTTGGCCAGCTTTGGTCGTCATTTCCTTGCGTACTTCTTTGATAAAAATGTCCCACTCCGGCATCTTGGGTTCCACATCTTGGCCCAGCACGATACAGTTTAGGCTATCTGCTTCCATGGTAAATGGAACGTTTTCTTGCAAAATATGTGGCTGGCTTTTGAGCATCAATCCCGTAGAAGCAGAGCCGGTGAATGTTATGACATCCTGCGAAGTGACATGATTGAGCAGGTCGCCTGCACTGCCGCATAACAATTGTAATGCGCCTTCGGGCAAAATGCCGCTGACAATAATTTCTCTTACTACCGCCTCGGTTAAAAATGAAGTGACACTGGCAGGCTTCACTACGGCGGGCATGCCAGCTAACAAGTTTACCGCAATTTTTTCCAGCATACCCCACACCGGAAAATTGAAGGCATTGATATGAACCGCCACACCTTCCTTTGGAACTAACAAATGATGGCCCATAAAAGTACCGTTCTTGCTTAGGTTATGTCCCTCACCATCGTAAGCATAAGGTAAATCTGGCAGTTTACGGCGTAAAGAAGCGTAAGCAAACAAGTTACCAATTCCACCTTCGATATCTACCCAACTATCCGCTTTCGTAGCGCCGGTCTGGTAACTAATAGGGTAGAATTTTTCTTTGTTTTCAGTAAGATGCAACGCTAGAGCACGCAACATGCGGCCCCGCTCGTGGAAAGTCATTTTACGCAGCTTTTTGTTTCCCGTTTGTCGGGCATATTGCAACACAGCCTGCATATCCAGTCCTTTGGTAGTTGCTGCGGCTATGGATTCGCCAGTAACGGCATTCGAAAGTAGCTGGCCATCGCCATCGCCGGTTATCCATTGGCCAGTTACATAATTGCCAAGTTTATTCATATAGCTAAGATATTGGTCTCGGTGGAGACAATTTAATAAGGAGCGTAAAACTAACGATTGTTAGCATTTTGCGGTTTTATTGTAATCATAAGATTTTAAGGGTTTTGCTGCTGCGCAGAAACGGGTAGTCGCTTATTCAAAACTTTCAACCAGCTCGGCATAAATACTTTACTTTTAAAATCCTAAACAAATAGTAAGTGAAAGAACGTTATCATTCTCTTGATGTGTTTCGTGGCGCCACGGTAGCCCTCATGATCTTGGTGAATAACCCAGGTAGTTGGGGCCATATTTTTCCGCCATTGGATCATGCAGAGTGGCATGGCTGCACACCTACAGATCTAGTGTTTCCGTTTTTTCTTTTTGCCGTTGGCAATGCTATGGCTTTTGTTATTCCGAGGTTGCAACAAACAGGTAACGATGGCCTGTTTTGGGGTAAAGTGCTCAAACGTTTTGCGCTCATTTTTTTGATTGGCCTATTTCTAAATTGGAGCCCATTTATTAAGTGGAGCGGCGATCAACTTGTTTTTAAATCTTGGGTGGATCCTACGAATCCCGATGTTGGTATCCGTTTGCTGGGTGTGCTTCAGCGGATTGCCATCTGTTATTTGTTCGCCAGCATCATTGCCTATTACACCAAACCCAAACTCACATTTTACATCGGTACGGTTATTTTACTACTATATTGGTGGATGACCTATGCTTTTGGCAATCCTGCTGATCCATATAGTCTCAAAGGTTTTTTCGGTACCCAAATAGACATTAATCTTTTGGGCAAGGCTCATGTGTACAAAGGCGAAGGCGTTCCGTTTGATCCAGAGGGGTTGATAAGCGCCATTTCGGCTATTGTGCAAGTGCTGTTTGGTTATATGATTGGGTTGTACATCCGCGAAAAAGGAAAAAATTTCGAAATGCTGAGCAACCTTTTTGTGGCTGGTGCCATTTTTATATTCGCAGGTTTCGCTTGGGATATGGCTTTCCCCATCAATAAAAAAATATGGACGAGCAGTTACGTCGTGTACACAACCGGCTTGGCTATAATGGTGCTGGGTGTATTTATTTATTTGCTGGAATTTAAAAATGCCAAGGGCGCCTGGAGCAGATTTTTCGATGTTTTTGGTAAAAACCCGCTTTTCATTTTTGTAATGAGCGGTTTTTTGCCGAGGGTACTTGGTTTAATCCGCATACCCGGATGGCAAGATGCAAATGGGAAAATGAATTATCATTCTCCGTTCAGCTGGTTTTACGAGCATGTGTGCAAAATCATCTTACCAAACGATCCTCGCATCGGTTCGTTGGTTTATGCTATTTGTATGGTGGCCATGTATTGGTTTCTAGCTTGGATATTAGACCGGAAAAAAATATACATCAAAGTTTAATTGACCATTTAATTTAAAATTTGATGGAAGTAATAACTGCAAAGGAAGTTTACGCCCAAATGATGGCCAAAGACGAGTTTACAGCTTGGCTAGGAGCAGTATGTGTGCAGGTTACCAAAGGTTCTTGTTGTTTAAAAATGACCGTTAGAAAAGAAATGTGCAATGGCTTTGGAATAGCGCATGGTGGGATAGCTTACTCATTGGCTGATAGCGCCTTGGCCTTTGCCAGCAATAGTCATGGGCAACATGCGGTATCCATCGAAACCTCTATTTCGCATCTTTTGCCTTTGCAGGAAGGAGACGAAATCATCGCCACAGCAACAGAAAAAAACCTTGGTAGAAAATTAGCGGTTTATGAAGTTACAGTTGAAAAAGAAGGAAAGCTAGTGGCCTTGTTCAAGGGAACGGTATACCGAAAAGAGACGCTCTGGATGGTAAGGGAAAGTGATAAGTAGTAAGTTTTAAGTTGTAAGCAAGGCATTTAGACATGTCGCAAATGAACTGCAACTTTACCTACATGCGACCTTGCTGTTACCATTTAATGTCCATCACTTGTGGGTAATGGTCGCTCATAAAAATGTTGTCTTTTTTATATTGAACCACATCGATACTTGGAGATACCAACAAATAATCAATGCGAAGTGTAGGGGAAATGCGATAATAAGTTTGGCCCAAGCCATTGCCCTTCATCAAAAAAACATCTTTTAAACTCCCTTTTACGTTATTGTACACGTAAGAAGTAGGCACTTCGTTCATATCTGCCGAATAAATAACAGGGTAGGGGCTGGCATCTATTTGTTGGCGTACCAACTCACTTTGCTGTGCATGATAAGGAATGAAATGGGTAAGTTTTGCCAGCGTTTTATCCGAATAAATAATGGCACTGTCTTCAGGAGTGTCCCAAGGTTGTTTGTCTTCTGGCTTCATCGGCTTCAGGTGCATACTTTGCAAATGCGTTACCATCACTCTTTTCGTGGAGCCGTTAATGGTAATATCTGCCGTAATCACGCTTTCGGGCATAGCCCTTCCGCTATACAAAACATGCTGAATGTTCTTTAACGGATATTTTGAAAAGATAGCAATACCCGCAAAGCTTGGCCCCCAAGGCGGATAAACTTTATAATCATCGGAAACATAATCGTAAGGAAAGCCAAGAGAATCTTTGAGGTAGTTTGTATTGCTCGGAATCAATGGATTGTGCATCTCCACATAATCTTGGATACAGACAATATCAGCTTGCTGCGCTCGGATGTAGGCCAATATTTTCCATCGAAAACAGTTGGCAGAATCAAAACGATTATCCTTGGTATCGAAACCTCGAACATTATACCCTAAAATACGGATGGTACCGGGTGCCTTTTGTTGTACGAATGGAGCAGGCGAATTCCAAGCGAATAGTGCATTGATATTTTTATAACCCACAAATAATAGTAGGATCAACAATACCGCAACCTTCCTATTGAGCCAAAACCAAACAAAAATAGTAACCAATAAAGCGAGTAACAAAATAGGAAATGCTAAACCTAGCAATCCCATAATCAAAAATTTAGCTGGGCTGATAAAGGGCGTAAAACACGCCACACAATAAACAATAGCCAACAAAATAGTGGCGACCATCCAAGAAATCCTGAAAAAACGTTTCAAAGCGTATAGAAGGGTTGTAAAATTAGGGCGATGATTAAACGATGCCAAAGGTCGATACTGAAGAGAAATGGTTGTTGTTCTTTATCGCACATTGCCACCAAGGCCCGTCTACAAATCTTTGCTTGCACGTTTGAGGTAATCCTTTTCATCATCCGTTAAAAAGTGATAGCCATCTTTCCCAATCTTATCCAAAATTT
>Ga0247739_10000208_pt1 | contig 20134 bp, 21 predicted proteins | sample UWRJL058202B2_FD_180943 | JGI IMG/M metagenome (GOLD analysis project Ga0247739, IMG submission 180943) | Plant litter microbial communities from Arlington Agricultural Research Station in Wisconsin, United States - UWRJ-L058-202B-2 | ecosystem: Environmental > Terrestrial > Plant litter >...
CGGGCAATGATCAGAATGAACTGCATCATTATATTGCCTGCTTCCTTTAATTCTGTCTTTAATTGTATCTGCCACAGAAATATAATCAATACGCCAGCCTTTATTATTTCCACGTGCGCCGGCTCGATATGTCCACCAGGAATATTCCTTCAAATCGGGATTTAGATAGCGGAAGGAATCTGTATAACCGTTATCAAACCATTTGGTCATCCATTCCCGCTCTTCGGGTAAAAAGCCGGAAGATTTTTTATTTCCTTTTGGATCATGAATATCATTTTCGGTATGCGCAATATTGTAATCTCCACAAATAATCAGATTCGGACGTTCCTTGCGCAATTCATTAACCCAATCATAAAAGTCGGCAAGAAAACTCATCTTGACTCCCTGACGAATTTCTCCGCTTGTGCCCGATGGAAAGTAACAATTCAGCAAGGTAATATCTCCGAAATCAGCACGTAATATTCTTCCTTCTGTATCGTAAACCGGTAGATTTATTCCAAGTGAAACAAAATCCGGTTTTATTTTAGAAAAAATAGCTACGCCGCTGTATCCTTTTTTTTCAGCTGCATGCCAACCAATAAGCTCGTAACCCAGTTTTTCAAAACCAGATAAATCTACAACATCCGGTGTTGCTTTCACTTCCTGAAAACATAATACATCGAACGATTTATCACTTAGCCATTCCAGGATGCCATTTTTTAGGGCCGCCCGGATGCCGTTGAGATTATAGGTAAGAATTTGCATAAAATATTACTTGCTTATTTATATTAAAATAAAAAAACTTTCTTCCTTGTATTTCGTGATTCCCATTTTCCAGCAGCAGTATTTTTTACAGACATAATCCAGACATCATATTTACCTGCCGGAAGTTTGGTTCTGAAAAGAGGATACTGATAAACTTTATCGTCGTAATATGTTCTTGTTGCTAAAAAGTTCATGAGAGAATTGGCAACAGGCAAAGCAGGCAGTATAATCGTATGATCTTTGGAAGCCAGAATAAAATAGGAAGGCGGTAAATCGCTGTCTTTCCCGGTTTGAAAAGTAAGATGTTTTACCAGATTATTAAATCCGTCATGGCGGTAATCCACTTTGACATCAAATTTTCCTTTATAAATTTCAGTCTTATTTTCTGTTTCTAAAAGCACTTTCCGAAACTCCGGAAATTGGTTCGAATCGTGGATTTTAGACAATCCGCTTGCCTCTAATCCTTTTATTAAATTTTTCATTCTGGTAGGATGATTCCAGAATGGTACGTCTCCGAAATTATTCCCGGTAGTTAAAAAAGCATTGTAATTTTCCCAGTAAAATGGATCCAATGACAGATCTTCATATTGCCTCCTGATTTGTGGAATCGATGAAAAATAGCTGAAAAAATTCAGAAATATAAAACTAACTAACCCCAAACCTGCTGCAACCCGGTTGATGTATTTGAAATTCTTAGTAGCAATTATCAATACAAGATAAGCAGTTGCTAAAAGCACAACTCCGAAAATCATGTAACGTCTGGAAAAAATGCTCCCGCCATACATCAGGAAATTATTCAGCGGCCGGCTTATAACAAACATGGCTCCGGTCCCCATCACAAACATGAAAGCGCCTAACAAGAACCAATCATTCCATTGCGGTTTTTTGGACAAAAAAATTCTGAGTAACCAGGTACAAAATAAAATACCAATCCCTATTCCAAGAAAAACACACAAAACCATATCCTTGTAAAAGACGGAAATTGTTGGATGAGGCACATCCAGATATAAGGCATTACCCCAAAAACCAAGCAGAAAAATGGTATTAAATATGGGATGTTTCCAAACTTTTTCACCTTCGGAGGTTATAAAATAATAATCAAAGAAGAAATAGAAAAGGAAAACACCAACAGCAATAATTAGCCAGTAAGCGAGCAGTTTATACCTTTTTTGAAGCGTCAAAATAATAGCCCCGACAATCCATGCCAACAATCCGCTTCCACTAACAAAGGTGGTTATCAGGGCAGCAATCGCTCCTAAGATCCAGCCATATTTATCCTGTCGGCTTACTCCGTAAGATGATAAAAACGCAAAGAAAATAAGTGGCGTATTTTGTAATGCTGCGATACCCCAAAATGCATTTTCATAATAAACCAGATTAAAAAGAACGTAAGGAACCGGGATAAAATAAAACCAGGAAATACGTTCTTTCTTAAAAGTCCGGAAGAAAAGATAAATTATACCAAGCATAAATAAATTGCCCAGTATAATTTGAAATTTTATATTAACAGTTCCGGTAAAAAATACCATTATGAGCATGATTATACGCTCAAAAGCAAATCTGTGCTGATTGACCTGTTCAAAAAGTATTTTTACTGCACTTACAAAATCTGACTCATTTTTAAAGTTGTAAATCGTCTCTAAAAGGTTGTAATCGTCTGAAAGCGGAACATTGATGATGAACGCATCAAGCGTGAGAAAGAAATAAATAATAGGAGCAATCAATAACCCTATACCAAACCAATTTTTAAGTTTCTCACTCTTAAAAAAAAATGCAGCTCCAAAAAACAGAAGTAGCACTAATACAACTACAAAATATTCAAATAAATAGGAGTTATTCAGAAAAATATTATTCAACGTAAATATTGTTAAATTTAAATGCCTGCAAAAAACCAGTTAACATTCAGGCATTAAACGTGTTGAGTATACAATTGTGTAAGTTAGCCTATTTTTCAGGATCATTTTGCACCTGTTATTAAACGGCTGGTAATTTCCTTTTCGAATGTAATATAACCAGGATAATTAATCTGCTTGCCGGCCAGATCAAGTGTTGGCTTTACCTTTACCGTAAAAGTAGTAGGTTTTGCTTCCGACTTTCCCGTCAGTGCCATTACCATATTTACAAATTCATCACGGGTATCATCATTCATCAAAAGCTGGTATACGTTAGCATTTAACTTGATTGGAACACGTGTACTGGCAGTTCCAGGCATCACTTCTATCAACTGACTTAAAAAGCCACTGAATATTTCACTTTTTGTTAGCAATACTTTGTATTCCAATTGCTTGATGGCAGCACGTTTTCTGGTAGGATTTGTAATATCCACATTCACGCGAAGATCAAGCGGGACATTTTTACGAAGCAATGCAAGGGCAATACCCGGATATTTCGCCAGATTTACATCATTCATACTTTTGATATTCCGGAACTCTCTGATATCCATTCCTGCAAGATATACACTATCAACAGAAGCGAGATCATATTTACATTCTCCAAAAGTTTTCGCTTCTGAAACCTGCTTCCCTACTCCACAGCCTGTTAATAAAACGGCAGCCGATAAAGCGGCAGAGGCAAAAATTGTAATCAACCAAATTTGTTTTTTCATTATTAAGAATATTTTTCGCAAGTTAAACAGATGGTATCAGAACGCGAACAACCCGCCTTCATTATTATTTGCAGTCAAATTTTTCTAACCAGTATCATTTCGAACAAACAATATCAGGTCAAAAATTCTAATGCTGTATTTGGGACACAAAAAATAATACTTTGTCACTAAATTTTAAAGGATTGTTTCCATAGCAGCTGCAAAACCGGTATGGGTAAAGCCGGTTTTGTTCTTGCAAGACTTAGTGCTAGCGATTACCTTTGCAGCCTTTATTTTAAGTCTATACAAAATCAAATTATCATGGCAAGCTGGTATTTAGGAAAAATTCGTTTCCAAAAAGAAGACGAAGCAGGAAGTCTCAAAACAATCAATGAAGTATATCTTGTCGATGCCATTTCATATACAGAAGCAGAAGCAAGATTATATAAACAAATTGCAACAGGTGCCAGCGAGTTTACGGTTACCAGTATTTCACGAATGAAACTGGCAGATCTTTTTGCTTACGAAGAAGGCGAAAAATGGTTTAAGGCGAAAGTAATTTATATGTCCGTAGACGAGAAAAGCGGTAAAGAAAAGAAAGTTGTAAATTATATGCTTGTGAATTCTGACGGAATAGATCAGGCTTTGGAAAGAATAACGGAAAGTCTGCGTACAATGCTGATTCCTTATGAAACTACTGACATGAATCTGACTCCGATTCTGGATGTATTCCCTTATACTGCCGAGGAAGAAGAAGTAGAAATTCCAGCTAACATGCGTCCTTTGTCAGAAGTAATGGCTGAAAGAGCAGAGGCTGCAACTGCTTAGTTTAAAGTTTTTTAGTTTTTAGTTAACAGTAAACAGTGCAGATATGCAGCTTATTGTTAACTAAAAACTGTTAACTCCTTACTCTTTTACTTCCCTTTCAGTCATTCACCTTAATTTCAGTATAAGTTTTAGTGACAGCCAAGAAAGGATCAAGACCTATGTTTTTTAGTTTGAAAATCATTTCTTTGGAGTCCAGTTCACTGAGTAGCTGATTGCTTGCCAACAAATACAAATAATCAAAAGAAACAGGCAAACCTGCTGCTGCTTCAATTAGTTCAAAACCATATAAAGGATAAATGCTGAATGGCAGTACAGTGATCCAAATTTTGTCCTTGTTTTCAGAAGTAGCATAAGAAAGTATATATTCAGTACTTTCCAGACCAAAATCTATCCTTTTATTTCCGGTTGCTGCACAATAAGTATCAAAGTTTTCTTTTTGCTGAGCCTTCGTTTCCGCATCAGGCTTTACTTCCTCTACCAGTTCAACCGTTCTGATTTTCTTACCATTTTCATCTGAACCGCAATGCATATAACGGCCATCCTGAAATGCGAGGATAAAATCAAATGACTTGCCTGACTCCCCAAAACTGCTTTCCTTTCGAAAACACAACGTTCCTGTAACCGGATCGAAGTGAATTTTTATTTCACCTTTTGTTTTCTCAACCTTATCTTCATAACTTATTACCAAAGAATGGCTGAAATAATATTGGCCCTTGTCAGGTTTCCATTGTAAGGCACGCTGTTTGTCAACAGGAAATTTTTTAGCTGTTTGGGCCAATAAATTACCACTTGAAAAAAGGATAATAAACACTAAATAATAACAGAAATTTCGCAGCATAAAAAATGATTGATGTCTGCAATCTAAATAGAGACTTTCGGAAAACAATGATCCGCTTATAATTTTACAAATTCCACTCTCCTATTATTTGCTTTTCCCTCGGTAGTCGTATTTGGTGAAGCCGGAACTGTTTCTCCTTTACCATCCGTTTCAAGCCTGGCTTTGTCAATACCAAAGTCTTTTGAAAGGGTTTCCTTAACTGATTCTGATCTTTTTTTGGATAAAGTCAAATTATCAGCATCATCACCGTCCGAATCGGTATGACCGATAATTTTGACTTTCACCGTTGCATTTTCAGTTAATACATTAGCTATATCTTTTAGTACGCCGTAAGATTCCGGTTTTATGTTGGCAGAATTAATATCAAATAAAATTCCGGTCGTCGAAAATTTTCCTTCGGTAATTAGTTTGCTTCGTGTATCCGGTGCCCCGACTGCAACCCGTAAATTAGAAACAAAATACTTATCTGACTCGACATGATAGCCCTGATTTGAAAAAGCAAGAAAGTTGTAATTATTAGCCGGATCAAAAGCTCTGGGCAAATCCCAGACTTTATAATCGTCCACATATAATCTCAAACGTGATTTTTGGCGCCAAATAGAAACCTTGACCACATTATGCTCAGGAACATGAAATGCCGGAAAACTTTTTTCATTTTTCATCATGGATTCAGCAGGCGAGGGACCAAACACATTAAAGAAAGAAAGACCCTGCTGGCCGCCTGCATTCTTTGGGTGAAGTCCTATCTCAATTCCTTTGGATTTATCACCGTCATAGCCTTTCCATTTCACAAAATCCTTTGCTGCATTATTTACCTGCGCAAATACAGCCCTGAAATATCCTGAGTAAAAACTAAATTCTGATGTGGTTGCCAGATTAAATTCAACGGTAAAATTTTCAGGAAGTTTAGTTACAAATTCAGGATAAAAAACTCCTTCCGGACCCAGCATCAGCCATTTTCCTTCTGTTCCTTCGATCGTTACAATTTCACCTGACGAATTTGTATTCCATTTTGCAGGAAAATCTCCCACTGCATCCTGAGAAAAATCCTCTGCTGCTACTACTTTTTCACCAGGAATAAAATCAAATTTACTGTATGATTTTAATGTTGGTCTTCCGGTTTTTACAACTGCGCTTTCATCGGTTGTACCGGATTCAGGTGTACTATTTCCAGTTGTATTACCCGTGTTTCCGCTGTTCTCCTTAGCCGGTTCTGCCTTTGGTTGTTTATCTTTTTTCTTAAACAAATTTCCAATTCCCTCTTCTACTTTATTAAAACCCTTATCTACCGCCTGATCAATCTTTTGGTTTGCCCTATTCTGCGTTTGCCGCTCAACTACGGTTGCAGGATCATTGATCCGGATTTGAGCGTTACAAACAATGGCACAGAAAGTTAAAAATATCGCGATGTAAATTTTCTTATCCATAATCGTTATTGGAGTAAATGATTTACTTTCAATTTAATAGGAAATAAATTTACAAAAATTATCATTTTCATTCTACTTCAATTGATTAAACGGCGGATACATGATCCGGGAAGTTCTTTGGTAACATTTACAGGGAAGATTGTAAATTGCAGCGTATTTGAACACAACGCATGAATTTCAATTTCGAAAAAAGATCCATTTTATTACAAGCAGGCCGCCATGCTTATTTTTCTTCCGATTATCATTTAGGCGTTCCTTCATTTGAAAAAAGTCTGGCAAGAGAAAAAATAATCATAAGCTGGCTGGAATCAATAGAACATGATGCACAGGTTATATTTTTAGTCGGAGATATATTTGACTTTTGGTACGAATATAAACATACTATTCCAAAAGGTTTTGTACGGATATTAGGTAAACTGGCGCAACTTTCTGATCGTGGAATTGAACTGATCATTTTCACAGGCAATCACGATATGTGGATGTTTGGCTACCTGAAAGAAGAATTAGGCGCAAAAATATTCCGTAACCCGGTTCATTTCGAGTTCAGTAATAGCAGCGGTATTTTGCAACAGGTTTTGGTTGGCCATGGTGACGGACTTGGACCTGGCGATAAGACGTATAAATTCTTAAAAAAGGTTTTCGAAAATTCCTTCTTTCAACTCATTTTTCGCCTGGTACATCCTGATGTTGGCATCTGGATCGCGAAAACGTGGTCTAACAGGAGTAAAGTTGTAAATGCGAATAAGGAAGAACAGCGCTTTTTAGGAGAAGACCGGGAATGGCTGTTTCAATATTGCCTTGAAGTGGAACAATCGCAGCATTTTGATTATTACATATTCGGACACAGACACTTACCTCTCGATCTTCAGGTAAATGATAAAAGCAGATATATTAATTTGGGAGAATGGATTACGCAACAAACTTTTGCGAAATATGACGGAATTAATGTACAGTTGAAAAAATTCAGTTAACTGAATTTTTTCAACTGTACAATCTTAATTATTTCCGCTTTTCTTTATATCCTTTTCGCTTTCAGTAAGTGGTATAAAGTCTTCTTTTCTAATATTTTCACGAGGTGTATCACCCAAATCCCGGCGATAATCTTTTTGTTTCAAATCACCCTTTTTCACAGATTTTATAAAATTCGCCCAGGCAAAAGGATTAAGGAAAGGAAAGGTTGTAGCAAAGTTTTTTCCCGCAGCGGATTCCCGTCCAAAAAGCTGCTGATCCATCGTATAACGGTAATTTGTTTGTGCATTGTTAGGCATTTGCGCAGCCATCCTGTTTATATACTCCACATTAGTGCTTCGGGCTAATGCATCTCTGTCGGCCTGATCAGGTAACTGTAATGCTAAAAATGCTTTCTTAAATTCTTCTTCAGTAGCATAAGGATAAATTTTCACTTCTGATAGCATAGTAACATCTTCCTGCAAGGCTACAATAGCTGAATAAGTATCAGAATTATAATTACGGGGAATGACATGATGTTGCTTTTTGTAACCTAAGTAGCTATAAACAATACTGTCACCAGGGAAAACAGCAATTGTAAACTCACCTTTGGAATCAGCCAGCCTTCCCGTCCCTGCTTTTGGAATAAAAATATAAGCACCCGGCAATCGTTCACTGGACTTGCCTGCTACAACAATACCATGAAATAAAATTGCCTTTTGTTCGCCTTGGGCAAAAACATGATGGCTGCTAATTATTCCTGCAAGTATTAATATACTTATTAAAAAACTCCTTTTCATTCGTTCCAGATTGTTAAGCACCGGTATCGGGTTGCTTAGGATTTTATTAAATAACAAAAAATTGCCGTATTCAGTAAATGCAGCAACTTCAAAAGTTTAAAAAATCATTCCTTAGTTAGAAACGACTTAAGGTTACCTGGATTGCCCTTTTCGTAACATTAGGTTGATTGCTAGGAAAATAACTTCAAAAACGTAATAATAAACGGAGCAGAAAGCAATAAGCCATCGAACCTGTCTAAAAAGCCACCATGCCCTGGAATACTACTCCCTGAGTCTTTAATAGCAATACTGCGCTTAAATAACGATTCAACCAAATCTCCGTACGTACCAACCACCACAATGATTGCACCAATACAATACCACTTCCAAGGCTCGAATGTAAGGAAATATTGTCCTAATGCAAAAGCTATAACTGCTGCAAAAACTGCCCCTCCAACTGCTCCTTCCCAGGATTTTTTAGGAGAAATCCGTTCAAAAAGCTTACGTTTTCCAAACTTTGTTCCTGCAAAATAACCTCCTATGTCCGATGCCCACAATAATAAAAGGCTTCCAAGTACAATTTCATAGTTGTATTTACCACCTCTCATTGCCATCACGATAATTAATGCAAAAGGCAATGCTACATAGATAATGCCTAAAAAAGTAAATCCAATATTGGTAAAAGGCTTCAAATCATTTTTCTTATATAATTTAATAAAAAAAATCATTGACAACAACGGACTGATTATAAAGTAATTTTCGAACGGAACAATGTCCTGTTCTATCAAATACGCAAGTAACATCATAACTGTGCCACAAAACGTACCATAATATGTAAGTGGCTGATTACCATCCAGCCCGAGCAATTTATAAAATTCAAGCTGGGTAAGGGTACTTATTGTGCAAAACAGCAGTAAACATGTCCAGTCACTATAAATGATACAACCAATAATGACAATTACACCTGCAAGGGCAGTGATGGTTCGTTGTTGTAAATTATTAAGATTGTCTAAACGCTTCTGCATTTGCTAAAATAGTTTGAGCCTGAACCAGATCACTGGCAAGAACATGCACTTCATACCTACTGAACACCGGATAAAGGCTGTCCTGCTTGTTTACGATCACGGCCGCTATTCCGTTTTGATCCAGCGTTTCCCTTGCCACATCTGCCTGTATCATTTGTTCAGCCTTAAATGCAATTACCCAATTTTCTTCCATCGTCCCCGTGCTTTTGTAAATATGTATTTTAAAATATCGTAAATTATTGATCTTAGGTTATTGTCTTGTGTTTCAGGCTGGCATTTTTTATGATGAAAAGCACAATTGCAGTCAAAACTAATGATGCCAGCACTATTGGTAAAGGCATTGATTTGGTTTCTTCAATGTTGACATCCAGGGTTTTAATGTTGTACAAATACACCATTACCAGAACAAAACCATTGTTTAAAAAATGTGCCAATATTGCAATCCACAAACTTCCGGTCCAATAATACAAATAACCGAACAGTGCACCAAGTAACATCCTTGGAAGAAATCCATAAAACTGAAAATGAATTGCACTAAAAATGGCCGCAGAAACCCATATTGCAAGATGAAAATTACCCCATTGCTGAAATAACTTTTTTTGAATAATACCGCGAAATAAAGCTTCTTCTCCCAATGCAGGCAGCAAAACCACCACAAATAAGGCAATTAAAAGCTGGCTGAATTTATTATACGAAGTGAGAAAATCTGTGAGAACAGCAAGCTTATCTTCCTTTTCACGCATCCATACTTCCAGTCCCGAAAATGCATCCGGCAATTTCATTGCAGCATTCCACTCAATAAATTTACTATTTAAAGGAATAAAAATAAGTACTGATGCAAGAGCAAGGAGCCATATTTTCAATTCAGGTATTTCTCTGGATCCTAAATTTTGTAAAGTTCTTTTTTCAATGAAGACCCAGTAAAGCAAGGCTGGCAGGAGATAAGAAAAGAAGTGGACAGTTCCCTGAAGAATCATCATGGCATTCCATCCATCAGGCACCTGGTCGGGATGAGTAATGAGAAGATTTAACAGCGTAACGGCACTGCCAGCATCTACAGATAAAAAAAGTGCCAAAAGCAAAAGTGCCAAAACATTTCCAACCGCCATTCCGATCAGTACGAAGCCTATTAAAACCAATAAACTACCCCAACTGCCTGGTACACGTGAATCAACCAAATTCAGATTACTTTTTTGCATAATTGGTGTAAATTTACAGTTTATTGTCAATTTAAAACAATGAGATAACAACTGAATTGGAGAACTGGTGAATTAATAGTTCAAAAATCATGTATATAACTTCTCTAAAAGTATAAAATGGTAAAAATCGGAAATATAGAATTGGGCAACTTTCCATTACTTCTTGCTCCTATGGAGGATGTAAGTGATCCGCCGTTTCGTGCCGTTTGTAAGGAAAATGGTGCGGATCTGATGTATACAGAATTTATATCCTCGGAAGGGTTAATTCGTGATGCTGCAAAAAGTGTACATAAACTTGACATTTTTGAATATGAAAGGCCGGTAGGAATACAGCTTTTTGGAAGTGATATAGAAACAATGGGTTCGTGTTCAGAAATTGCATCCAGGGTTAATCCTGATCTGATCGATATTAATTACGGCTGCCCGGTAAAAAATGTTGCCTGCCGCGGAGCCGGAGCTGCTTTATTGCAGGATGTTCCTAAAATGGTGAAAATGACAGAGGCGGTAGTGAAATCTACCCATCTGCCGGTAACTGTAAAAACTCGTTTAGGCTGGGATGAAAGCACTAAAAATGTTGAAGATGTTGCTGAACGTTTACAAGATATTGGTATTCAGGCACTATCTGTTCATGGCAGAACCCGCGTGCAAATGTATAAGGGCGAAGCGGATTGGACACTAATTGCGAGGATCAAAAATAATCCAAGAATAAAAATCCCGATTTTCGGAAACGGAGATGTAGACACACCTGAAAAAGCGGTAGAATATAAAAATCGGTTTGGTGTCGATGGTATTATGATTGGCCGGGCAACCATTGGAAATCCGTGGATTTTTAATGAAATTAAACATTACATGAAAACCGGTGAAAAATTAACCCCTCCTACCCTTGCAGAACGGGTTGCAGTTTGCCGCAGACATCTGGAATTTTCTATTCGCTGGAAAGGTCCGGTTGCGGGGGTTTTTGAAATGCGTCGCCATTACACTAATTATTTCCGTGGACTTGAACATTTTAAACCATTTCGTATGCGTCTCGTTGAAGGAATGTCGTTTGAAGAACTGGATGGAATTTTGAATGAAATCGTTTATGAATTCAGCGAAGCAATATGTTAAAAGTCATTGTAGAAGGAAATTCTGATCAAAAAACAACCTTTGAATTAGAACAGGAAAAAAACAATTGGTTTATAGATAAAGATCAGTTTGACGGCGACGTTGTAAAGATACATGAAAATCAATATCATGTGATCTGGAAAAATAAGTCATACAATGTCGAAATTCTTGACTCAAATCCCACGGAAAAAATTTATCAGCTTGTAATTAATGGCCAGCTTTTTACTACAAATGTGAAAGACCAATTTGATCTTTTACTGGAAGGCATGGGCATGCAGGCAAAAACAGCACAAAAGATTAATCATATAAAAGCACCCATGCCAGGACTGATTCAATCCATTTCAGTAGCTGAAGGCGATCATGTAAGTAAAGGTGATACTTTATTGGTTTTAGTAGCGATGAAAATGGAGAATGTCATCAAATCTTCGGGCGATGGAACTATAAAAACATTAAAGATAAAAGCCGGAGAAACTGTTGAAAAAAATCAGGTAATGCTAGAGTTTCAATAAATAACTTGCTTATCTAACCCTCCTACATGTATTTTTGCGATTAAAATCACCTACATTACAATTATGCCCGAACCAAAATACAAACGTATCCTTCTCAAACTCAGCGGAGAAGCACTTAATGGAGGAGACAAAGCACAAGTTATCGATTTCAACATTCTCGATAAATATGCCACAGAAATTAAAAGAATTGCAGAAGTCGGTGTTCAGATTGCAATTGTAATTGGTGGTGGTAATATATTCAGAGGAGCAACTGTTGAAAAATCCGGTATTGACAGAGTGCAGGGCGACCACATGGGTATGCTTGCAACCGTTATTAATGGTATGGCTATTCAGAGTTCACTGGAAAAGCATAATATGAATACCCGTTTAATGTCGGCGATTAAAATGGAGCAGGTTTGTGAGCCATTAATTCGCCGCAGGGCAATCCGCCATTTGGAAAAAGGACGCGTAGTAATCTTTGGAGCAGGAACCGGTAATCCTTATTTCACAACCGATACAACAGCAGGTTTAAGAGCTATTGAGTCAGAAGCTGAAGTAGTATTAAAAGGTACACGCGTAGACGGAGTTTATACAGCTGATCCTGAAAAAGATCCTCTTGCTACAAAATATACCCAGCTTACATTTGATGAAGCGTTATCCAAAAATTTAAAGATTATGGATTTAACTGCTTTTACACTTTGTAAAGAAAACAATGTTCCCATCATCGTTTTTGACATGAACAAGCCTGGTAATCTTTTTGATCTGGTAATGGGAAAAGAAGTTGGGACATTGATATCGAATTAACTGAAATAAAATATCTTACATTAAATCATGGAAGAAATAGAATTGTATCTGGATGACGCCAAGGATACTATGGAAGGCGCTATCAAACACCTTATTATAGAATTGGGTAAAATACGTGCTGGTAAAGCAACTGCCCAAATGCTTGAAGGTCTCATGGTTGATTATTACGGCTCAATGACACCCATCCAAAATGTAGCAACTATTAATACGCCTGATGCCAGGACGATTGCTATTAAACCGTTTGAAAAGAAAATTATTAATAGTATCGAAAAAGCGATCCGTAATGGAAACCTTGGCTTTGCTCCTTCCAATGATGGAGAAATGATCCGGATCTCTGTACCGCCGCTGAATGAAGAACGCCGTCGCGAGCTGGCGAAACGGGCAAAAACTGAAATTGAAACCGCCAAAATAAATGTCCGGAACATTCGTCAGGACACGAATAATTCGCTTAGAAAATTAACGAAAGAAGGAGCCGCAGAAGATCTTATTAAATTAAGCGAAGATCGTGTTCAAAAACTGACCGACGGTTTTGTTACTAAAATTGAACAGATTTATACTGCGAAAGAAAAAGAAATTATGGAAGTTTAGGAGATTATATTCATCATCTTGCTGTTTGTTTTATTTGAAAATGAAATTTTAAATACATGAAAACTACACTTCACTTGGAAACGACGGTTAGCATTCATCATTTGGCTCAAATGATCAGAAAGCAATTGCCTGCCAAAGAACGGCTTGCCTTAGCAAATATGCTACAAGAAGATGATGCACCAACTAAGGAACAAATTCTGGATCGATTAAAGGAAGATTATATCGCCCTTCAAAAGGGAACGCTGAAGACCCGACCAGCATCTGAGTTTTTGGCAGAGATTAAGGATGAAGGATACTTATGAACAAAGTAATTACTTCTAATAACTTTGAAAAAGAGGCTAAGAAAATGATTAAAAAATATCACTCATTCGCTTCTGAAATAAGAACTCTTATTGAGAATCTCTCCGAAAATCCAACATTAGGTTACACCAATTGGTAAAGATTGTTACAAAATTCGACTGGCAATAAAAAGTAAAGTAAAGGGAAAAAGTGGAGGAGCAAGAGTAATTAGTTGTGTAATAGCAGTGCAGGAATCAATTACTTTGTTTTCCATTTATGATAAATCTGAACAAGATAATATAGATGGTAAAGAATTAGAAAGATTATTGAAAGACAATATTTTATAAAAATTATAATTATTAACAATAAAAAAATCCCGCATATAGCGGGATTTTTTTATTGGATTATTTTTCGGTTGTACTAAAACCTTCGAAGCCTCTGTGATTGGATTCTTCGTATAATCTTTCTTCAGGCAAATTGCGGAAATAATCATAAGTAATACGCAAACCGTCTTCACGTTTTACTTTTGGTTCCCAACCCAAAATTTCTATTGCCTTTGTAATATCAGGCTGGCGTTGTTTTGGATCATCTTGTGGAAGCTCTTTGTAAACAACTTTCTGATCAGTTCCTGTTAGCTGAATAATTTCTTCAGCAAATTCTTTAATTGTAATTTCAGCAGGATTGCCAATGTTGACAGGTAAAGAATAGTCGCTCAACAATAAGCGGTAAATTCCTTCTACCAGGTCATCTACATAACAAAATGCACGTGTCTGAGAGCCATCGCCAAAAATCGTGATATCTTCTCCGCGTAAAGCCTGTCCGATGAATGCCGGAAGTACCCGTCCATCATTGAGGCGCATTCTTGGACCATAAGTATTGAAAATACGAACGATACGCGTTTCCAATCCATGATAACGGTGATAAGCCATCGTAATCGCTTCCTGATAACGTTTGGCTTCATCATAACATCCTCTTGGTCCGATTGGATTTACGTGACCCCAGTATTCTTCTGTCTGAGGGTGCACCAACGGATCGCCGTAAACTTCAGAAGTAGAAGCAATAATAAAACGCGCTTTTTTAGCAAGAGCAAGCCCAAGCAAATTATGCGTTCCCATTGCACCAACTTTTAAAGTTTGTATTGGGATCTTAAGGTAATCGATCGGACTCGCAGGAGACGCAAAATGCATGATATAATCCAGGTCACCAGGAATGTGAACAAACTTTGTTACGTCATGATGATTGAATTCAAAATTTGGATTCGGCATCAGATGTTCAATATTCCGCATGTCACCTGTAATCAGATTATCCATTCCGATTACGTACATACCTTCTTTTAAAAATCGTTCACAAAGATGCGAACCCAGGAAACCTGCTGCTCCGGTTATTAAGACACGTTTCATTAACAATGAGAATTAGGTAAAAAATATTTAACAAATTGTTTAGGAAAGTACTGGAGATAATACTTTTTCTCTTCCTATACTGAAATAGGTATATCCCATTTCGCGCATTTGTTCAAGCTCATAAAGATTTCTACCGTCAAAAATGACTTTATTTTTGAGAAGTTTACTCATCTTTTCAAATTCTGGTGTCCGGAACTGTGGCCATTCAGTAAATATCATCAGGGCATCAGCATCGTCCAGGGCTGCATAAGGCGTATGGCAAAATGTAACTCTGTCGCCCAGAATCTTTTTCACATTGTTCATTGCTTCCGGATCGTAAACCGTCACATGAACGCCTGCTTCAAGTAATGCTTCTATGTTTTCCAGTGCAGGAGCTTCCCGGATGTCATCCGTATATGGCTTAAATGCAAGTCCCCATACTGCTATTGTTTTACCTTTTAAATCTCCTTCAAAATAGCTGTCAACCATAGGCAGCAGCTTTTTCTTCTGATCGTCATTGACTTCCATCACCGATTTCAAAATCCTGAAATCATAATCAAAATCTTTAGATGTTTTGGCAAGTGCCTGAACGTCTTTTGGAAAACAGCTTCCGCCATAACCAATTCCTGCAAAAAGAAATCTTTTACCAATTCTGCTATCCGTACCAATACCACGACGTATGTCATCTACATTAGCCCCTACTTTTTCGCATAGATTTGCTATTTCATTCATGAATGTAATTTTCATTGCAAGAAATGAATTAGCTGCATATTTTGTCATTTCAGCCGAACGTTCGTCCATAAAGATAACAGGGTTCCCCTGCCTCACCAATGGCGCATATAACTTCTCCATGACCTTTTTTGCTTTTTCAGAAGTAGTTCCTACAACAACCCGGTCAGGTTTCATAAAATCTTCTACTGCAACACCTTCGCGTAAAAACTCAGGATTAGAAACTACATCGAATTCAACTTTCGCATTTTTTGCAATAGTTGCTCTCACCTTTTCAGCCGTCCCTACCGGAACTGTGCTTTTATCAATGATTACTGCATAATGATCCAATATAAAACCCAGATCGTCAGCTACTTTCAATATATACTTCAAATCGGCAGAACCGTCTTCGCCGGGCGGGGTAGGAAGTGCCAGAAATATTACCTGCGCATCTTTTATTCCTTCACTCAGATCGGTCGTAAATTGTAAACGGCCTTCTGCTACGTTACGATCGAACATTATATCCAGACCGGGTTCATAAATAGGAATGTCTCCGCTCTGAAGCCTCTCTACTTTTTTAACATCAATGTCAACACAAATAACCTGATTGCCTGTTTCAGCAAAGCAAGTACCTGTAACCAAGCCAACATAACCTGTTCCTACAACTGCAATTTTCATAAAATGTAATTATAACAATATAGCTGTGATAAGATAAATTTGTACAAAGTAAAAATTGTACTTAACTAAGTACCGCAAATTAATCTGAATGCAAAAGTAATTTTTTTAAATGAATCCTTCTCTTACAATTTGAGATTTGTTCGTTATCGGTATCTGAAATACATCTATTTCTTCTTATTATTAGTAATTCAAATCTAATCATCAACATATATGCAATTATCAGAACCCAATATTGCTGAAAATCACAGGAATGAAACATGTAATCTTATCAAGGAAACAGTTCGTGATTTTGCTGCTGTTAATATAAAACCCTTTGTAAGAAAGTGGGATGAAGAACAACATTTTCCTAAAGAAGTTTTCCATCAGCTGGGAGAACTTGGATTAATGGGAATGCTGGTACCCGAAGAATATGGCGGTTCAGGTCTTGGTTATCGAGAATATGTAACTGCAATTATAGAACTATCCAAAGCAGATCCTTCTGTCGGCTTGTCAATGGCTGCCCATAATTCTTTGTGTACCAACCATATTCTAATGTTTGGAAATCCGGAGCAAAAACAAACTTATCTTCCCAAACTTGCTTCCGGTGAATGGATTGGAGCATGGGGTTTAACCGAGCCAAATACAGGATCCGATGCAGGTAATATGCAGACTGTAGCTGTAAAAGATGGCGATCACTGGATTTTGAACGGTTCTAAAAATTTTATTACAAATGGAAAAAGCGGCAATGTTACAGTAGTTATTACAAGAACCGGTCAACCTGGTGATAAACATGGCGCCACAGCATTCATTATTGACCAGGGAACAACCGGGTTTTCTTCAGGAAAAAAAGAAGATAAATTAGGGATGAGGGCCTCAGAAACCGTAGAACTTATATTTCAGGACTGCCGTATTGCTGATAGCCAGAGATTAGGAGATACAGGTGATGGATTTATTCAGTCATTAAAAGTACTGGATGGTGGGAGAATTTCCATTGCTGCACTGGGTGTTGGTACTGCACAAGGCGCTTATGATGCAGCTCTTGCATACTCTAAACAAAGGCAGCAATTTGGAAAATCAATTTCCAGCTTTCAGGGAATCCAGTTCAAACTTGCCGATATGTATACAGATATTCAGGCATCTTCTTTGCTTACTTTTCATGCTGCTGAGCTAAAAGACCAGGGTAAAACAGTTACTTTATCAAGCGCGGTTGCCAAATATCATTCCTCAGAAACAGCCGTAAGAGTTGCCAATGATGCCGTTCAGATTTTTGGCGGATATGGTTTTACAAAGGATTACCCTGTGGAAAAATTCTATCGCGACAGCAAACTTTGTACCATTGGAGAGGGTACAAGCGAAATTCAGAAGATGGTAATTTCAAAGGAAATTTTAGCACATTAACATTTTTAATTACCACTCATCATTTTTAAATACCGACGGGCAAAATTACTGCTCGTTGGTCATACATGAATAGGAACTATGTTCTTATATCGCTATTTTCGCATATAACCACATCTAACTATCATGACTCCTCTTATTATTCTGCTTGTTCTTGTTATTCTTACTGTATTGATGACGGTAAAGGTTATTCCTCAGCAAACGGCGTATATTCTGGAAAGGCTGGGTAAATTTGATGCAGTTTTGCAGCCGGGAATTAATTTTATAATTCCTTTTTTTGACCGGATTGCTTACAAATACACGCTTAAGGAAGCGGCCCTGGATATTTCTGAACAAATATGTATTACCCGTGATAATGTTCAGGTTCGAATGGATGGCGTCATTTTCATCCAGGTTATTGATCCTAAAAAAGCTGCATACGGTATTGCCGATTATACTTTTGCCGTAATGCAACTTGCGCAGACAACAATGCGTAGTGAAATAGGCAAACTTGATCTTGACAAAACTTTTGAAGAACGAATGACTATTAACAGGGCTGTGGTTGAGAGCATTGATGAAGCGGCAATTGGATGGGGTGTAAAAGTACTGCGTTATGAGATCAAGAATATTACTCCGCCGCAAAGCGTATTGATCGCAATGGAAAAACAGATGCAGGCTGAAAGAGAAAGACGGGCAGTAATTTTACAATCGGATGGTGAAAAACAAGCAGCTGTCAATGTTGCTGAGGGACAGAAGCAAAAGGCTGTATTAGAATCAGAAGGCTTACGTTTGCGCCAGATTAATGAGGCGGAAGGTGAGGCTGCTGCGTTAAAGTCGGTTGCAGAGGCAACTGCGGAAAGTATTCGTCTGGTAGCAGCGGCAATTCAAAGTGCCGGTGGTGCAGAAGCCGTACAATTAAAAGTGGCCGAACATTATATTGAACAATTCGGAAAACTTGCCAAAGCTGGTAATACATTAATTCTTCCCGCTAACCTTGCTGATATGGGTTCGCTGATAGCCACTGCTTTAACTGTTGTTAAATCCTCAGAAACAAAAAAATAATATGGATTTATCCTTGTCTCAAATATGGCTCGTTGTTGGATTAGTTATGCTCCTGGCAGAGTTAGCAAGTGTTTTATTGGTATTTGTGTTTTTTGCAATTGGTGCACTTCTTACAGCTTTGCTGGCTAGTATGGGGCTTTTACCAAGTATAGAAATTCAGATTCTGGCATTCTCCGCAATCTCTCTTTTGTCATTGCTTATATTAAGAAAACAAGCAAAACGCTGGCTGGACAATCGGGGTAAACAGCATGAGTATAATGAATTTGTAGGGGAAACTGCCTTGGTAATACGTGATATTCCAGCCAATGGTGAGGGAAAAATATATTATCGGGGCGCTGAATGGAAATCTATTTCTTTTCATCATACACCTATTGCAGCAGGAAGTAAAGTAATGATAACCAAGACTAATGGTATTGTATTGGTTGTGGAAGAATCTTAGTTTTTAGAATCCAATCCGGCAATTCACAGGGCGACGCCCTGTGGTGAGGTATAGAACCCTTTCAGGGTAGCGTTATCATGAAAACCAATCCTAATAAAATACTTTTGGGGATGAAATAAAAAAATTGCTGATGAAGAAGTCAAAGACTTCGTTTATCAGCAATTTTTTTATTCTTAACAATTATTTCTTTTTCAATGCCTCTTCCACAGCATTTCCAATATTACCACTTCCCGGTAAAATATGAAGCAGAGCAGCAACAGTTGGTGCAATATCTGAAACAGAAGTTCTTTTTAAAGTTTCACCTTTGTTAACACCCCAGCCAAACATTACAAAAGGAACCTGCGTATCATAATTGTATGGTGTACCATGAGAAGTTCCGGTAGAACCACCATAAAACCATCCCGGTTCTGTAATAATCTGGATGTCTCCACTCCTTTTGGCATGAACATTATTTTTAAAAAGTTCGAGTTGGTAGGTATTTAAAGGTGCTTTTCCCATATCTGTCAGATCAAGAATATCAGCGACTCCCGGCACTTTCAACAAAGATTCTTTAAGTGCAGCCGCCGCAGCTGCCACAGTTATTTTTTTCTTTTTAAGTAAAGCATGATCAAAATAAAGCTGGTTATTTTCACTGCTTATCACATACTTGTCTTCTCCGAACGTATCATTAAGTGTTTTATTGATTGTAGCTATAACGACTCTTCTTTCTACTAATCCGGCAGGCAGTTTATGTTCTCTGGCAAAACCAGGCACGTCCACAACACCATGATCAGCAGTGAGGAAAACGGTATATTCACCTTTACCAACCCAGCCATCTAAAAAGTTAAATAAGTCTGCAAATTCACGGTCAAGACGCAGATAATCATCCTGTTGCTCAATA
>Ga0247739_10000209_pt1 | contig 20112 bp, 15 predicted proteins | sample UWRJL058202B2_FD_180943 | JGI IMG/M metagenome (GOLD analysis project Ga0247739, IMG submission 180943) | Plant litter microbial communities from Arlington Agricultural Research Station in Wisconsin, United States - UWRJ-L058-202B-2 | ecosystem: Environmental > Terrestrial > Plant litter >...
TTCAGGAAAACTTGTAGCTGAATTAAAAGATGTTTCTTATTCCTGGGGCAGTAAGCCGATTGTTAGGAATTTTTCATCTGCCATTATTCGCGGGGATCGGATTGGATTAGTAGGTGCGAATGGTGCAGGGAAAAGTACTTTATTGAAATTAATATTAGGTGAATTAGAGCCCCAGTCCGGTTCGATTCGATTGGGGACAAATCTAAAAGTCGCCTATTTTGATCAGCTCCGCGACCAGTTGGATTTGGATAAAAGTGCTGTCGATAACGTGTCAGAAGGCCGCGACTTTATCGAGATCGACGGCAAAGCAAAACATATTTTTTCTTACTTAAGCGATTTTTTATTCAGCGGTGAACGTGCGCGTACGCCGTTGCGTGCGCTTTCGGGTGGTGAAAGAAATCGAGTGCTTCTGGCGAAATTATTTAGTAAGTCAGCAAATTTATTAGTACTCGACGAACCCACTAATGACCTAGATGTTGAAACCCTCGAATTGCTCGAAGAAATTTTGACTGAATACGCAGGAACGGTTTTATTAGTCAGCCATGATCGCGCATTTTTAAATAATATTGTGAGTAGCGTTATCGCGTTTGAAGGTCGTGGAAACGTGCTCGAATACGTCGGCGGTTATGACGATTGGATTCGTCAGGGTGGTAAATGGACCGAGTCAGATTTGCCAGATGGGCCTGCGAATACTGTGACTTCGGAAGAGCCTGCCAAGCCCAGCGTTACGCAAACTGCTGTAGCCCCACGCACTAAAAAACTCAGCTACAAATTACAAAAAGAGTTTGAAGATCTGCCAAAGAAAATTGAGCAAACTGAACAAAAAGTAGCGGAGTTGAAAGCCATTGTAGGTGCGCACGATTTTTATACGCAGGCACCAAAATTAATTGAAGAAAGGTTGCAAGCTCTCTCACAATTTGAAATGGAATTGGAAGCTTGTTTCGAGCGCTGGGCTGAATTGGAAAATATGCAACAAGTCGAATAACTGTTAAATGTTAAAAAAATCTTAACAGTTATTCGGCGTGTAGAAATGTTATTTTTTAAGCGATTTGCGTGGCTGATGCAACGTAAACTGCCAGTACATCGCAGGTTGCACCGTGTAAAACACCGTTGGGGGTCGAGCCTAATAAAAGTGCAAAACCTTTGCGCCCGTGGCTGCCAACAATAATTAAATCTACATCTTCTTGTTCCGCTAAATAATGTAATTCGCTAGCGGGCTGACCGACTAAAACATGTTCTTGCGCAATTGGATAATCAATATTTTTTATGAGTTCTTGTAACTCGGATTCGGCACGCTGAACCTGCTGGGTCTGAACTTCGGATATATCCAATGGCATATCGCCACCGTAGGCAAAGGCAATAGGTTCAAGGACGTGTGCGACGCTAAGTTGTGCGTTGTAAGTGCGGGCAATTTGCAGGGCTTTTGAAAGAACTTGTGGTGTTTCATCGGATAGATCAAGACCAACAAGAATGTGACGATAGAGGCTGTTAGTGTGATTCATAAAAACTCCTAAACAGTGATTAAAGCCGAGTTCCAGCTTAGGCCTTTAAATTTAAAATGGCCATGGATCATTTTTACCATAAAAGAGACGGGTTTATGAGTATTGGATTAATTATTATGCTTATAGTTGCAGCGAGTTTGGTAGTGGGCCCGATAATGATGATGCGCCCCAATCCTGTTCAAAAGAAGAAAGAAAATATGCGCATGTTGGCGCGCCAGCAAGGTGTGCATTATTCAATTCGCAACCTTCCTCAGCAGGCTGATGAGCTGGAAAAACCGCAGCCAATACCCGTTTATTTTTTACCTCCGACAGAAACCGCTTCACCATCGAACTGGATGTTATTACGCACTCGCTATGAACACGATATTCATTTTTTAGGCTGGTGGGCTTGGCGGAATGAAGCTCGACCTACTAACGCTGAGCAAACCGTTTTACGTGAATACTTGCCGATTTTACCGGAATCGATTCGCGCTCTTAGTGCTGGTGCGGAAGGAATAACAGTTTATTGGGAAGAGCAGGGCGGCGAACTGGTTTTGCAGCAGATTTTGCAGCTATTAAAATCTTTGCAGGCTGCAGCTATTCAGAAATAAGTCGTTCGGGCATTAAATCTCTGCTGATTGATTCACGTGAACCCTCAATCAGTTCGCTTAACTCTTTGATCATTCGCATCCGTCGTGCATCTGGGTGTAGAGAGTCCATTAATAGTTGCTGGGCTTTTCGATAATAACTTTGCGCTGAAAAACGATCGCCCAAATGACTAAATTTATGGCCTTGGGCAATAAATGACGTGACGCTTACCATTAAAAACGCCCAGGAAAGTTGGTTAGTAAAAGCCTCTAACTCTACATCGGTTATTTTCCCTAGAGCGCAGATATGGCGCAGCATTGTGGCGGCTTCAGCTAGCTGTAGCTGAGTATGCTTAATTTGAGCATCACTTTCCTTTTGGTAGCTGGCAGTGTTAACAGTTCTTGCATTTGTAAAATCCTCTGAACGCGCTGCGGCATGACGAAGACTGTTTTCATAATGGGTTTTTGAGCCGGTTTCCAGGGCTAATATCTGTTGCAAAAGGACGATAGTTTCGTCATTGATGTGTTTCGCGATAAGTTGATTCGGAAGGGTTTGCTCAAGACAGTTGACGATATCAACAATCGCATCGACCTTTAACTTGAGTTTACGTTGCTGCATCCTGCGTAATTGCTCCCGCTCCTGCTTTCGATTAATCGCACTTACGGCGATGAGTGCAACGAATGCAAGAGCGATTAGGATGATAAAAACGGTCATGGAGCGGTACACCTAACAATATTGATCAAAAGATCAGAAACCGGCTTTTTTGTAAAAGACAAAATAAAATTTTTCATAAATAGTGTAGCGGGAATAATGGAACTTGCGGTTGCTATCGATGAAGTTTGGTAAGGTTTTGATAAATAACAACAATTTCAGTGCGATTGGTTCGTCTGATTGACGCAGGTTTTGGCTCCAAATTGGTATTTTCGAGTTTGTCAGATATTAACATTCACTTGACCCCCGCGATTTCAGGTCTTATATATGCGCACCTTTGCTGCAAAGTAGCCATCTTGTAACTATCCTGTGATGGCATCTTGCTTATACCTCCGGCGCCTCTGCCGTTCGAATCCTCCTACTCATAATATTGAAAAGACATTTAAAAACATGGGCAAATCCTTAGTAATTGTAGAATCGCCAGCCAAAGCAAAAACAATCAATAAATATCTTGGCGCTGATTTTGTTGTGAAATCCAGTATCGGACATATTCGCGATCTACCTACCAGTGGCGGCGCCAAACCCGTTGATGCGAAAGAGCGCGCCAAGCAAGCTGCCGCTACACGTAAGTTGTCGGCGGAAGATAAAGCGGTTTATCAAGCGAAAAAAAGCAAAAGTCAGTTGATCAACCGTATGGGCATTGACCCTGAAAATAATTGGCAGGCGCATTACGAAATCCTTCCTGGTAAGGAGAAGGTGGTGGAGGAGTTGCGCAAGCTCGCTGAAAAAGCCGACACCATCTATCTCGCAACCGACTTGGATAGAGAAGGAGAGGCCATCGCATGGCATTTGCGTGAAGCTATTGGCGGTGACCCAGAGCGTTACCGTCGCGTGGTATTTAATGAAATCACCAAAACTGCGATCCAAAATGCTTTTAAAAGCCCTGGTCGTGTCGATCAAAACCGCGTGGACGCCCAACAAGCACGCCGTTTTCTTGATCGAGTTGTGGGCTACATGGTATCTCCTTTGCTTTGGGAAAAAGTTGCTCGCGGTTTATCCGCGGGTCGAGTTCAATCTGTTGCTGTACGCCTGGTGGTTGAGCGTGAGCAGGAGATTCGCGCGTTTATCCCGGAAGAGTACTGGACAGTATTTGCCGATTTACAGGCGACCAAGTCTGAACAAGTCCCTTTTGAGGTTAAGAAACAGGGCGACGAAGCGTTTAAACCGCTGAATGAAGCTCAGGCGATGGCTGCCGTAAAAGCACTTCAGCAATCGACGTACAAAGTTATCAGTCGTGAAGACAAGCCGACTCAATCCAAACCGTCAGCACCTTTTATTACATCCACCTTGCAACAGGCTGCTAGTACGCGCCTGAGCTTCGGTGTGAAGAAAACCATGATGATGGCACAGCGTTTGTACGAAGCGGGCTACATCACCTACATGCGTACTGACTCTACTAACTTAAGTAAAGATGCGGTTGAAGCTTGTCGCGAATATATTCTTGAGTCTTACGGTAAAAAGTATCTGCCTGAAGCTCCTGTGCTTTACTCAAGCAAAGAGGGCGCACAAGAGGCGCATGAAGCGATTCGCCCGTCCAATGTTGGCGTTCAACCGAATCAACTGAGTGGAATGGAACGCGATGCCGAGCGCTTATACACCCTGATCTGGCAACAATTCGTGGCTTGCCAAATGACGCCAGCCGAGTACACCAGCACTAGCGTGGTTGTAAATGCAGGTGATTTTGAGCTGCGCACGCGCGGTCGTGTTGTCCGGTTTGATGGCTTTACAAAAGTTCTGCCGCAAGCCGCTAAAAAAGATGAAGATGTAGTATTGCCGGATATGAAAGTAGGGCAGGTTCTGCCATTGGTTAAACTTAATCCCAATCAACATTTCACCAAGCCAACGGCGCGATATACCGAAGCGAGTTTGGTTAAAGAATTGGAAAAACGTGCTATTGGTCGTCCATCCACCTATGCATCGATTATTTCTACCATTCAGGAACGTGGCTATGTACGCGTCGAAAATCGTCGTTTCTACGCCGAAAAAATGGGTGACATCGTTACCGAGCGTTTGGTGGAGAGCTTTGATGATCTGATGGATTACAGCTTCACTGCAAACATGGAAGACTCGCTCGATGGTATTGCACAGGGTCAGAAAAAATGGCGCCAAGTGCTCGACGATTTTTATGCAGGCTTCACTAAAAAATTAAAATTGGCATCCAGCGCGACCAAAGGCATGCGCGCGAATGATCCGACGGATACCAATATTCCTTGCAGCCTCTGCGGTCGCCATATGCAAATCCGCACCGGTGGAACTGGCGTGTTCCTCGGATGTTCTGGTTATGCTTTGCCGCCAAAAGAGCGATGTAAGAACACCATGAATCTGGTGTCCGGAGATGAAATAATAGACGCGGATGCAGATGAGGAAGCCGAATCAAGACAGCTGCGCACCAAACATCGTTGCAAAATTTGTAACTCGGCGATGGATTCCTATTTACTCGATGAGTCGCGAAAAATTCACATTTGTGGCAATAATCCAGATTGTGCCGGCTATGAAGTGGAGCAGGGCAGTTACAAGCTCAAAGGTTATGAAGGCCCTACGCTGGAATGCGATAAATGCGGCAGTCAAATGCAGCTCAAAACTGGCCGTTTCGGAAAGTATTTCGGGTGTACCAATAGTGAGTGTAAGAATACGCGTAAGCTGCTAAAAAGTGGTGAAGCGGCTCCGCCAAAAGTTGACCCGATTGTGATGGCGGATTTGCGGTGCGAGAAAGTAGACGACCATTATGTGTTGCGCGATGGCGCGGCAGGTTTATTTCTAGCAGCGAGCCAGTTTCCCAAAAATCGCGAAACTCGCGCGCCTTTGGTTGCTGAATTATTGCCCTATAAAAAACAGATAGATCCTAAGTACCATTTTTTATTGTCCGCGCCGGTTACTGATCCTGATGGCAACAAAGCGATCATCCGCTTCAGTCGTAAAACTAAGGAGCAATATGTGCAAACCGAGGTCGATGGCAAAGCCACAGGATGGAAGGCGTTTTACGAAGGCGGTAAGTGGAAGGTTTCTTCCAAATAATTTGAAGGACTTTAGATGCTCCGCAACCTATTTGCTTGCAGGAGCTTGTTTCGAAATCGCATATGAAGATCCGTGCAGCTTCCTCAAGTCATCCTTGACTAGAGGGTTTCGAAACAAACTCCTGATATCAAATTCTCATTGTGCCAGTGTCGCATGTATAAGTTTTTGAAAAAGCCTAAGGGCTTTTTTCTTTTTATAAAGTAATGTGTTCCGGGGTCGCCTTATGGCTAATCTTTCTCTTACTCGCGTCAATCAAAAGCTTGCACAAGCCAAGTTATTGATTTCTGATGTAGACGAACACTCCTTAAAACCTATTCATCTCAACTCCGTGTTGGAGGCCACAGCTTTCCATTTGGTATGTGCGTATCAACATTACATCCGCGAAATTGCTGAAACCTATACATTGAAACATGCCGCAGGTCTGCAAAATGAATCGGATTTGATTAAAGCGTTTGAAGCCGCAAAAAAACATCCTGCGGAAGCAGAAGAATTATCGGCGCTCCGGTCAGATTCAACTTCTTGGCTGGCAGAACTGCAAACTTATTACGGCTCTCTCTGGCAAATGCCCAAGCTGTCTAATCCACAAACTTCAGAAAATCTTATTAATTTGGTGGATGTAGATAAGATCGTCGTGCCGGTGACTATCGAATTGGTGCGGCAGTGGCACGTGGAGTTTGTTGCTTTAGTATTACGTCAACGCGAAACCAGCGCAGAGTTTTAACCCTTAAGTAATAAATTCAGTTAATTTCGGCTTCAATGGGATATGACGGTTGAACAGCGCAAGTGTCTATGGCACAATTCGCACCCTTCCTGCATAGGGCTGGTTGATTAATTTAATATTCGTATAAAAATCAACCGGTTAGCAAGAAATAGAACTGCTTTAATCGTAAAGCTTAGCGGACGTGGTGAAATTGGTAGACACACCAGGTTTAGGTTCTGGCGCCGCAAGGTGTGAGAGTTCGAGTCTCTCCGTCCGCACCATACAAATTCCCTAGAGCCGCACTGCGGCTCTTTTAATATTTGATCACATCTATCTCACGAGGCAGATATGCAAGTTTCTCTCGAAACAACTTCCGGTCTAGAACGTCGTCTTACTATTGGCGTACCTGCTGAACAAGTTGATACCGAAGTCGAAAATCGTTTAAAGCAAGCTGCTCGTACAGTGACTATCAAAGGCTTCCGCAAGGGCAAAGTACCCATGTCGGTAGTTAAACAACGCTTTGGTGCTGGCGTACGTCAAGAAGTGGTTGGCGATGTTATCAGCCGTTCGTTCTACGCTGCTGTGCAAAAAGAGAATGTTAAACCTGCCGGTCAACCTGCTATTCAGCCAAAGCAATTGGCTGCTGGTAAAGACTTGGAATATGTTGCTACCTTTGAAGTTTATCCTACCGTCCAATTGAGCGATCTAACGGCTTACGAACTTACTCGCTATACCGCTGAAGTTACCGATGCTGATGTGGATAACATGATTGAAGTGCTTCGCAAGCATCAAACTACCTGGACTCCAGTACAGCGTGCGGCCGAAGATGGCGATCAAGTAAATATCGATTTTGTTGGTACTAAAGACGGCGTTGAATTTTCTGGCGGCAAAGCGGAAGGCCAAAACCTTGTTCTTGGTTCTAATTCAATGATTCCAGGTTTTGAAGCCGGTGTCGTTGGCCTGAAGGCAGGTGAAGAAAAAACTATAACGGTGACCTTCCCGGCTGATTATCAAGCTGATGAATTGAAAGGCGCAGAAGCGCAATTCGCAGTTAAAGTAAACTCTGTATCTGCTCCACAATTACCTGAATTGAATAAAGAATTCTTTGTTAAGTTTGGTGTAGAAAAAGGCGGCGAAAAGCAATTCCGTAAAGAAGTTAAAGCGAATATGGACCGTGAATTATCCAACGCTTTAAAAGCTAAAGTTAAAACGCAAGTGATGGATGCTTTATTGGCTTCACATGCTACGGAATTGCCAAAAGCATTGGTTGGTAATGAAATTGAAGTGTTACGCAACCAAATGCTACAGCGTTTTGGTGGTCAACAACAAAATTTTGATGTGAAATCTCTATTGCCAGACACTATGTTTCAAGAAGAAGCTGAGCGTCGAGTTACCTTGGGTTTGATTGTTGGCGAGATCGTTAAATCTGCCAAATTGAAACCAGATGCTAAACGCGTTAAATCAATGATTGAGGATATTGCGTCAACCTACCAAGAGCCTAAGGAGGTTGTTGAGTACTACAGCAATAATCAAGAACTGTTGTCAGGTGTTGAGTCTGCAGTCTTGGAAGACCAGGTTGTCGAGCATGTTTTGGCGGGTGCCAAAGTCACTGAACAGGCATCCGCGTACGATGAAATAATTAAAGCGAACGCGCAGCGATAACTTGTTCAAAAAAGCCGCAAAGCGCATGTTTTGCGGCCTTTCAACTCTGCAATTTCTCCCCAATTTACGCTTGATACTGGCATATAATCAAATCACAGGTTAAGCTCCTTATTGTCAATTCTGTCGACTTTAGGGTAATCCTAAAGTTGCTGTAACCTTTGTATAAGGATAAAAGGCAATATGTCTTACAACCATTCTAAAAATGCATCTTCCATTATTTCCAACGGCCTTGTGCCAATGGTTATTGAGCAAACCGCTCGTGGCGAACGCTCATTTGATATTTATTCCCGCTTGCTGAAAGAGCGTGTAATTTTTTTAGTCGGCCCTGTAGAAGATTACATGGCCAATCTTGTGGTGGCTCAGCTCTTGTTTTTAGAAGCAGAGAACCCAGATAAAGACATTCATTTATATATTAACTCCCCTGGTGGCTCGGTTACTGCTGGTATGTCAATCTACGACACCATGCAATTTATTAAGCCAGATGTAAGCACCATGTGTATTGGTCAAGCTTGCAGTATGGGTGCGTTTTTGTTGAATTCCGGTGCTAAAGGTAAGCGTTTTTGCCTGCCAAATTCACGTGTTATGATTCACCAGCCCAGTGGCGGTGCCCAAGGGCAGGCATCTGATATTCATATTCAGGCGCAGGAAATTTTGAAAATCCGCGCTAAATTAAATCAATTAATGGCTGAACATTCTGGCCAAACAGTTGAACGTATTGAGCTCGATACCGAGCGTGACAACTTCATGTCTGCTTTACAGGCCAAAGATTATGGTTTGATTGATGAAGTAATCGAAAAGCGTATTAAGTAGGTATAAAGCTAAACTCTGTAGTTTTCCAATTGTCAGGTGTTTTGTACCAAGTTTTCCAGGCAGATATCTGCCTACTGATATGGAGTGGTTCCAATGACCGATCACACTAGTGATACAGGCGATAAAAACGGGAAGTTACTTTATTGTTCATTTTGCGGAAAAAGCCAACACGAAGTTCGCAAGCTGATCGCAGGTCCGTCCGTATTTATTTGCGATGAGTGTGTTGATCTTTGTAACGATATTATTCGCGAAGAGATTCAAGAAAGTACCACCGAGGGCTCTTCTGAAAAGTTACCCAAACCACACGAGATAGCTGCGATCCTTGATCAGTATGTTATCGGGCAGCGCCGTGCTAAAAAAGTGTTGGCCGTAGCGGTCTACAATCACTATAAGCGCCTGCGTTTGGGTTCCAAAACCAAGGAAAAAGAGCCGGTTGAGCTAGGCAAAAGTAATATTCTTTTGGTCGGCCCAACAGGTAGCGGTAAAACGCTGCTTGCTGAAACTTTGGCTCGGTTGTTGGATGTACCTTTTACCATCGCAGATGCAACCACATTGACCGAAGCTGGTTATGTGGGTGAGGACGTGGAAAATATTATCCAAAAGCTACTGCAAAAATGTGACTACGATGTAGACAAGGCTCAGCAGGGTATAGTCTATATTGATGAAATCGACAAAATATCGCGCAAGTCAGACAATCCTTCTATCACTCGAGATGTATCGGGGGAGGGCGTGCAACAAGCGCTTCTGAAATTAATCGAAGGTACGGTTGCGTCAGTCCCTCCACAAGGTGGTCGTAAGCATCCACAGCAAGAGTTTTTGCAGGTAGATACGTCGAACATTCTCTTTATTTGTGGCGGTGCTTTTGCCGGTTTGGATAAAGTTATTCGTGATCGCTCTGAGAAAGGTGGTATAGGCTTTTCTGCAGAGGTGAAGAGTAAAGACGAGAAGCGTAATTTCGGCGAGACTTTGCATGACCTGGAACCAGAAGATCTTGTTAAGTACGGTTTAATTCCAGAATTTGTGGGTCGTCTACCCGTTATCGCAACCTTGGATGAACTTGACAAAGCTGCCTTGATTCAAATTCTTACCGAACCGAAAAATGCCTTGACCAAACAGTATGCGCGTTTGTTCGAAATGGAAGGCGTTTCTATAGATTTCCGTCCGGATGCTCTTGAAGCTGTCGCTTCGCGCGCGATGGAAAGAAAAACCGGTGCGCGTGGTTTGCGTTCCATTATGGAAAACGTTTTGCTCGATACTATGTACAAAATTCCATCGGAAGAAAACGTGGTTAAGGTTGTTGTGGATGAGTCTGTTATCAGAGGTGAGTCTGAGCCTCTGCTAGTCTATGAAAACGTAGACATGCCTGCGAAAGCTGCGTCAGATGAATAAGTCTAGCCTGTTGTTTGTTTAGGCGATATGTTCAAAAAGGGCGCAGAAATGCGCCCTTTTTACATATTTAACAGTAGGAAACTTGTAATTCGCAAAAAATCCCCCACTCTTATTTCAGGTAAAGAGGTCCCTACCTCTACAAGTGAGGATGCCTAATGGAAACACAAGATTTTGCTTCATCTACATTAAATGAACTTCCGCTTTTGCCTCTGCGTGATGTGGTGGTTTATCCCCATATGGTGACCCCGCTTTTCGTCGGGCGCCAAAAATCTATTGAAGCGCTTGAAATCGCGATGGCGGCCGACAAGCACGTGCTTTTGGTTGCGCAAAAAAATCCATCGCTGGATGACCCCAAAGCTGAGGATCTTTACAGCGTAGGAACGATCGCGTCGATTTTACAATTGCTCAAGTTGCCTGACGGTACCGTTAAAGTTCTTATTGAAGGTAAAGAGCGGGCTCAAATTGCTCAAATCGAAGAGCTTGAAACTTACTTCAAGGCGAGCATTTCTTCGTTGGCAGAGGTAGGTGTGTCTGGCTCTGAAGCTCATGCGATGGTTTCTGCTGCTGTAAGCCAATTTGAACAATATGTAAATCTCAGCAAAAAAGTTCCTGCTGAAGTAATTACTTCATTGTCTGGAATTGATGATCCAGGCCGCTTAACTGACACCATTGCAGCGCATATGTCGCTTGAACTGCCGCAAAAGCAGGCTGTGTTAGAAATTGTTGATGTGCGTGCGCGTCTCGATCACCTTTTAGGGCTGATGGACACTGAAGTTGATGTATTTCAGGTCGAGAAAAAAATTCGTGGCCGCGTCAAAAAACAAATGGAAAAGAGTCAACGTGAGTATTATTTGAATGAGCAAATTAAGGCTATTCAAAAAGAACTCGGTGAAATGGGTGAAGAAGTTAGTGAAGCAGACGAGATCGATAAAAAGATTGTTGCTGCTGGAATGCCTAAAGACGCTGAAGATAAAGCTCGCGCTGAAGCAAATAAATTAAAAATGATGTCCCCGATGTCTGCAGAGGCCTCTGTGCTTCGCGCTTACATTGATTGGATGGTCAAAGTTCCTTGGTCCAAGCGCAGCAAAGTGCGTCACGATTTAGCACGCGCCGAAGAGGTCTTAAATAAAGATCATTTTGGTCTTGATGAAGTGAAAGAACGCATTCTCGAATATCTTGCTGTTCAACAACGAGTCAAAAAAATTAAAGGTCCGATACTTTGTTTAGTGGGTCCACCAGGTGTTGGTAAAACATCGCTTGGTGAGTCCATTGCGCGTGCAACGAATCGTGAATTTGTACGTATGGCTTTGGGTGGTGTTCGCGATGAGGCTGAAATTCGCGGTCACAGAAGAACTTATATTGGCTCTTTACCCGGTAAACTTATTCAAAAAATGGCGAAAGTCGGTGTTAAAAATCCATTATTTTTATTGGATGAAATCGACAAAATGGGTATGGATAATCGCGGCGATCCCGCATCGGCGTTATTGGAAGTTTTAGATCCTGAGCAAAATAATCACTTCAATGATCATTATTTGGAAGTGGATTACGATTTATCTGATGTAATGTTTGTGTGTACATCCAACTCGATGAATATTCCTGGTCCGTTATTGGATCGGTTGGAAGTGATTCGGATTCCGGGTTATACCGAAGATGAAAAATTAAGCATCGCTACGCGTTATTTAATTCCAAAACAAATGAAAGCAAATGGCTTGAAAGAAGATGAAGTTGATATTAAGCAAGAAGCAATTCGCGATATAGTTCGTTACTATACTCGTGAAGCTGGCGTGCGTGGTTTGGAGCGTGAAATTGCGAAGTTGTGTCGTAAGGTAGTTACTCGCCACGTTAAATCAAAAAAATTAACGGCAGATATTATTGACTCAGTAGAGCTCGAAGAATTATTAGGTGTTCACAAATTTGATTTCGGAAAAGCTGAACTTAATGATCAAGTCGGGCAGGTTACTGGCTTGGCATGGACTCAAGTTGGTGGTGAATTACTCACTATTGAATCTTCAGCGGTCACTGGTAAAGGTCGAATTATTAAGACTGGTTCACTCGGCGATGTAATGCAAGAATCTATTCAAGCTGCGTTAACAGTTGTTAGATCTCGCGCGCAAGTTTTAGGAATAGCACCGGATTATCATGAGAAAGTGGATATACATATTCACGTTCCGGAGGGGGCAACGCCTAAAGATGGACCAAGTGCAGGAATAGCAATGTGCACCGCTCTGGTGTCCGTCCAAACAGGTATTGCGGTAAGAGCGGATGTTGCAATGACTGGGGAAATTACGCTGCGTGGTGAGGTATTGCGCATTGGCGGATTAAAGGAGAAGCTACTTGCCGCACATCGTGGAGGGATTAAAACCGTTATTATCCCTGCTGGTAATGAGCGTGATTTAAAAGAAATTCCGGCTAATATTAAAGCGGATTTATCAATTAAACCTGTGCAATGGATTGACGAGGTTCTTGAGATTGCGTTGCACCATATGCCCAAGCCCTTGTCAGATGAGGAATATCGCGCATTGGAGCAGGCAGCACAAAAATCAGAAGCAACTCGCATTAGCACTCATTGAGTGTGAAGCGTGTTGAAATGACACAACGCCGCCATGGATGGCGATTATAAAATGTACAAAATTCAAATTGCTCAACATAAAGTTTGATGTGTCCTTGACCCTCATCTTTTCAGTTGGTATAAATCGCAGTTCTTCATGGTATTAGGTCGCGTTAGGCTTTGTCCTGCTTGGGATTACGGCGCAAATTACGCAAATTAATTGAACAAATAATCAGAAAGGGGTTACGTGTGAACAAAACTGAACTTATCGAAGCGATTGCCGCCTCAGCAGACATTCCAAAAGCAGCAGCAGGTCGCGCTCTGGACGCAGTTGTTGAAAATGTTACAACTGCCCTGAAAAATGGTGATTCAGTTGTGTTGGTTGGTTTTGGCACATTCTCAGTAAAAGAACGTGCTGCACGTACAGGCCGCAATCCACAGACCGGCAAAGAAATTCAAATCGCTGCCTCAAAAGTGCCAGGCTTTAAAGCTGGTAAAGCTTTGAAAGACGCAGTTAATTAATTTTTTGTATCGCTGCCAACTTCTGTCGTTACGTTGTGGGTAGGGTAGGAAAAAGGCGCCTTCTTCAGTGCGCCTTTTTTATTAAACCGCTCTTATAAATTAAATAATCGCGGTTACATCATTACAAAGCAGCGTATTTACGTGAATGCTTTTTCAGCTAATAAGTTAGAAAGTCTGTTGGAGTTAAAAAATGCTACAAGAATTGCGTGACAAATCTACGGGCTTGATTGCGAAAATTATCATCGGTTTTATTGCAGTGATTTTTGCATTGTTTGGTACTGAAGCTCTGTTTGAAAAAAATGCAAACGCGGGTAGAGTAATCAGTGTCAACGGTGAAAAAATTACCGAAACAGATATCGCTCGCGGTATTGAAAATCGCAAACAACAAATTATCAATCGTTATGGCGATACTGTTCCTGCGGATTTTTTAACCGACGAAAAATTGCGTCAACCAGTGGTGGATGGTTTGATTCAACGTTCTCTCCTCGCGCAGGTCGCAACCAAGGGCGGATTCGCAGCGAGTACAGAGGCTATTCATAAAGATATAGTTTCTTCCCCTGCGTTTCAGCAAGATGGAGTTTTTAACCAGGATAGATTTTTACAATTATTGCGCGCGCAAGGCTTCACTCCCGCAACTTACCAAAAAGCAGTTGCTGAAGATACGCTGATTAACCAGTTGCAATTTGCTATCGCAAATACTTCATTTGTTACGCCAGCTGAATTAAAAAATATTATTGGTTTGAGTTTTCAATCACGTGATTTTAGCTACCTCGTATTGCCAGCAGCACGCGCAGAAAAGTTGGTGACTGTTGAAGATAGCGATGTAAAAGCACACTACGACGCCAGCCCACAAAGTTACACAACACCTGAACAAGTTGCTGTTGATTATGTAGAGTTGAGTATCGCTGAGCTTGCTAAAAATATTGTCGTTACCGATGAACAAGTTCAAAAACAATTTGAGCAAAATACTAAAGCGTTCGTGGCAAAAACTGAGCGTCAAGCTGCGCACATTTTATTGGAAGGTGCAGATGCCGAAAAACGTGCTGAAGAAATAAAAACTAAGTTAGCATCGGGTGCAGATTTTGCAAAATTAGCAACTGAGTTTTCAAGCGATTCTGGTTCGAAAAATCAGGGCGGTGATTTGGGCTTTACTTCAGGAGATGCGTTCCCTGCTGAATTTGAATCTGCATTAGCGAAGTTAAAAGTAGGCGAAGTATCTGCACCCGTAAAAACTGAAGCAGGTGTTCACCTTATCAAATTGATATCAGAGCGCGGATCCAAGGCTCCTACGTTTGAAGAATCTAAAGCGGGAATAATCGATCAAATTAAACGTGCGGAAGCAGAAACACAATTCGGACAAAAACTGGATAAGTTAAAAGATCTTGCTTACAACGCAGATAATTTAGGCGAAGTTGCTAAGGAGCTTGGATTATCAGTTCAAAATTCCGGATTGTTTGGAAAAGCTGGCGGTAAAGATTTAACGGCAAATAATGCGTTTGTAACTGCCGCTTTTTCTAACGAAGTTTTGGAGCAGGGTAACCCAAGTGAAATAATTGAATTGGAATCGAATCGTGTATTAGTGTTGAAAAAGACTGATCGCAAGCCAGCACAGTTGCAACCACTTGATGTAGTTAAAGCGCAAATTACAACGTTAGTTCGTGCAGAAAAAATTCAGGCGTTGTTAACGCAGCAGGCGCAAGAAGTTACTGCAGCCCTCAATGCGGGTAGTTCGATTGCAGATCAAGCCAAAGCATTAGGAGTGGAGGTTAAAGTAGCCAAAGGAACAAGCCGCACTGACACCGTAACCGATAGAGACATATTGCAATATGTGTTTGGTTTAGCAGCTCCTAATGGCAAATCAGTTACCGGAAACGTTAAAACTTCTACTGGTGACTACGCTGTTATAGCCCTAGATGCTGTTAATTTGGCAACGGAAGATAAGGTTCCCGCGGAACAACGTTTGTCTGTTTCAAGCATGCTGTCCAATATTAGCGGTGAATACGACTTCAAAAGCTTTCAATCGCATTTACAGGAAGTTGCCAAAATTAAACATCCTTAATTGTTAATGCTTTTTATAAAGAGCTGCTTGCAGCTCTTTTTTTATGTCTGTTTTTCGTATCTACCGTATTACTTAATTTGAGTTGTATATGAGTTCAGTTGAGCAAGAGGTCAGTGTCTGGCTAAACCAAGTGGTCATTGGCTTAAATTTATGTCCGTTTTCCGGTAAGCCGACGCGTGAAAAGCGTGTGAGGTTTCAGGTTAGTGTTGCAAAAGTTGAAGAGGATTTATTGGCAGAATTAACTGCTGAAATGGAGTTGCTGGATAAAACACCCGCAAGAGAAATAGAAACAACTTTATTAATCATTCCAAGTTTCTTGCAAGATTTTTTTGATTACACACAATTTTTAGGGTGGGCTCAGTCGCAGCTTAAGCAACAGGGTTGGCTGGGTATCTATCAACTTGCAAGCTTTCATCCCAGCTACTATTTTGCAGGCACCGATCCCGATGACGATGAAAATCTAACGAATCGTTCGCCTTATCCCATCATCCATATCATTCGCGAAGCCAGTTTGGAGCAAGCATTGAAATATTTTGATGGGGTTGAAGAAATTCCTGATCGTAATCGATTATGTGTAGAAGCTTTAACTCCAGAGCAGAAAAAAAATTTGTTTCCCTACCTATTTGATGAACGTAAAAAAGATTAAACATTTTTAGAAGGTTGAAATCGTAAAACGATTGCGCCCGCCTTCTTTAGACTGGTAGAGCGCTGCGTCTGCTTTTTCAATCCATTGACGATGATCGGTGATTTTGTTACTCAATTGCGAGATGCCCATACTAATAGTGAATTTCACTTGCTGTCCTTCAGATATAACTACCATTTTTTCAATAGTTGTACGCAATCTTTCAGCGAAAATACTGGCACCTTCAATATCTGTACCCGTTAAAATTAATCCAAATTCTTCACCGCCGTAGCGCCCCGCAATATCTAAATCGCGAACTTGTTCTTTGATGGCTCGGCTAACTTGGCGGATAACATCATCACCCACTGTATGACCATATTTATCATTCACTTTTTTGAAGTGATCGATATCCATCATGATTAACGTCGACGCTTGATCGTAACGATCAAAACGTTTGAACTCTTGAATCAACCGCAATTCCCAATAACCGCGATTATAGAGACTGGTGAGATGATCGGTACGACTCAGGCTTTGTAATTGGTTGTTAGCTTGTTGTTGCGCCATTTTATTAATAGCCGTGTCAGTCACGTCATAAACAACCAGGCAAATTTGCTCCACGTGGCCTTTAGAGTCTATCAGCGGAATGATGGTGCTATTTTGATACATATGTTCGGCGGTGCCGGTGATGGGTCGATAGTGTGGAAAGCGAAATAGATAAGGACGCTGTTCCCATGTGGTAAAAGTCGCGTTTTGGAGCACAAATACTGAATTGGCTTTATGTCTGAACCAGGTTTCAGAAAGTTCGGGAAAAACGCTAAAGATACTACGCTGCAACACATCTTCCGGTAGTTTTCCGCTATGGTTCTGCATAAAGCTATTCCACACCACTACCTGGTAACTTTTATCCATAACGACGAGACCAACATCAATATTTTGTAAGATGTCCATTAGCCAATGGACATCCTCAAAAAACTTGGTGAATTCTTTATTAGTCGTAGTCATTCAATAGGGCAGCTAATCAGTCGAGTAGATAATTAAGCTTTTCCACCAATCCAGCAATTGAGTGTTCCGCAATTACTAAGAGGAGGTCGCAATTAATTTTGTGATTTTCAATAGAATAGTTTATTTCCACAACTAGTGCCTGCTTCCAGGTCATATTGTTGTTGCGCAATAAGTCGGTGATATTGCAATGCTGGCCAAGTAACATGGGTGGCCCAAAACTGAAGTGGGTGTCGATCTGTTCTGCAAGGCCTTTTAAACAAGCACCGTTAAGAACATTAGCAGTGTCCATAAGCAATTCGTATTCTGCTTGCTCGTCTGCAACTCGATCATACTGAAGTAATTTGGCGAGGTCGTTAAAATCTGTACCATTAAAAATTAACATCGCCTCGCCGGCAATTCCGCCACCAATAAATCCCTGACACACACCATGCACCACATCGTTGCTCTCACGGTTTAGTGAATGAAGCGCCATTGCAATATCAGTGGGGTTTAGAATGCTAACGTGTGGGATAGAAAGTACAACGAAAACATCAAGCAGTCTTGCCAACCTGTCACCTGCGCGCCCCATGGCGACATTCGTGATCTCCTGGAGGCAGTCGCGTTGATCTTCCGTAAGTAGGTGTGGTCGCATAAGAAATAATCATGCTAATTAGGTTAAGTTATCCCAAGCTTAGCAGTTGTAGCGCAATATGCGATTCGCGATTGAAAAAATGTGTCATTTTGCCGATTTCTCTGGTAAAAACTCATGGAATAGATTTAAGCCAAATTGTTTGATTATTTTTAATTCGATGCGATTTTCTTAAATACTTATTCTCAGGGATTTTTAACAAGTGTTTCGAATCAATACTAACGCTTTTTCAAATAATATCACTCGGGTAGACACGACTATGGCGATAACTTCACTCCTGACTCGCAACCTTGTGCAAGGTGCCAGCATCGGAATTATTTGTACTGTGATGACAGCCTGTCAGCATCCCGTCGCCAAAAGTAATGCGCAAGATTCATCCGGATTACAATCTCAAGTGGTTCGTCCAGAATGGGAATTACCTGCTGACCCTGAAGCCAAAACCTACTTGAGCAAATGCGAAGCCGATTTCAAACGAGTTGCCGCTGAGCTTGATAGTTTCGCCAACTTTAAGCCTACGAGCGATCTTGGGTTGTTGGAAAAATTAAATAAAATGGATTTGATTTTAGACTCCCAACTTAGCACGGCAAGTCTTTATTCCAGTGTGCACCCGAATATAAATGTACGCACTGCCGCTGAAGAATGTGAACAACATTTTGTGGCGATTAATACCGATATAAGCTTATCCAGGAGTATTTACGATCAAGTAAAACTGCTTGATCCACAAAAGTTGAGCGCAGAAGACAAGCGCTATCTCGAACATATGTTGCGCGACTACCGACGCTCCGGTGTTGATAAAGACCAAGCTACACGTGACAAAATTAAACAGCTCAGTGAAGAAATAAATTTAATTGGTCAGGAGTTCGATAAAAATTATCGCGAAGGCGGAAAAAAAATTGAAGTCGCTTCTGTAAAAGAATTAAAAGGTTTACCAAAAGATTATATTGAGCGCCATAAGCCCAACGCAGCTGGAAAAATTATACTTACCACTGACACCCCGGATTATATGCCGGTTATGCAATACGCAGAGAACGACGCATTGCGCGAACGCTTTTATAGAATTTATCGGGATATGGCTTACCCTGAAAATAAAGCGGTGCTGGAAAAATTATTGGCGAAACGCTATGAGTTTGCGCAACTCTTAGGCTACCCAGATTATGCGACTTATATCACCGAAGATAAGATGATCAAGTCACCGCTTAATGCGCAAGAGTTTATCGATAAAGTTTCTTCGCTCGCTACTCCCTTGGCACAACAAGAGTATCAGGTGTTATTACAGCGGTTGAAAAAGATAAATCCTAAAGCAACACACGTAAATGATTGGCAAAAAATGTATTTGGAACAACTAATCAAAAAAGAGAAATATCAAGTCGATGGTCAGCAAATTCGTCAATATTTTCCCTACGCGAAAGTACAGCAAGGCATATTCGATTTAACTCAGGCCATGTTCGGTGTGACTATTAGACCATGGAAAACTGAAGCTTGGGATGCATCTGTAAATGCATTTGAGATTGTAGATAAAAATGAAGTCATCGGTCGTTTTTATTTGGATATGCACCCACGCGAAGGCAAATATAAGCACGCCGCACAATTTGGTATTCAAAGTGGAGCTAAGGGCATACAAGTTCCCATTGCTGCATTGGTGTGTAATTTTCCCGGCGGACAAGATCCTAATGAATTACTTGAGCACGATGATGTAGAAACCTTTTTGCATGAGTTCGGCCATTTATTGCACAGCATGTTTGGTGGAAATCATGAACGCGTTGCATTTTCAGGCACACGAACCGAATGGGATTTTGTTGAAGCTCCCTCGCAAATGTTAGAAGAATGGGTATGGGACGCTGAAACGCTAGCAAGCTTTGCACGCAATCAGAATGGTGAGGTCATTCCAACCGCGTTAGTAGATAAAATGCGGGCAGCGCGTTATTTTGGTAGAGCTTTATGGACGAAACACCAATTATTTTATGCAACCACATCGTTAAATTTATATAACAAAAATCCAGTTACGATTGATTTGGATAAACTTACCGCGCAAATTCAATCTGACTATTCACCGTTTGGTTATGTGGAAGGCACACATTTTTATGCAAGCTTTGGCCATCTAAATGGTTATTCAGCAATTTACTACACTTACATGTGGTCACTGGTAATTGCGAGCGATATGTTTAGTGAGTTCGAAAAAAATGGATTAAGAAATCCTGTGTTGGCTCAAAAATATCGCACTACAGTTCTTGTACCAGGCGGTTCGAAAGACGCGGCAGATTTGGTGCAGGATTTTCTAGGGCGCCCCTTTAACTTCGACGCTTTCGCCAAGACGTTGCAAAAGGCACGTTGATTGCTTGGTCTTTAATAAGTTTTTTTAACAATTTAGAGCTCTA
>Ga0247739_10000210_pt1 | contig 20006 bp, 20 predicted proteins | sample UWRJL058202B2_FD_180943 | JGI IMG/M metagenome (GOLD analysis project Ga0247739, IMG submission 180943) | Plant litter microbial communities from Arlington Agricultural Research Station in Wisconsin, United States - UWRJ-L058-202B-2 | ecosystem: Environmental > Terrestrial > Plant litter >...
GGTGCAGCATTCCTGTTAATTTCTACTCCAGTGTTCAATTTTTGTTTTACACTGGTAATTTGCTCAACGTTGGAAAGTGCTCCTGAAATAACCGGAAGTCCACCGGCTATTCCATAATTATTGAGGAGCGTATTAGACTGGAGGTCATTTTTAGCGATTTGTATTTCGTAACTATTTTTTAAGGCAATTGCTATTGCATCATCCAATGTCATTCTCAGACTATCAACCGATTGCTGACCAAAGGCCTGGGCCGTGACAAGCGTCAGAAACAATATTATTTTAAACCTGTTATTCAAAATCGTAAGTGGGTTCATGCAAAAACCAATAGTTGAAATATTAAAATTATTTTATGTTCAGGAATTTATAGTTGTGTACTAATGGGTTTCGGCTGCCATTTCTTCGGCCATTTTTTCCTCAGCTGTTTTTTTATGTTTTCTTGGAGATATAAATGTGTAAATCGCCGGAATAACAAGCAAGGTTAAAATCAGCGAAAACATTAATCCTCCCACAATTACAACACCAAGCGGAACACGGCTTGTTGCAGCTGCACCAAGGCCGAGCGCAATAGGTAAAGCTCCAAAAGCAGTTGCAAGAGTGGTCATCAGGATCGGACGCAAGCGTTGTGTAGCAGATTCAACCACCGCGTCCACTCGCCGCATGCCTTTTTCCCTCTTCTGATTGGCAAATTCCACAATCAAAATACCATTTTTTGTAACCAGACCAATCAGCATAATCATCCCGATCTGGGAGAAAATATTAATTGTTAATCCAAATATATATAAACTCAAAAGTGCTCCTGCCAATGCCAGTGGCACCGTAATCATGATAATAAATGGATCTGTAAAGCTTTCAAACTGTCCGGCCAATACCAGATAAACCAAAAGTAATGCAAGACCAAAAGCGAAACTTGTATTAGAAGAACTTTCCTCAAAGTCACGGGAAGCTCCGGTTAATGAAGTCTGGAAACTTTCATCCAGTAATTTGGAGGCGATTCTGCGCATAGCTGCCACACCGTCACCTACTGTTTTTCCTTCAACCAATGATGCAGAAACAGTTGCACTTTTATATCTGTTGTAGTGATAAATAGTTGGCGGGCCACTTTCCTCTACCATATTTACAACGGCAGTTAAAGGAATATTTTCTCCACGGGTATTTCTTACATATAGCTTTTCAATATCTGCCGGTTTGTCTCTTTCCGCTTTTTCCACCTGTCCGATCACCTGGTATTGCTGGCCGCCCATGATAAAATAAGCCAGCCTTCTTCCACTGAATGCAGACTGAATTGTAGCAGCAACATCCGTTGTTGAAAGACCAAGGTCCCGTGCTTTTAAACGGTCAATGGTCAATTGAACTTCCGGTTTATTGAACTTTAAGTTGGCATCCACATTCTGAAATGTAGGGTCTTTTCGTGCTTCATCCAAAAACTTTGGAAGCACTTCGGAAATCTTTGCAAAGTCAAGATTTTGCAATACAAACTGAACCGGCAAACCACCACGTGAACCTTGTCCAACGGCAATAGTTTGTTCCTGAGTTGCAAAAATGCGTGCATCATTAAACTGAGGCAATTTTTTACTGATCGCCTTTGCAATGTCATTCTGGCTCCTGATCCTTTCGCCGGCTGGTACTAACCCAACCCTTCCCATACCACTGTTTACACCACCACCGCCACCACCCATACCAGGCGTGGAAGAAAACGTAAATGCTTTTTCAGGAATGGAATCATTCAAATAATCAACAACCTGGTCAGTGATTTTTTGCATCTGGCTATAACTCGTACCTTCTGGTGCTGTCATCGTTAAACGAACACTATTACGGTCCTCCATCGGAGCAAGCTCACTTTGAAGATTAGTATAACAAAACCAGATCAGAACGCCGCAGGCTGCTACCAGTACCCATGCTGCGTATCTAATTCTCATAAATGCCTTCAAGGTACGGTTGTAGCCGTTTTCCATTCCGACAAAGAAAAATTCTGTTTTATTATAAAACCAGCCATGACCCGCATTCTTTCTGTTTAAAACTACATTCAGAACAGGGGTGATTGTCAGTGAAACAAAAGCAGAAATTAAAACGGCCGCGGCTACTACAATACCAAATTCGCGGAATAAACTACCGACAAACCCCTGTAAGAAAATAACGGGCAGGAAAACTACGGCAAGCGTAAGTGAAGTGGAAATAACTGCAAAGAAAATTTCCTTACTTCCTTCCAGTGCTGCCATCCGTATTGGAAGGCCTTCTTCAAGCTTTCGGAATATGTTTTCTGTGACGACAATACCATCATCCACTACTAATCCTGTTGCCAGTACAATGCCTAAAAGTGTAAGAATGTTGATGGAAAACCCGCATACATACATCACAAAGAACGTGGCCACTAATGAAATTGGAATATCGATCAATGGACGAACTGCAACCAGAAAATTTCTAAAGAAGAATAAAATAACAATTACAACGAGGGAAAAAGCGATAAGCAAAGTTTCTTCCACTTCTTCGATCGACTGGCGAACCAGACGCGTATTATCAATCAATACACTAAATGTAATATCCGATTTATTTGATTTTTGAATTTCAGCCAAACGTTTGTTGAACTCATCAGAAATATCCACATAATTTGCGCCGGGCTGTGGGATTACGGCCAGACCTACTGCCAAAACACCATTATACTTCCAGCTTTGCTCTTCATTTTCCGGTCCCAGTTCTATTTTAGCTACATTGGAAAGACGCACAATTCCTGTACTATCATCCTTCACAATCAGGTCACTGAACTCTTTTTCATTTGTAAGCCGGCCCATTGTACGAATGGTCAGCTCGGTATTATTTCCATATATTTTACCTGCCGGAAGCTCTACATTTTCTGCGCTTAAAGTGTTGCTGATATCGTTAAATGAAACGCCGTAAGCACTCATTTTGTCCGCATCCAGCCAAATACGCATGGCATAACGTTTCTGGCCAAAAATGTTAATTGCACTTACGCCATCTATGGTCTGCAAACTTTGCTGTAAAACGTTTTCAGCATAATCACTCAGTTCTAAAATTCCTTTTGAAGGGCTCTGAACTGCGAGAAGAAGAATAAAGTCACTATTAGCATCCGCTTTGCTTACTACTGGCGGCGCGTCAATATCCTGGGGAAGATTCCGCTGTGCCTGACTTACTTTATCACGCACATCATTAGCAGCTGCTTCCAGATCCGCTTCCAGGTTAAATTCAACCGTAATGTTACTGTTACCAATTGAACTGGATGAATTGATACTTTTAATCCCCGGAATACCATTGATACTTTTTTCAAGCGGTTCGGTGATCTGGCTTTCGATGATATCAGCATTGGCACCCACGTAACTGGTACGCACATTGACAATAGGAGGGTCAATCGCAGGGTAATCCCGCAGGGAAAGGAAATTATAACCTACTATTCCAAAAAGGATAATGAGCAGGTTCATTACTACGGCAAGTACGGGCCGGTTCAGGGATAATTCAGAAATATTCATAAGTTGGATTTCAATAGTAAGTTCATTCCAAAACTATTATTTGGTTGCAACAACTTTCAAACTTCTTACACTTCTTACTTTTACAGGCGCATCCGGGCGGGTAAACAAAACACCGGATACTACAACAGAATCCCCAACATTAAGTCCTTGAGTAACTTCGACGTAGTCAGACTGTCTGGCTCCTGTTTCTATGTTTACAAATACAGCTTTACCACCTTTTACCGTTACCACCTTTTTACTTTTTGCATCCGGGATAATACTGTTGGCCGGCACCAGAATACTGCTTTTATCAGTACCGGCATCCAGATAAACTTTTACAAATGAGCCAGGGCTTGTAGTTCCACCGCTGAGCGCTGCCCGGACTGTAATATTCCTCGTACTTTGATTCACCTGTGGTTCCAGGGCAATAATCCTGGCCGTTTGTCTTTTTGCAGAATTCTGATCAAGCAAAACTTCTACATTGCGGCCATTGGAAACATATTTTTGATATACTTCCGGTATTGTAAAATCAATTCTTAACTGATTGAGCTGCTGCATGGTAGCAATAATGCTGGTAGGCGAAACAAAGCTGCCGGCACTTACTTTACGAAGACCGATGACACCTGTGAAAGGCGCTTTTACAATCGTTTTATTGATCAATGCCTGTGTATAGGCAATGTCTGCTTTTAAAATATTAACCTGATTGATCGCTGCATCATAATCTGCCTGATTGACACCATTGATATCCAGCAATTTTTTTAATCTCTGTTCTGTGACTCCGGCTAATTCGAGCTGTACCTGAGATCTGTTTACCTGAGCTTCCAGATCTGCGCTGTTGATACGTGCAATAACAGTCCCTTTTTGAATGGTTTTGCCTTCCGGAACATTAAGATAAGTTAACAGACCGCTTACCTCAGGACGGAGTTCAGCAAATTCATTGGCAACGACCGTTCCGTTTACTTCCACTTTGTCACTGATTTTTTCTGCCTTGGCAATAATTACGTCCACAGTAGTGGGGCCTGAATCATTTTTTTGCTTAAATGTGTCTTTTTTTTCTCCGCAAGAGAGTATTATGAGCAGCGTACCCGTAATAAAAATAGAAGATTTGTAAGCATTTAAATTTAATCTGCCTGACAATAAAGGCAATTTGAGCATTGAAGTCATACGGGTTATTAACGTTTCCAGAGCTTGTTTGGGATAGAGGCCTTATTGAACAATAATATTATGTTTTTCAAACAGACCGCAAAATTATATATTAATCAGATCGATTCGACCTTTTTTTATTATAAAAGTTTAATGCCACAAAAAAATTATTTTTACAAATCCTTAGCGATCACCTTTAAAAGAGTGTCACATTTCATCTCAGTTTCGTCCCATTCCTGTTCAGGCACAGAGTCTTCTGTTATACCAGCACCCGCGTAAAATGTGGCTATACCATCTTTCAGCCGTACTGTACGAAGATTAACAAAGATATTAGATTCACCTTCGACCTGTACCGGGCCTAAAAAACCGCTGTAAAAAGAACGGTCATATCCTTCTACATTTTCCAAAAATTTTAAACTTGGGATTTTAGGCACACCACAAACCGCAGAAGTGGGATGTAATAGTTTCAACATTAAAGTTGGTAGTTCGGGATAATTAAGAGCAATTGTATCTACATCAAATTCCGTTCTCAAATGATATACATTTCCTGCCAGAATAGTTTTCGGTCCGGTTTCCAGGTATTCTCTCAAACGGATTTTTTTGAAACATTCCACAATATAACGGCTTACCAATGCCTGCTCCTCAATTTCCTTCTGTCCCCAGCGAATATCATACTTTGGAATAATGTTGCCCTGCTCGTTACGGGCTTTTTGAGTTCCCGCCAATGACATGGTTTTAAAAATGCCAGTTGATTTTTGTTCCACTAAAGTTTCAGGACTTGCCCCAAGCCATAATTCTTTTTGATCAGGAAGGTTCACAAGAGATACAAAAGCATGCGGATAAGCTTTTGCCAGTTTGAAAAATGCTTTAGCAGGCTGAAACTGGTCGGAGTAGGAAATTTCTTTGGTTCTTGATAAAACCACTTTTTTGAACTGGTTTTGCTGTATTGCTGCAACGGCCAGTTCCACAGTTCTTTTAAAACGCTCTTTTGAGTCGTGATCCGGAAGGACAGAATCTACGGATAAATGATTGTCAACTATAATGTTTTGTTCGCCATCATGAATTGCACCAGCTAAAATTACCAGTTTTTTTACTTCCGGGTGTTCTTCGCCTAACTGGTTATCAACTTGCAAAACCTGATTTCCCTCAGTAAAAGTGACAATAATGTCTCCCTCCATGAACAATATGTCTTCGTTTTCAGTCCAATGAAAAGGACTGATCAGAAAACCAGAAGAAAGTTTTTCAAAATCAGCTTCTTTCCCTGATATACCTTCCTGAATTGAAATCAGGAGTTTAACTTCATTTGTATGAGGTAATTTCCACAATGCCGAAGGAAATCCCAATCTTTTGGATGCACTCCATAAGTCTTCCGTTTGTAATCCGGCAAATAATGAAAGCTCGGATCCTATCTGAACTGAAACCATTTTAATTTGTTATAAGCCTTAATGTCACCATTGTATGACAAAAATTTTTGCAAATAAGTTTATCGGTTTGCATCTACAATTGCCACTGTAAGCCTGCTGATACAAACCAGTTTATTTTCTTCATTGGTAATTTTAATATCCCAAATCTGGGTCGACCTTCCCAGATGTATCGGGGTTACTTTTCCATACACAAATCCTTCTTTCACAGAACGAATATGATTCGCATTAATTTCTAAACCAACTGCATGTTGTTTTGTCGGATCTTTCAGGCAAAGATACGACGCAATACTTCCCAAAGTTTCAGCCAGCACTACTGATGCACCGCCGTGTAAAATACCAAATGGCTGATGCGTCCGGTGGTCGACCGGCATACGTGCAACAATGTAATCTGCTCCTATTTCTATGAATTCAATACCTAAATGTTGCGAAATCGTATTATTACTTAAAGAATGAATGGCATCAAGAGTAATCGGAGTAGTAAACATATCTAAAAAATGTATAAATTTGTAATGGCTATATGAATCAGAAACAAGGTATTTGAAAAATTAATATTTAAATAGTACAATTATTTTGAAAAGAAAGTCTATCTATCTTATTCGTCACGGCGAAACTGATTTTAATCGTAAAGGAGTGGTTCAGGGAAGCGGAGTTGATTCCTCCCTGAACGAATGGGGTGAAGCACAGGCTACTGCTTTTTACAATGCTTATCAACATGTTCCTTTTGACAAAATTTATACGTCTGCTTTAAAGCGAACACACCAAAGTGTTCGTGGGTTCATCAAGCAAGGAATCCCTCATGAAAGTTACTCCGGCCTGAATGAAATTTCGTGGGGAATCAGAGAAGGCAGAGAGCCAAATGTGGGCGATAGTACGTATTACAAAGATCTGGTACTGGCCTGGAGAAATGGAAATGTAGACTTGGGAGCGGAAGAAGGGGAGAGTCCTGTGCAAGTGCGCGAACGCCAGATTCCGGTTATCGAAACTATTTTATCCCGTCCGCACGAAAGGAATATTCTGGTTGCCATGCATGGCCGGGCAATGCGCGTATTGTTAACGTTGTTGTTTGATCAGCCTTTGGTCAGAATGGATGATTACGAACACAGTAACTTGTGTCTTTATAAAATTAATTATTCTTACGATACCCAAAAATTTGAACTGGAACTTTCCAACGATATTACACACCTTCTTTCCCTGGAAATTCCTCAAACCTTATAAAAAGCCGTTCGTGTAGGGGCGGTTCCTTTGGTGTATTTCCAGCCATAACTTTATCCGCCTTTCCTACTTTTGTGACTTGTCTGTTGTACAATCGGCGGAAAATCTAAATCCATGTCCAAAAGACGTATTTATTGGACCTTGCAAATCATTGGCTGGACATTGCTCATTATGTTTGAGTATGTTCCCTATGCTCTTGAATACGGGTTTGATACCGGTACCTTTTATACCGCTATCGTTAATATTTTATTAGGGATTTTCCTGACACATATTTACCGGCTCGTAATCAGAAAATGGAACTGGTCGTCGCTTCCTCTTCCACGGCTTGCCATGCGGGTTTTGTGTTCTGTATTGCTTCTGGGGTTGATCATGACCCTGGTTAATCAGCCGCTCGACCGGAAATATCTCGCTGAAAACTTAATAAATCAGCCGTATGTGTTCTGGAATTATTATTCTACCTGGTGTAAAAATCTTTTAGGCTGGATATTATCCTATACCGTTTACCATTATGTAGAACAAACCAGACTGGCTGATTATGAAAAAATAATGCTCAGAATGTCCATGCGCGAAGCTGAGGCAAAAGTACTTCGTTCACAGCTCAACCCACATTTTACATTTAATGCCCTGAACAGTATTCGTGCGCTTGTTTTTGAAGACCCTGCAAAAGCACAGATCAGTATTACACAATTATCTAATATTTTACGAAATTCGCTTTTGGCAGACCGTCGTAAAACAGTCGATTTGCAGGAAGAACTGAAAACTGTGGAGGATTATCTGGAATTGGAAAAAGTGCGTTATGAAGAGCGCCTGCGTTATACGATCACAGCTAATGCTCAGGCAGTTTATTGGCAGGTTCCTCCGATGATGTTACAAACTCTTGTAGAAAACGGGATCAAACATGGTGTTTCAAAAGAAATGGGAGGTGGTTTTGTAGATCTTCATGCAGAAATTGAAGATGATGTCTTATTCATAACCATCAGAAATTCAGGTAATCTTGTATCTACCGATTCCACAACTTCTGAATCTGGCGGAGTAGGGTTAAAAAACACAGCGGAACGGCTTTCTATATTATATGGTAAAGGAGCAACATTTCGTATTTTTCAGGAATCAGAAAAAATTGTTTGTTCGGAAGTCAGGATACCAACACTTTCAGAGAATACGATGATGCAGGGAGTTTAAGGTAAATGAATTACAAAGTAAAATATTTTATAAAAGGAAGATAACACTAACTATTATAACCATAAAAGCCAGCCATGAGAACCTTAATAGTAGACGACGAACGCTTAGCAAGAAATGAACTCAAAAGATTACTTGAACCTTACACCAAAATCGAGATAGTCGGTGAGGCTGCCAATGCGGATGAAGCGTTAATATTGATAGATGAATTACAGCCCGAATTACTTTTTCTTGATATTCAGATGCCAGGCAGAAATGGGTTTGAGTTGTTGTCTTCCATCGAAGGAAAGAGCCCGGAAGTTATTTTCACTACGGCTTATGATGAATATGCTATCAAAGCATTTGAATTTAACGCCCTAGATTATCTTTTAAAACCGATTGATAATGAGCGGTTAAAAGAAACAATTCATCGTATTGAAGAAAATCAGGCAATACCGGAATCCTCTGCTATTCATCATGAACGTACAGAAAAAATACTTGGAGAGACAGATCAGGTTTTTGTGAAAGATGGTGAAAAGTGCTGGTTTGTAAAATTAGGAAAAATACGTTTGTTTGAATCAATGGGTAATTATGTTCGTCTGCATTTTGATGATCAAAAACCGCTTGTTCTAAAATCTTTAAATAATCTGGAAGAGCGTCTGGACCCAAATACTTATTTCAGGGCAAACCGAAAACATATTATTAATCTGCATTGGATCGAAAAAATTGAACCCTGGTTTAGCGGAGGTTTACTGGTAACATTGCAGGGAGGTGATAAAATTGAAATTTCACGCCGCCAAGCCATACGTTTTAAAGAATTAATGAGTTTATAAATAATTTGATTTTACAATTCATTATAATTTTCCGTGATGTTTTCTATCAGAAATTTTATTCTACCGGCGTTTGCTGCAATTATTTTGTCCTGTAATCCTTCTTCTAAAAAAGAAAATTTAGAGAAGGGTTCAGGTTTAAATGCAGGAAAAGTAAATCAGGAAATTTTCGGAAATTGTGACACAGTTAATAACAAAGGCGTTTCTGTTCACATTAATATGTGGCTGCCATCTGATTCCGGTAAGGTTGCCAGTAATATTAAAAAGCAGTTGAATGAAAAGGTTATAGAAAGAATTAATTCTTATTCTGATTCTGCTAGTATCGCCTCGCATCCACAAGCTAAAGAAAGTGCAAAAGCAGCTTACGAAGTATTTGCAACGAACTATACTGATTTTAAAAAAGAATTTCCGGATGCACCTGGTTGCTGGGAAGTCGAGTTGAAAGGGGATACGATAATGGTTACTTCCAAAGTTTCATTGTACCAACTAGACCATTACGCATTCACAGGCGGAGCGCATCCCAACAGTTTCAAATCACTGCATATTTTTGACGGAGCGACAGGTGATGAGAAGGAGATGAAAAGTTTTGTTTCTGATACCGTTGCATTACTAAAAAAAGTAGAGACTGCTTTCAAAAAGACAGAAAAATTGGCTTCGGATGTTGATTTAGAAGAAGAAGGATATTTTTTATCAAATCATCAGTTTTTTCTTCCTGCCAATTATATATTCACCCGTAAAGGGATTCTGTTTTATTACAATCCCTACGAAATCGCACCTTATGTAAAAGGGGCGATTCAGTTTGTAATTCCGTATGACGAATTGGAGGGATTGGTGAAAAAGGAGATGGTATTCTGAAAAAAGGTTTCACGCAAAGTTAAAAGAGAAAGGAGCAAAGTTCGCAAAGTTTTATGCTGGCATGTTATTAACTATTCTATGTATACCTTCTTTTAGTAACACGTTATTGAAATTAATAAGCAGACCTAATCTTAGTTTCGATATTTTCAGATAGGTTAATAATTGTGAGAAATGAACTGGTGCTAGAGTGTCGATAGATTTGATTTCAATAATTAATTTATTCTCTACCAGTATATCTAATCTATATCCGACATCCATTTTAATCCCTTTATAATTAAATGGCATTGGCACCTGCTGTCTAACTTCAAAACCTGCTTCTTTTAAATCAAATGCCAGCGCATTTTCATAAGTAGATTCAAGAAGTCCCGGCCCAATGCTCGTATGGAGTTTCAAAGCAATACCTATAATCTTATAAGACAATTCATTTTCATCCATACCTGAATTTCTAAGTTGATATAATAATTATCTTTTATGCGCCCTTTGCTAAACCTTCCCTTCCTTTGCGTGAAACCTTTCGTACTTTACATATCCCCCGAATCCACGAAACTATAAAACCCATCATCTGTGAAAATCATGTGATCCAGTACCGGGATGTCAAGAATGTGACCGGCTTCAACAATATTCCGGGTTAAATCAAGGTCTGCTTTACTCGGTATCAATTGGCCGGAGGGATGGTTATGGACTAGTATAATGGAACTTGCCAGATTTTCAATTGCCAACTTAAAGATCATTTTAGTATCTGCTACTGTGCCTGTAACACCGCCGATACTAATTTGCAGCGGACGGATTACTTCATTGGCCCGGCTTAGTAAGACAATCCAGAATTCTTCGTGAGGCAGATCCAGAAGATGCGGTTTCATCTCTGCATATACGTCCATAGAGCCTGTAATTTTTCTTCTTTTATCATGAGCAATATCCTGTCGCCGGCGCCCGAGTTCTAATGCTGCAATGATGGTAATGGCTTTTGCTTCACCAACACCCTTATTTTTCATTAAATCTTTAATGCTTTGTTTTGCAAGATCATTGATGTTATTGGAGGCAGCGTTCATAATTCCTTTTGCGACATCCACAGCAGAAAGTTTTACTGTTCCTGAACCTATCAAAATTGCAATCAGCTCAGCATCAGACAAAGCTGCTCTGCCTTTTAGTAAGAGTTTTTCGCGTGGACGGTCTTCTTCTGCCCAGGTAAGAATTTTTCGGGGATTGTAATAGCTGTTTTCGGACATAAAAATCGGGAAAGAAGGTGATTTCTATGACGCAGCAGCTTCAAAATAGTAATGAATAATTATTGACCGAGTTCACTTAAAGCCGCCCGTGCTTTGTTATCAATACTGTTTTTGTACTCGTGCTTTTTGTAAGTCATGGCAGTTTTGAAGTAAATTACTGCCTTCTCATTTTGTCGTTTATCTCTGAAAATGTATCCAAGTTGTAAAGCTGCATTAGCTCCAAATCCGATGGAGGAATTTTTTGTAAGCAAAACGGCGCGTTCAAAATAAGGAATAGACTGGTCGGTTTTATCAGATTTCTGGAAAATCCTGCCCTTACGATAATTGAATTCGGCCTTGCTTTCCAGGGAAGAAAAAGTTTTTTCTGAAAAAGGCTCTAATATATCCAAAGCTTCATCCAGATAACCGCCATCGGCAGCATAACGGGATTTATATAAAATCTTTTGCTGTGAAGTAATTTTGCCTGATAAATACTCTTCCGCAAACCGCTGTGCAAATTTATCAGCTTCAATGATAGCACTTCCATTTTCGTCAACACGTTTGATATAAACATTTGCCTTATCATCTTTATTAGCAAGCCATTGGCACATAAACAGTTTCAGGTTACTGTCTTTGATATAATTAAAACCTTTATAATCCTTTTGGAAAAGTAAATACCAGAAAGAAGCCACATCATATTTACCTTGTTGCAAAGCAATTTCCCCTTTGAGATAATTTAAAAAAGGAAATGAAATATACGAATTACCGGTAGGAGCAGAATTAAGATAAAAAGAAGCTTGACGACTATTACCTTCTTTTATTAAAATTGTTGTTGCAAAGAAATGAAGAAGCAGATTATCCGGCTGTTCTTTCGGGAGTTGTTCTATCTTTTTTCGTTGTATATCGCTGAGCTGCAAGGTATAAGCATGTAGCAAAAGATCAATCAATTGCGCTTCCTGTCGAAAGAAAGGTTCTTCTCTTATTACCGTTTGAATCTCCTGTACGCCTAGTTTTATGTTTCCTTTTAAGCCCAGAATTTTGGTAACCCAGTTATAATTATCAGGAACCGAACCAATTAATACATGCAGAAGTCCAAGTGATTTTAAAGTTGGAAGAAAGGTTGGAAACTTTTTATGATTTTCATCCAGCAAGCGATAAGCTTTGATAATATCCCATGAACCACTGATTTCATTCCCAAATTTGATTTTGGCAAAAGCCCAGTGCATGCGTATTTCAGCCTGAAAAAAACGCTTGTATGGAGAAGAATCAGGAAGTTTGCTGAGCTGAGAAAGTCTTTCGTCTTCCTTTTCAATTAGTTTTTTGTAAGCAGTTTTGTCTTCGGAGATTAGGAGATAATGAAGATCGGCATAATTATCAAGATATTGTACAAAGCCGTTTTCAGCATTTGTATCACGTTCTTCATTAATTAAATCTCGTGCCGACTGAATTCTAAGTTTCTGGATTTCGAAATAGGCACGCTGTAATTTTGGAGTAAATTTTACATAATAATTGAGATCATTTGCTAAAACCGGGAAGTGTATAATTCCCAGTAAAAGTGAAATGACATAAAGTATACAGAGATAATTTCCCAGCTTATTATTTTGTAAGAACAGCACTTTCATTACCGGCAAAATAGTGGTTAAACTTAAAGCCCAACGGCTATAAAAAAAAGGTTGTCGGGAAAGACAACCTTTTTTTATAAAATGCTTTTATAATCTATCTGCGCTGGTGAACAGGTTCAACACTTTCAACATCGGCAAGAATACGTCCACAATGTTCGCAAACAATCAGTTTTTTGCGTTCACGGATATCTGCTTGTCTTTGTGGTGGAACAATGCTGAAACATCCTCCGCATGCACCGCGGGAAACGTGTACAACCGCCAGTCCGTTCAATGAATTATCACGAATTTTCTGATACGATTTCAACAAACGCTCCTCCACTTTTTTAATGTGTTTTTCACGTTCAGCAAGAAGTCCTTTTTCTTCCGATTCGCTTTCGCTTGTAATTACAGAAAGTTCTCCTTTTTTGGCTTTAAGGTCTTCATTTCTTTCGTGTAATACAGATTCTGCACGATTGGCATCATCTTCTATTAAACGAATACGAGCTTTAGCTTCGTTGATTTTTTTGTCAGCAAGCTGCATGTCAAGTTCCTGCAACTCAATTTCCTTCGTGATGGCATCGTATTCGCGGTTATTGCGAACATTCATTTGTTGATCTTTGTATTTTTTGATCAGCTTCTCTCCATCCTTTTGGGCATTTTTGAAATTATCAATTTCAGAATTTAAACTAGCGATTTCGCTTTTAAATTTTCCTAACCGCGTTTCAAAACCGGCAATTTCATCTTCCAGATCCCTAACTTCTTCCGGTAGATCGCCACGCGTTTTTAAAATTTCGTCAAGGCTTGAATCAATTTCCTGCAATTTCAGGAGAGCGTCTAATTTTTGAGCGATTGTGTTTTCCATGTATGTCTTTAATGGACTTGTTTCAATGCGTAATGGTGAGAGATGGTAAGCCGGATATTTTTAAACAAATAATCAGATAATAACTTTATGAAATTGCTTTCTAAACAAAATATCTAACAGGATTGGTATTGGTATCCGACAAACAGAGTGCAAAATTACTAAAAATTCCTGACAAATAGTTATATAGTAAATCTTTAGTATATACTTCGCTTTCATAATGGCCAATATCACAGATTATAATCCGGTTTTCAGCATCAAAAAATTCGTGGTATTTATAGTCTGATGTTACAAAAACATCTGCCTGAGCATGAATGGCATCGGACAAAAGAAAACTTCCTGCTCCACCGCAAATGGCTACCTTTTTAATTGATTTACCCGTTGGAGCTGTATATTTTACTACACCAGTATTCATTTGATCTTTTAATAATTGTAAAAAAGTCATAGCATCCATGTCTTCCGGCAGTTCTCCAACAGCTCCGGCACCTACTTCCTGATTTTTATTCTCCAATACATGTAAATAATATGCAACTTCCTCGTAAGGATGAACTTTATGCAGAACAGCAAGTATTTTAGATTCTAAATGTGAAGGAAACATTACTTCAATACGATGTTCAGTAACTTCTTCAAGCTCTCCAGGCGTGCCAATTGCAGGATGTGCAGATTTGTCAGGCAAAAAAGTGCCTGTACCTTTCGTACGAAAACTACAGTTTTTATATTGACCAATTTGTCCCGCACCGGCTTCAAACAGCGCATCGAGGATAGATTGTGTATGATCGGGAGGAGAGAAAAATGTCAGCTTTTTTAATAACTGTGATTTAGGTGAAAGCACTTTTACATTCTGAAGTCTTAGCCGTTCCGCAATTTTCCAATTTACGCCCTGCATTACATGATCCAGATTGGTATGGGTTGCATAAATGGCAATGTCATATTTAATGGCTTTAATGACTGTCCGTTCTACATAATTATTTCCATTTAACCTTTTCAGGCCTTTAAAAATAATGGGATGATGTGCTACAATAAGATTACAATTTTTGTTTTTTGCTTCTTCAACAACCTCTTCTGTAACATCGAGCGTCACTAATACTCCGATAATTTCAGTTTCGGCGTTACCCACCAGCAATCCGGCATTGTCATAACTTTCCTGATAGGAGAGAGGAGCCAGTTTTTCCAGTTCTCTTGTAATATCTTTTATTTGCGGCATTTTTTATTAAATTACAACTGTTTCATTATCAGAATACTTCTGAATTATTATTATTTTATTTGCAAATAAATAACTATTTTCATGGTAAAAGTATTGCAATCGAAAATAATAATACTAGTTTTGCACCACGTTAATCAGAAAGATGGTCGACATAACACGGTTTGGTAGTTCAGTTGGTTAGAATACATGCCTGTCACGCATGGGGTCGCGGGTTCGAGTCCCGTCCAGACCGCAGAAGAAAAAAGCTCAGAGAAATCTGAGCTTTTTTTGTTTGCAAGAAATTATAGTTTTTTAAAATACGAATCAAGTTAAATTAAGTTTTGACGGGCCACCGAAAAGTAACAATTTGAGAGACATTTAACATCGTAATTTTTCCTCATTTTGACTACACATTCCCTCAATTAGACTACAAATAGCCAATCGCAGATCCTGACCTTTGACATATTATTAAATGTCAAAAAACATGATACATCAGCAAGAAAATACAAGTCTTAAAACAGCACAAACTACTTTAAAATCCCCCAAAGTCTGGTTTATTACAGGCGCTTCCCGTGGTTTTGGACGCATTTGGGCCGATGCCGCTCTTAAGCGTGGCGACAAGGTAGCAGCTACCGCACGGAAATTGGACAGCATTGCCGATCTGAAAGAAAAATATGGAGAAAACGTGCTGACACTCGAGCTTGACGTAACAAAGCCTGAGCAAGCAAAAAGTGCCGTGGAGCAAGCGCATGCTCATTTTGGCAGGCTTGATATTGTCCTTAATAATGCCGGTTATTCACTGGTTGGCACTATTGAAGAATCCAGTGCGGATGATATTCGGGCACTTTACGAAACTAATATTATTGGTCCGGTTTCCGTTATTCAGGCAGCCTTGCCCTTATTGAGAAAGCAGGGTGGCGGTCACATACTTGGCACATCAAGCAATCTGGGTCATGTAACCTTACCAGTGATTGGTTATTACGCTTCATCAAAATGGGCATTTGAAGCCATTCACGAAAGTCTGGCCGAGGAAGTTAAACAGTTCGGGATTAAGGTAACCATCATCGAACCGGGCGCTTATGCTACCGAGTTCGGAAGCCAGGAATCCCTGAAATTTTCACAAGGTCTTGATATTTACACGGATTTCAAACAGGAGTTCTTTGGGACTTTGAAAGACATGGAACGAGGCGATCCCAATGCGACGCCGGAAGCTATTTTTCAAATTGTTGATGCAGAACAACCGCCATTACGGTTCTTTCTCGGCAACCAATGTTTGCCGTGGGTACGTAAGGCGTATGAAGAGCGGTTAGCTACCTGGGAAGCATGGGAGGAAGTTTCCAACTCGGCGCAGGGGAACCTAAATAAGGAACCCCACAGAAAGCGAAAATCGTTGAACAAACATCTATGATAACCGATAATTAGATTGTTATCGGTTATCTCTTTTTATATCCTGACACATGAACAAAGAGGAAAACGGCCCGAAAAAAATGGAATCGCTGGCCGATGCACACCGGGCATTTGGCTTACTTAAACCTCAGCATCCGCTGGTTAGTTTAATTAATGGTTCCTATACACAGGTTAACGAGGCAAGCATTCACCACCACCACGTCCTGAGCTTCTATAAAATAGCGTACAAACCGAAACTGAACGGCAAGTTAAAGTACGGTCAGGGTTATTATGATTTCGATGAAGGTGGTTTATTATTTGCTTCTCCAGGCCAGGTCGTTGGCAGCAATGACAATGATGTCAGTGCATGTTCGGAGTATACATTACTGATTCATCCGGATTTCTTTTTAGGATATCCCTTAGCCAAAAATGTAAAGCAGTTTGGCTTCTTCTCTTATTCAATTAAAGAAACGTTGCATCTTTCGGAAGATGAGAAAGTAACGATCTTTGAGATTTTTAAGATGATCGAAAAAGAATTGTCGGGCAGAATCGACGATTTCAGCCAGGACGTGGTTATTTCCCAAATTGAATTGTTGCTGAACTATGCAAATCGTTTTTATAAACGTCAGTTTATTACCCGCAAAGCAGTAAATCATGATCTTCTACAAAAGCTGGAAGATGTTTTGGATCAATATTTTACCAATCAAACGTCCTTAAATCAAGGATTGCCTACGGTCGGTTACCTGGCAGAACAGGTGAATTTAACGCCTAGTTATCTGAGTGATATGCTCAGGTCTCTGATCGGACAAAATGCCCAGCATTATATTCACGATAAAGTGATTGAAAAGGCAAAAGAAAATCTGTCTACTACCAATTTATCAGTACAGGAAGTGGCTTACGGTTTGGGATTTGAGCACTCACAATCGTTTAGTAAATTATTCAAAACAAAAACGAACCTCTCTCCATTGGAATTCAGGCGGTCTTTTAATTAGGTAGGATTTTTGGTGATTGTATTAGTCCTGATAATTGATTTGAACTTATTTATATCATCACCGAAAACATGGAGATTAAACTTCGACAAGAAAAAGCGGCTGATCATTATGCTATTTCAGAAGCAATTATAGCAGCATACGAAAATGTTGGATACAGCAATCACCGGGAACAAATTATGGTTGAAAGATTGAGGAATTCAAATGCTTTTATACCCGAATTATCAATTGTCGCCGAGAATGGTAACAAAATAGCAGGTCACATATTATTGACCAGAATACACATTTATAAGGAAGACCATTCTTTCGATGCACTTACATTAGCCCCGCTTTCTATCAGGCCGGAGTTTCAAAATATGGGAATTGGAAAAAGATTAGTTAGGGAAAGCCACCGTGTTGCCAAAGAGCTAGGATTTGAATTTATAGCTGTTTTGGGTCATGCAAACTATTATCCAAAATTCGGATACGAGCTTACAAGTAAATACAACATTGAAATCCCGTTTAAAATAACCGAAGAAAACTCCATGATTACTTCTTTAACTGGCAACAACTTTTCTGAAATTATTGGAGGGAAAATTAAATATTCAAATGAATTCTTTGAATAACGCCTGTTGGGGCTTGGAGGAAAGGGAATGTATGTATAAAGGCTATCCGGGTTTATCAGAAGTGACATTTGAATTATTTCCGGAAGAAGATAAAACCAGACTCAAACTTACTCATACTGGCCTGGATAGCTTCCCTGATGATGCGCATTTTGCAAGATCCAGGTTTGAGGGGGGATGGGCAACTATTATCGGGAATAACTTAAATAAATTTTTAGATAACAATAAATGAACAAATTGAGCATGAATGGAATTTTTACTTAAATATCCCATTCATCTCTGTCAGTATAATCGGAGCTTTATCTGTCACTACGATCGTGTGTTCATGCTGAGCCATAAATCCGCCTTTATTTCCTACCATCGTCCATCCGTCGTTGAGTTGGCTTGCGAAGGAGGATGTTGTCGAAATAAATGTTTCAATAGCTACGACGGAATCTTTTTTGAACCGTCTGTGGTCCAATTTATTTTTGAAGTTCATCAATTCATCCGGCTGTTCATGAAGACCTCTGCCAATGCCGTGGCCTGCCAGATTTCTTATCACTTTGAATCCACGCTTTTTAGCTTCTGATTCCATTAAAAAACCAATATCTGCTATCTTAACACCACCTCTTATACTATTAATGGTTTTAATCAAAATTTCCTTCGATGCATTGACAAGCTTTTGATGTTGGTTAATATCCTGCCCAAGAACGAACGAGCCGCCGTTATCGGCCCAAAAACCATTTAGCTCTGCCGAAACATCAATATTGACAAGATCTCCTTCCATTAATTTTCTTTTATCAGAAGGAATCCCATGGCAAAATTCATTATTAACACTGATACAAGTCCAACCAGGAAATTTGTAAGTCGAGTGAGGTGCTGATTTTGCTCCAAATTCAGTCAATATTTTTGCACCATACTCATCAAGCTCTTTTGTCGTCATTCCAGGCTGAGCGTAGTGTGTCATTTTCTTAAGTGTACATGCTACCGCCTCACTCGCCTCTCTCATTCCTGTTAAATCGGACTCTTTTGTAATGGACATAAATCGTGTTGTATTGTTGAACAGTTTTACTTCTTTATACCGGAATTTTTATTGTACGTTAGAAACTACATTTCGGTTCCCCTGCATTTTTAAATCCTGTATACCCCAATCCTGAATTGTGATAATGATCGGCATCATGGAATGTCCATAAGCTGTTATTTTATATTCAACCCGTGGCGGAATTTCTGCGTAAATAGTACGTTCAATAATACCATCTTCTTCCAACTCCCGTAATTGATTGATCAGCATTTGTTTGCTGATGAGCGGGATGATTTTCTGTAACATACTGAACCGGTTGTAATTCTTACTGATTGCATACAACACGAGTGTCTTCCACTTGCCACCCACTTTGTTCAAAAAGTGCGTAACCGGACAATTATTAGGGTTAAAATCTTTGTTTTTTCTAGTTTGAGGCATTAGTCTATAAAAATGTACTAGGTGTGTATTTCTTGTCTAAGATTTCAATAAAGACAAAGGTAATAGTTTTGCATCTTAAACTGCACTAAAAATGACAAACCAGGAATTGGTAATCACAGTCATCAAAGCGGTATTTATAAATAAAGATATTACTGCTTTCGACAAATATTTCAACGAAAGCTACATCCAGCACAATCCACAATTACCTAATGGAACAGCGGCTTTAAAGCAATTTATTCCAACATTGAGCGACACATTCGGTTATGAACCTGCCGTGGTTACCCAAAGCGGAGACATTATAATGATACACGGCCGCTATGAAGACGGGGGTGGGAAAAATTAAAACCGTTTTACCTGAGCCGTCGCTTCAAATACAATGCGGACTGAACTTTTGAACTGGAAATTATCGCAAAGTATTTTCAAAAAATCATTCATACCCTTTGGCCCTGCCAAGGGACAAGTTTTTAAGGAATATGGTCTCTCAATACTGCTCTTTTAGTTTAATTTACTAAAAATAAAGCCATTTGCCATAGAATTCAATTCCACGGCAAATGGCTTTATTGCTGCCTCTACATTAAGAAAATTCTTGAAATTCAATTAATATCTGGCATGTTTTTTATAAGCAAAAGATATAGGAAATATTAATTTATGACCTTTAAATTCAAT
>Ga0247739_10000211_pt1 | contig 20002 bp, 10 predicted proteins | sample UWRJL058202B2_FD_180943 | JGI IMG/M metagenome (GOLD analysis project Ga0247739, IMG submission 180943) | Plant litter microbial communities from Arlington Agricultural Research Station in Wisconsin, United States - UWRJ-L058-202B-2 | ecosystem: Environmental > Terrestrial > Plant litter >...
ATGGCATTTTTTCCAATTTGAATTTGGATGAGAGTGTGCCATGGATAGTTGATCACAACGAAAAAACTTACCTGCTCACCATGGTACGGCTTGCCGGGCAAGCACAACCGACTGAACCTGGTGTTCTCCCCAAAACTATAGTCGTCAGTTGGATCGATATTAGCGCCGAAACAAAAGCTGCGCTTGATGCCCGCGATGCCCTGTGTATTCATTACCTCTTAGGTTGGTTGTTTTCGCTAGCAGTGCTTTGGGTGTTATTCCGGCTCAATAATCGTCACGTGTTACAACTTTTGCGCGAGCACAGCGAGCAAATGCAAAAGGAGCGCGATCTCAGTGAACAGTCACGGCAGCGTCTCAACCTCGCGTTAATCAGTAGTGAGGCCGGGTTTTGGGAATGGGACGTCATCAATAATAAGGCCCATTTTTCCAAAGAGTGGCGCGCACTTTGTGGGTTGGAGGGCGAGCCTGGAGGTAATGATCTTGAAGAGTGGTTGGCGCGCGTTCACCCTAGCGATAAGCGCATAAGTTACACGGAAATGATTCGCCACATTAAAGGCGAGACACCCATGTTCGAAAATGAATACCGCTTGCGAGTTGCCGACGGCAGCTACAAATGGATTTTCACTAGAGGGAAAGTTGTAGAGTGGCTGCCCGATGGTAAAGCGTCGCTCATGTTGGGGGTGTATACGGATATTACCGAGCGCAAAAAAAATGAAATTATTGTTGTCCGCCAACAGGCAGCGTTGCGCGCGTTAAATCAAATTGCATCAATTCCTTTTTTTTCTGCAGAAGAACAATTGCGTCGCGCTCTGGAAATAGGATCGCGTTATTTGGGTTTGCCTTATGGAACTGTCAGCCGTATCCAAGGCAAGCAATATCAAATTAAAATCAGTTTTGGTCATGCTAATCCTCGTCCTGTTGATAGCCCTTTATCAAATTATTTTTGCGAATTTGCATTGAACGATCAAGACGTATTTAGTGTTGACGAAATTTCAAAAAGTGAATACGTAAATCACTACGCAGTCGATTACATGAAAGTGGATACCTATATAGGTGTACCCATTTGGTTGCAAGGTAAAATTTATGGAACTCTAAGTTTCGATTCCGAGCACAGTCGTCATCAACCTTATGACGATTTGGATAAAGATTTTATGCGATTGCTATCGCGTTGGGTGGGCATAACGCTTGAGCGCTGGCAAAGCCAATCCGAACAGCAATTGATGCTCGACCGCTTTGAAAAATTATGTAATCAATTACCAGGCTTTTTATATCAATATCAATTAAATGCAGATGGAAGGAATTTTTTCCCGTTTGCAAGTTCCGGCATTGAAGAAATTCACGGCATTAAAGCGGAAGATGTTAAAGAAGACGCAAGTACTGTATTTGCAATGATTCATTCCGACGATATTGGTTGGGTAAGTGAAAGTATTTCAGCCTCCGCGGCCAGCTTAAAAGATTGGAACGCAACGTTTCGAATAATTCATCCGGCTCGTGGTGAAATTTGGATACGCGGTGCCGCACGGCCAGAGCAGTTGAATAATAACAATACGCTCTGGCATGGTTATATACAGGAGGTCACTGAAGAAAAATTGGCGGCAATAAAATTGCAGGATATTAATGCGCTGCGCGAGGCGATTTTAGATGCGGCGAGCATAGGAATTATATCTACCAATGAACATCGTCTGATTAAAACATTCAATCGCGGCGCGGAAAAATTACTGGGTTATGCCGCCGCAGAAGTTATTGATAAATTAACGCCGCTACCTTTTCATCTGCAAGAAGAAATTACTGCACGCGCTAAGGCGTTGTCTCATGAATTTGGAACAGAAATAACACCTGGACTTGATGTATTCAGTGCTAAAGCACGTGAAGGTGACGAAGACGAAAATGAATGGACGTATGTTCGCAAAGATGGTTCGCATGTTCCGGTTGTGTTGTCATCTACAACCTTGCGCAGTTCCGATGGCGACATCACTGGCTATTTAGGCATTGTACGTGACATCAGCGAAATAAAAAGAATGGATCGCATGAAAAGCGAATTTATTTCAACAGTGAGTCATGAGCTGCGAACGCCGCTAACCGCGATAAGTGGTGCACTGGGAATAATTGTTAACGGAGCAGCAGGGATGATTCCAGACACTGCAACAAAAATGCTAAACATCGCGCACAAAAATAGTTTGCGTTTAATTCATTTGGTCAACGACCTGCTGGATATGGAAAAGCTTTCTGCCGGGAAAATGTTTTTTGATCTTAAGTCCCAGCCTATCGTATCTGTGATTACGCAATCGATAGATGCTAACGCAGCCTATGCCGATCAGTACCAGGTGAAATTTGTACTGAACAATTTTGTGCGTGATGATTTGCGCGTGACGATTGATTTCCAGCGCCTACAACAGGTGTTAGCAAATTATTTATCGAACGCGGCAAAGTTTTCTCCACCCAATGAAGTGGTAGAGCTGCGCGTTGAGAGTGTTTACAACAGTGTGCGCGTATCCGTAATTGATAAAGGGCCGGGAATTTCAGAGGCGTTTCGCAGCCGAATTTTTCAAAAGTTTTCGCAGGCAGATTCGTCTGACTCCCGCCAGAAAGGTGGTACCGGTTTAGGTTTGGCTATTTGCAAAGAAATTATTGAGCGTATGGGCGGTCGTGTAGGTTTCGCTTCCGAAGTGGGTAAAGGCTCGCAATTTTATTTTGAACTTCCGTTTGAAGAAAGCATGTTGCATCAGCCTGCTGTAAGCGCGCAACGTACCGCAACCGGCGAGCGATTATTGGTCATAGAAGATGATCCCGAAGTTGCCGAATTATTTGCAACTATGCTGCGCGCGCAAAACTATCGCGTCGACATTGCTTATTCAGCACAAAACGCCTTAGAGCGATTAGCACTCTATTCCTATAAAGCCATGACGATGGATATTGAATTGCCAGATATGAGCGGCATCGATTTAATTCGTCAATTGCGTAGTGATGCAAGTACAAAACATTTACCGATTATTGTTATTTCAGCAAATCTGGATTCAGACCGGGTAGCAAATGGGAGAACGGCCATGTTTGCCGGTGTGCAATGGTTGCAAAAACCACAGCCTACAGCAGCCATTGTTGCCGCTGTCAAAAAGGCACTTACACCAAAACTTTCTCAATAGATTCTCACCTATAAACTTTTACGAAGTACGACAAGTGAAAAGATTATGATAGCGGACTTACCTAAAAACGAAGCCATGCGTATTAAAGCTCTGCATGATTTGGCAATTCTGGATACGCCGAGAGAGCAAAGTTTTGATGATCTCGCAAAAGTTGCTATGCACTTGTGCGATGTTCCTATTGTCGTTGTATCTCTGATAGACAGCGATCGCCAGTGGTTTAAAACATGCATTGGCTTAGAGGCATCGGAAACATCGCGCGATATTGCATTTTGCGCGCACGCTATTTTAACACCGGAAGAAATTCTGGTTGTGTCGGATGTAACGAAAGATAAACGTTTCAGCGACAATGAAGTGGTTGTGAATTCACCTTATATCCGTTTTTATGCAGGCGTGCCTCTAGTTACTGAAGAAGGTTTTGCATTAGGCACTTTATGTGTTGTTGACTACAAACCACGCCAATTGAACGATGCTCAATTAAATTGTTTGCGTGCACTTGCACGGCAAGTTATGCAGTTGTTGAAATTAAAATCCATTAACCAAGCTATGCATGAATATTCTTCACGTATTAAAGGTAGTGAGGACTTGTTGCGCAGTTTGCTAAGTAATTTCCCTGGCGCTGCATACCGGTGCGAAAATAATTCAAGTCGGACCATACATTATCTAAGCGATGCAGTGGAACAGCTTACCGGCTATTCAGCTAATAATTTTATCAGTGATATCAAATTAAATTTTAACGATATTACTCACCCCAATGATGCAGAACGCGTTCGCTCAGTGATTCAAGCGGCGTTGTTGCAGTATAAATCTTTCGATATTGAATATCGCATCAGACGTGCTGATGACCAATGGCGTTACGTGCAAGAAATTGGTCGCGGTGTATTTGATGCGCAAGGAAAGTTGCAATTCATCGACGGCTTTATTTGGGATATTCAAGCGCGAATTGATAGTGTTGATGAAAAGCGCATCATGACCAACAAGCTTTCACAGTTGTTTGAAATGGCTCCTATAGGAATTATTCAGGTCAAGGAAAACGGACAGGTTCTCGATGCTAACCCAGAATTTAGAAAAATGATCGGTTATGGCAAGGCCGAGTTAAATGCGTTGAGCATTCTGGATTTTATGCCTGAAAATGAATGGGGCGATGTTAGAGCCGCAATGGATTATGCAAAAGGCACAGATCGTTTTGGGCCGATAGAAAAAAATTATCGTCACAAAAGTGGTGAACTTATTTCCGTGGAGATAAGCGGTTCACTAATCAATACTCTGGAAGGTGACGAGCAATGCTGGTGGACTCTGGTAAAAGATATTCGCGAGCAAAAACGTGTAGAGCGGATGAAGAGTGAATTCATTTCTACGGTGAGCCATGAATTGCGCACACCGCTCACATCTATTTCGGGTGCACTCAGTTTAATCACCAACAATATGTTGGGGGTAATGCCAGACAAGGCTCAAGCCATGCTGGAGATCGCTTATAAAAACAGTCAGCGTTTAAGTTTGTTAATTAATGATTTGTTAGATATGGAAAAATTAATTGCGGGAAAAATGGTTTTTGATATGGATGCAAAACCGGTTTATTTATTAGTGCAACAAGCGTTGCTTGAAAATAAAATTTTTGCAGATAAATATTCCGTAAAGTTTGTGTTGCAGGACTTTTCATCTGCCGCTGCCATCAGTATAGATGCATTCAGATTTCAACAAATATTAAATAACTTTTTAAGTAATGCGGCCAAATATTCGCCTCCGAAAGCGTCAGTGGATGTAAAAATAACAAATGATGGCGAATGGGTTCGAATATCAGTACGCGACTATGGTCCCGGAATTCCGGAAGAATTTAAGTCACGTATGTTTCAAAAATTCTCCCAAGCTGACTCCTCGGACAGCCGACAAAAAAGTGGCACAGGTTTAGGTTTAGCAATTAGTAAAGAATTGGTAGAGCGCATGGACGGCCGTATTGGCTTTGAAAGCACACTCGGAGAAGGTAGTTGCTTCTTTGCAGAATTTAGACGCGCGTGATGATGAAAAATACTCGTAGTTGAAAGACACATCTAAAGAACCGATCTATTCATCTGATTCAGAAAATTTTAACTCTTAATTTATCGCACTGAATTAATAGTATTCGAACTAACAGAACCAATAGCTAATAGAACCAGTAGAAAGGACAGCGATATGACTAAAACATTAGATAAAATTTTATACGTGGAAGACGATCCGGATATTCAGGCGATTGCCGTTATGGTATTGGATGCAATCAGCGGATTTACACTGGAGCCTTGTTCATCGGGCAGTGAAGCCTTAAGTAAAGCTATTGCATTTAATCCTGATTTAATTTTGCTGGATGTAATGATGCCTGGAATGGATGGCCCGGAAACACTGCATGCCTTGCGTAAACTGCCTGAGCTTTCAGCTACGCCCGTGGTTTTCATGACAGCGAAAGTACAGCCGCAGGAAGTTCAGGGCTATTTAGCCTTAGGTGCTGTAGGTGTAATTGCAAAACCGTTTGATCCTATGACTCTTGCAGATCAGCTACGCGATATTTGGACGCGAGTGAATAACTAATTATTAAAGTAACAGCGCCCAAAAATAGATAATCGTTGAAATACCCGAGCTTGAATTATGGTGGTAAAGCAATTGCAAAAAAGTAAACATGTAGCGTGGATGCTGCTCCTGCTATTCATATTGCTATTGCTTAATGTATTTATAAGCTTGACCTTACACAGCCAATCGGTCCAATTGGCGCACACTGCGTTTAGTAAAGAAATGGATGATTTAATACAAAGTTTGCAATTGAAAATGCGCGACAATGAGCAAATTTTACTCGGTGCAAAAGGTTTATACGAAGCAAGTCAGAGTGTTGAGCGCGATGAGTTTCACAAGTATATAACTAGCTTTGAGTTGGAAGAAAAATATCCCGGGATTCAATTGATTGGTTTCAGTCAATGGGTTAAGCCTGCACAGCTAAATGACGCTATTAAAAAAATTCGCGATCAAGGTTTCCCGCAATTCACTATTCGCCCGCAAGGTGAACGCGATAATTATTCAATGATTATTTATGCGGAGCCCTTTGTAGGAAGAAATTTGGTGGCGTTTGGTTTTGATATGTTTTCAGAACCTGTACGACGCAGAGCTATGACGGTAGCCGTTGAAACTAATCAGGCAACTCTGTCTAGCAAAGTAACCTTGGTGCAGGAAAATCAGGGGCCTGTTCAGGCGGGTGCCTTGCTCTACTTGCCCATCTATAAAAAGAGTATGCCGCTAAGCAGTGTAGCCGAACGATGGGATGCTTTGGACGGTTTTGTCTATGTGGCATTCCGCATGGGAAATTTAATGGAAAATATATTGCCGCAGCGTAGTAAATATATTGATTATGTTGTTTATGCCGGTGAATCAGCGAATGCGACCCAGGAACTTTTTAATTCCAATGCCCTACATCCTGACAATTTTTCACCGGCCTTTACTGAAAATCGTCAGCTTAATTTGTTTGGGCAACCCTGGTTTTTACAGGTAGCCAGCAACAAACTTTTTGAGAGAAATCACAGCTCCTATGTCTCGCATGTGGTTTTTATTATCGGTGTAACTATGAGCTTTATGTTGTGCGCTATTTTCTTTGTATTGGCAAACCAACGTCAGACAGCACTGATACTGGCTAAAGAAATGACAGCGAATGTTCGCGCCAAACATATTCAATTAAAAACCAACCAGGAGCGGTTTGAATTAGCACTTGAGTCATCTTCAATGGGGATTTGGAGTCTGAATCTTAGCGATAAACATGTGCAGTGGGATCATTCCATGTATGCGCTTTTTGGTATGGCTGATAATAATTCACTCTCTAGTTATGAGAGTTTTCTCTCGCTGCTTCACACCGATGATCGTCAAAGAGTGTTTGAGGAAATTGCAAACGCGATAGAAGGAAAGCAAGGATACGACACTGAGTACCGTATTTTATGGCCGGATCACAGCATTCATTATTTGGCATCGCGCGCAAAAATTATTTACGAAGGAGGTGAAGCAACATCGTTGATCGGAACTTGTTGGGATATTACGGAACGTAAGAGGCTGGATAAAATTAAGACCGAATTTGTATCTACCGTAAGCCATGAGTTGCGTACACCCTTAACGGCGATTACTGGCGCACTTGGCGTTGCACTGAGTGGTGTGTTGAGTGATTTACCGGAAAAAATTAAACAATTGCTTGATATTGCCTATAAAAATTCCCAGCGCTTGACGTTATTGATAAATGATTTACTGGACATGGATAAATTATTGGAAGGAAAGCTTGAGTTTCATTGCGAACCGCAATCGCTTAAACCATTAATTGAGCGAGCGCTTACCGAAAACAAAGCCTATGCCGACCAAATGCAAGTGCGTTTTGTGATTGTACCTATAGATATTAATCCCAAAGTTAATATTGAAGATGTCAGGTTTCTACAGGCTATGGCAAATTTTTTATCGAATGCGGCAAAATTTTCCAAACCTGATTCCAATGTGTTTATAAGCTTGAATACGATTAATGGTTACGCGCGAGTATCGGTAACTGATATGGGTGTTGGTTTGTCAGAAGAAAGTAAACTTCATATTTTTGAAAAATTTTATCAGGCTGATTCTTCAGATTCGCGAAAAAAAGGCGGAACCGGCTTGGGATTAGCGATCACCAAAGAAATTGTTGAGCGTATGAATGGGCGGGTGGGATTCACGTCGGTAATAGGTGAGGGTAGTACTTTTTACGCGGAATTTCCGATTATTACGTAAATGTAATTTTTTACAATCCTGTCCAGAGATTTTCAAGGTTGCGAAACCCCCAGTCCTCAGGTGATTCGCGACCCGTTATTTTTTCTTTTCCAATAAGTTTGGAAAGATCCAATATTTCTTGCAGTATAGGTGTTTTTAATTTTGCAGAAAAAAACACTTTCACTTTAGGTGTTAATAGTGAAGTTTCACTTTGCTCGGTGACCACACCCAAACGCCCGCTCTCCAGGCGCACGAGAGAACCGGTTGGGTAAATGCCTACCGTTTTTACAAAGGCCTGAAATACCCCTTCATCAAAATGCCCTTTGCTCCATTCTGCCATCTTGCGAATAGACTCTGCCGGAGACCAACCTTTTTTATAAGGTCGGTTGGAAGTAATGGCATCATAAACGTCACACACAGCCCCCATTTTCGCAAACAAACTTATGTTGTCTCCCGATAATCGATGCGGATACCCACTGCCATCTATTTTTTCATGATGATGAAGCACGACATCTAGTACGAGCGAGCTAACTAAGGGATTGTTCATTAAAATACTGGCACCTATTTGCGGGTGCGATTTAATCGTATTAAATTCTTCATCCGTAAGTTTTCCTGGTTTATTTAAAATTTTATTAGAAACCCCCATTTTTCCGAGATCGTGCAACAAGCCCGCTAAGCCGGCGTCGCACACCATCTGCTCATCAAGATTAAGTTGACGAGCAAGAGCGATCATCAATGCGCATACCGCAACGGAATGCATGTAGGTATATTCATCGGAATTTTTTAATCGTGCGAGACTAATAAGTGCATGTGGTTGACGCAACACTGAGTCTGCAATTTTTTCTACTAAAACTTGTGCGTTGCCAACTTCAATTGCGTTGCCCATGCGTGCATCGTTAAACATAACAATGACGGCTTCTTTCGTGCGCGCACAAATTTTCTGTGCATTTTTTACCTCCGCAGCCATGCTGGTTTTTTCGGTGCGTTTGGCTCGCACCACATCGCGCAGCATTGCTTCAGTTTCAGTTTCAATATCTGAAAGCGTTTTGCCCTGAACAATTTCGTCTGCATCCAAACCTTTGTCGGTGTTGATCCACACCTCTTTGATGCCACTTTTCAGAAGGCTTTCAAGATCCTGCGAGTCTTCCAACAAAAATTTGGTTTTAAAGAACGGATGCTCCATCCAAGAACCGCAAAGCTCTGTAATAAACATACCTATGCGTATATCTTTGGCGGCAATACGTTTAAGCATTAAATCCTCAGAATATTCTTTGTTGGTTCCGGATGAGTCGTGGGTGTCTGGCGACAAGCTTTATCTTTTTAACGTGCAGGTAGTTTTACGCTATTAGCCTCAGTATAGGTTAGCTTCAAGCGCGTCTTAGAATATTTAAAGCCGGTTTTTACAAGTCGGGGTCTGTATTTGCATACTGCGAGCGCTCGAATTGCCGGACATAAGTTAGCGCTTCTTGCAGGGGTAGCGGTCGTCCGAAATAGAAACCTTGCGCGTCGTTACACCCGCAGGCCTGCAAAATATCGGCTTCTTCTTGCGATTCTATTCCTTCCGCCGTGGTATCCAATTTGAGGGCTTCTGCTAATTGGATAATGGCATTTACAATCGCCAAGGCACTTGAGTCTTCGCTTAAGGCGGTAACGAAAGATCTATCAATTTTCAATTTATTTAAAGGAAAGCTGCGGAGGTATGCCAGTGACGAATAACCGGTACCGAAATCATCCAATGCAATACGTACCCCAAGGCTTCGCAGTGCAGACAGGGTTTCCTGCGCAGAAATATTATCGTGTATCAAGAGCGACTCAGTAATCTCAAGCTCAAGGCGCTCGGGTGCTAAACGACTAATCTGCAGCGCCCAGCGAACTATTTCCACAACATTTCCTTCACGAAATTGAACGGCAGAAAGGTTGACAGCGATACGCCAACGCTTTGGCCAGCGTGCCGCATATTTACATGCCTCAACTAATACCCAAGTACCAATGGGAATAATTAAATTGGACTCTTCCGCAAGCGGAATAAAATGTGCGGGTGCTATTAAACCTAATTCTGGATGATTCCAGCGTAACAGTGCTTCAAAACCAATGACTTCTCGCGTTGCCAATTTTATTTGCGGCTGAAAATATATTTCAAATTGGCTCACTATAGGTGTTAGCGGCCAAGCTAGATCTTCGCTGAAATTTTTGTTGAGCAATTTATTGGTGGCGGCGTGTTCTTCCAAAGCCGCACGCATATCATTGAGTAAATGCAATTTTTTCTGCGCAACAATTTCCATTCCCGGTTCATAAAAGCGAAAGGTATTTCGCCCGGCTGATTTGGCAGCATATAGCGCCATATCAGCATTCTTTAACAGGGATTCTACGTCTGGGCCGTGATCGGGAGCGAGTGCAATTCCAATGCTGCAACTAATCTGCAAATTTTTACCGTTAATAATGCACGGCGCTACAAAGGTGTTTAATAAGCGTTGTGCCAATTGACTTGCATGGGTCGCAGAATCTTCACCGTGACTGATAATGGCAAATTCGTCTCCGCCAAGGCGTGCTAGCAAATCGTTATTGCGGACTGTTTTTAACAGTCGTTGTGCAATATTTTTAAGCACTAGGTCGCCCACACCGTGACCGAGTGAATCGTTAACATTTTTAAAATTATCAAGATCCAGAAAGAAAAGTGTAAATTGTGTGAATTGATTTTGCTTTCTCAATGCTTCCAATTGCATATAAAAATAGTGACGATTCGCAAGGTTGGTGAGGGAATCGTAATTAGCCAGACGGCGCATTTCCAATTCGGAATCGCGTTTTTGTGTCACATCTGAGCCTACGCCCCGCCAACCAATAAATTGCTCTTTATTATTGAATAGCGGTTTGGCGGTGAGTTGCCACCAGTAGCGCTCGCCGTTAATTAAAATGGGAATGACCAATTCACGAAACAATGTGCGATTAAAAAAATGTTGTTCAAGCTGACTGATAGGATTGTTATCACTCAGTTCGGTGTTTGCGTATTCTTCATCAAACAATTTTGCGAAAGGCGTTTGCGCAAGTGTATGTTCATCACTGCTGAGTAGCGCGGTTAATTTTTTCGAGGGCGATTGCAAATAGCCCGTGTTATCTAATTCCCACAACCAGTCACTGGCATGAGATTCAAAATCATGAAGTAATAAACTAATTAATTGCTGCTGATGCTCCGCAGCGGCTTCTGCCATTAAGCGCGCGCCAAAGGTTTTACCGCTCGCCATTACTGCAGAGGTAATAATATAAGTGTAAAGCAATAAGAGTATCGCCAAGTCCCAGTGATCGGTCAGGCTGTCTCGAAAAATCGCTATTTCACATCCCAGCGTGAGTATACAGACGTAACCTACAGCGGCCTGCGGGATTGTTGCGAGTGCAAACCCGCCGGCGCAAATCATTCCAGTGCAGACGGTGGTAAGTAATAACGTATTTGCCGGGTCTTGTTGGCTAAATGTGATTATCGGCAAAACACCCCAAATACATCCCAGGGCTGCTGCATGAATGGTGGCGTATTTTATCGCCCGTAACGAAACATGAGTCGGTGGCGGTCGACGTTTTTGTCGCAGCCAAGCGCGTGTTCCGAAAAAAATCGCTAAAATTAGCGCCATTGACCACGCGAGAATAAAACTAAATTTAGGCGTGTTCCAATACATCAACAACAGCAGACATGCGTTAAAAGTATTGGTTAACATTGTCAGTGGCGTTAAATGCAAAATAGATTTGATTTGTTGCGCACGAAAACTTGCCGCTACAGCAGCGTCAGCTTCATAAATTTGAAATTGTGCCGCTAAACGGCGCACGGCTTGACGCCAGTGGTTGATCAAATAATCCATTCCAAATTCACGAGTTAAATAAGTAGTACTTAGTGCGCGGCAATGGGATGTTTAGATAACGCCTAACGCGGACACGCTATATGCAGAGTTAAAGCACTAGCTGCTTCTTTTAGCCTAGTTGAGGCAAATTGAGTGTCAAGCAAATGGGTCAATGGATTGAACCGGAGGGAGTAACAGGCATTGCAAATCAGGTCCATCCCTGGACGCTTGATTTCTTATTTAGGCTGGTCGTCTACAACCGGCTCAGGTTTCTTTTCAATGTTGGTGGGTAGTGGCATTTCGCGCTGGGCGTTATCCAGATATTTTTCTGCCTTGTCGTCACTTAAAGGTGCTGCGCCTGGTAAATAATCGCCCTCAGATTTAACAAGCTTGTCATTTTCAAAATAAACAGTGTACAGATGCTTGGTGTAATTACCGGTCTTACCGACTTTTAAACTGTAGAAATAGTCCCAGCGATCATCGTTAAAAGTATCGGGTAATAATGTGTTGCCTAACACGAAACGCACCTGACGTTTGCTCATGCCTGGTTTCAACTGATTAACCATATCGGCGGTGATGATGTGCCCTTGTTGGATGTTAAGTTTGTGCACACTGGGGAACCATTTACAGCTAGCTAGACTAAATACACACAGGGTGACCAGTAAAAAACGACTGGCTAATTTCATAAAAGAGCTTCCACTAAATAATTTGAACACGGATAATACCCGAACCACAGGAATACTGAGAAGGTTTTGGGGGAAAAATGGCAGATGAAAACCAAGAGTTGCGTAAAGTAGGCCTTAAGGTAACGTTACCTCGTATAAAAATTCTGCAAATGCTGGAGTCCGCCGAACAACATCACATGAGCGCCGAGGATGTTTATAAATCCTTGATCGAGCAAGGTGATGACGTTGGTTTGGCGACTGTTTACAGAGTATTGACACAATTTGAAACCGCAGGCCTAGTGGTAAGACACAACTTTGATGGCGGACATTCTGTTTTCGAAGTCGCTCGTGGCGAGCATCATGACCACATGGTCGATATAGATAGTGGAAATGTCATAGAGTTCCATAACGACGAAATTGAAGCTTTACAACGCAGAATTGCTGCCGAACATGGTTTTGAGTTAACGGATCATAGTTTAGTGTTATATGTTAAGCCGTTAAAAAAGTAAGTTTACGAAGGCGCCTGATGCGCCTTTGTTTTTATCCCCACTCTGCAATTTTTTGAGTTACCGCTATTTCTCGACTTTTATTCTAAGGGCGAGTGTTTTGCATCAGCCTCCCAACACCTCTGATAATCATTTGAACTACGGTCTTTCCTTTTTCTCATCGATTGCAGGTTGCCAGATGGCTGCTAGCAGAACTACACCTTTTGAAATCCGTGTTTCCTAGAAACATATTCATCTTTAAAAAATCCAAAAATATCGCAACTGTCACCCCAAATAGGGGGCGAAACTTTTTCTTAATGCTCTGCATAATAAAACCGTACTAAAAATATGTCTGTAACCTAATTAATTTTTTTGCAGCAGAATTTTTTCTACAAAAACAGTGAGTCAACGAAATACTATCTCAATTTTACAAGGAGTAAGAACATGCCAATTGATATTACGATTCCATTTGATGACGTTGAGCTGGATGATGAAAAGAAAATATTTTTATCGAGCTTGCAAGCTAATATTTTAAAAGGTCATGGCCGAGAACATGTGGCGCTGTTGTTTCTGAAAATAAAAAATACCAATGATGCAAAATTTTTTTTACGTGATTATCCAGTGACTAGTTCACTCGATCAATTTAATGAAATCGAAGCATTTAAAAAACATGGTATTCCCGGTGGGGTAGTTCGGCTGGTGTTTATTACCCAGGCGGGCTTGGATGAGTTTGGGCACGGCGGTAAATTTTTTGATGAGCAACCTTTTGCAGCAAGTATGAGCAATGACAAATTGGTGTTGGACGATGGAACAACGGCATCATGGCAAAGTGAGTTGAGCCAACCTGTTCATGTGCTGTTGCTGATTGCGTATCACGATCAAGCTGTGTTGGCGAATACCGTCGGCGATCTGGTAAGCGATTTTTGTATCAGTGTTAGCCCATTTGAGGTTCTCTATGTTCAGGAAGGCAAAGCCTATAGAAACAGCGATGGGGAAGGCATAGAACATTTTGGCTATGTTGATGGACGGTCGCAGCCATTAATGTTGAAAACCCAGATCGACGCCGAAAATTCTGTACGACGCGGTGGCATTAAAAAATATGATCCATCTGCACCACTTAGCCAATTCCTTATTGTTGATCCGCTCAGTCCTGCTGATTTCGGCAGCTATTTTGTATTCCGTAAACTCGAACAGAATGTTTTAGATTTTAAACAGGCGGAAGACAACTTGGCGGAGAAAGTATTAGAGCTAGAGGGCGCTGATAAAGAGCGCGCTGGAGCTATGGTAGTGGGGCGTTTTGAAGATGGCACGCCAATAACACTCAACGATGAAGAGTTCGGTGCGCCGGTGATCAATAATTTTGATTATGGTCAAGACAGCAGCGGCGCAAAATGTCCATTTCATGGTCATATCCGCAAATCAAATCCCCGCGGCTCAAGCCCAGGTGGTTTGGAATTTGATAAAAGTGTGCAAATGGCTCGTCGTGGCATCACTTATGGCACTCGCTTGCAGCATCCAGATACCAAGGAGTTTATCGACGCACCGCAACGTGGTGTTGGATTATTGTTTATGAGTTACCAGGCTTCCATCGCTCGCCAATTTCAATTTATGCAATCCAGGTGGGTAAATAATCCCGACTTTCCTCACGCTGGTATTGGTATAGATCCTATCATCGGCCAAGGGGCGAGTAAAATTGATCAGACTTGGTTTCCAAACTACGACAAACCAGCTTCAACAGTAAAAAGTTTGTTTAAAGGTTTTGTCTCGCTTAAAGGAGGTGAATATTTTTTCACGCCATCCCTTAATGGTTTGAAAACAATTTAGTGCGCTGATCTTGTTTGGCAGTGTTATGAGATCATTAAGTGCCACTCTACACATTCCTGAGCACTAAGGGAGAGCTATCTGAAACTAAAGCTAATCTTTTTATTGTTAATGCATATTAATTTTTTCGTTGTGTGATGACTGTAATTTCAAGATCCGGAACTTACAAAATCAATGATGAAGAAGTGGCTCTAACTATAGATACAAAGCAGCGTTTTGCTTTTTTCTACCGAAAGTCGTAGCGCAAAATGCTGCTATTTATGGCACTTCACGTATTGAAATTGTTGTAAGCATGAATACTCATTTCAATGAACATCAACGCGTGCATCTCAAAGATGCTGAGTGGAAACTATTCTCTTATTAAAAAGTAAAAGTGGTAGATTTTTCTGAACGTAATGCCTGGGAGGCGTCTATGCGTATTTATTTTGGCACCAATCGAAACCCAGATAATCAAGAAAATCCAACGAGTTTTGGTAAACACTTTAGCCCCCAAGGTCTAACCGATTTGCGTTACGGTTGGGCGGATGTCGCTGATGATAATTTCGATCATTACACGCTCACAGTTGCAAGGGAAGTGTTAAAAGTAGATGAAGAGAAAGCCTTGGTTGGTGATCTTTCGGGCCAAATATTAGGGAGTGATACAGTCTTTAAAGAAGTGCGTGAAGAGATGAAGAGATTGCAGCAGGATTGCATTCTTTACATTCACGGTTATAACTGCTTATTTGAAAATGCAATTAAATCGACGGCACAGCTTAAAATTTTATACCCAGATAAAATACTGTTTTTATTTAGTTGGCCGTCTGATGGCGAGATGTTTATCTATAAGCCCTACATAAGTGATCGCGATGATGCGCGAGCTTCCGGTGCTGCATTAGGGCGGGGCTTGCAGCGGTTAGCCGAATTTATACGTAAAACCCCCAGAGATGATTATTGTAACCAGAACATCCATCTCTTTGCTCATAGCATGGGGAGTTATGCATTACGTCACGCATTGCAGAGTATCAAAAGTTCTGCCGGTAATTATATTCGTCGTTTGCTGGACCAAATTATTCTTTTTGCAGCAGATGAAGATGATGATTCATTTGAGCTTGACTACAAATTCCAACCACTTCCTGAAATGGCGCGAAGGGTTTCTGTCTATCACAATGCTGGCGATAAGGCGCTTTTAGTGAGTGATGTTACTAAAAGCAATCCTGATCGCTTGGGGGCAAGTGGACCACGAAATACTCGATTATTGCCAGACAAAGTTAGCGTTATAAACTGCGCGCCAGTTTTGAATTGGACTAAAGATCCGACCGGTCACAATTATTATTTGATCAATGCTACGGTTAAAAAAGATGTGATTGCTGTGTTAGCCGGAATGGATCCTAATGACATTGCTACGCGTGAATATCAACCGGAATTCCGTCGATACAAACTCAAGCAAGTGCGCAAAAATTAAAAACTATTATTCAAGTAAATAGCTTTTAATTTTCAACTCCCAAAATCTCCCGCGCATGTGCCAGCGATTGCTCAGTCACTTTCGCTCCACCTAACATCCTTGCAATCTCTGCAACTTTTTCTTCGCCTTCTAATAAGCCTAATGTGGATTCTGCATTAGTTTTTGTAGATTTTTTGCTGACTAATAAATGTTGGTGGCCTTTGCTGGCGACTTGTGCCAAATGCGTTACGCAAATGACCTGACCTTTTTCGCCCAGCTCACGCAATAACTTGCCGACGACATCCGCTGTTGCGCCGCCAATTCCTACGTCGACCTCGTCAAATACTAATGTGGGAGTTGCGGATGTTTGTGCGGTGATAACTTGTATTGCCAAACTGATGCGCGAGAGTTCGCCGCCGGAGGCAACTTTTGCGAGCGCTTTGGGTGTTTGGCCGGGGTTGGTGCTAATTAAAAACTCTACGTCTTCCAAACCATTTGCAGATGGTTTTTCCAGCAACGGATTTAAACTTACCGTGAGTTTTGCGTTTTCCATGGCTAAATTTTTGAGCTGGTCATTCACTTGTTTTGCAAGACTGGTGGCAGCTTTCGAGCGCTTGTTGGAAAGTTGCGCCGCCATTTGCAAATACGCGGCTTCTGCAGCTTCAACTTTAGTGGCGAGTTGATCCAGCTTTGCGCCGCCACCTTGTAGTTGATCGAGCTCGTGGCTTAAACGCGTGATGAGCTCGGGCAATTCTTCAGCGCGAATACGATGCTTGCGCGCGACATCGTAAATTGTTGATAGGCGCTCTTCGACGGCTTGCAAACGTTCGGGGTCGAGATTGAAGGTATCTATGTGGTGATCAATCTCGTGGCAGGCTTCTTCCACTTGAATTTGCGCGCTGATTAATAATTCTTCTGCAGCAAGCAGCGCTGCAGATTTCTCCGGCATATCGCGCAAAATATGCAGCGCGCGATGCAAGTTCACATTTAAACCCTGTTCGTCATCGTTACACAGCGCTAGCAATTCGTGACTGCCTTGCAAAATATCGCCGGCGTTGGCGAGGCTACGCTGTTCGGCTTCCAGTTTATCCAGTTCACTTGTTTGCAAGCCGAGTTGATCCAGCTCATTAACTTGATAACTTAGTAATTGGAAACGAGCACTGACTTCGGCAGCGTTATCGCGCAGGTGTAAATAATGTTCTAACTGACTTTGCCATTCGCGATAGGCAAGGCGCACTTGTTTAGCAAGTTCCGCCTGGCCGCCAAATTCATCCAGCAAACGACGATGGGTATCTTTAAGCAATAGTGATTGATGTTCGTGTTGGCTGTGAATATCGATCAGCATTTCGCCGAGTGTGCGCAACTGCTGCAAAGTTGCAGGCTGCCCATTTATGTAGGATTTGGATTTGCCTTCATTGTTAATTAAGCGGCGCAACAAACACTCGTTGGGCGATTCCATTTGCTGTAAATCATGGGCAATTAACCATTCTTGTGCAGCCGGAATACGGCTGGTGTCAAAGCTTGCGGTTATGTCAGCGCGGGTCGCACCCAAACGTACGCGATCAGCCTCTGCGCGATCACCTAGTGTTTGGCCCAGCGCGCCCAGCAAAATCGATTTACCTGCGCCCGTCTCACCGGTGATCACGGTCATGCCGGGTTTCATATCGAGGTCGAGGTGTTCAACGAGGGTAAAGTTTTGAATGCTGAGGTGAGTGAGCATGGAGGCTCCCTATCAATCATTTGGGCAAGAGGGCAAAATTTTATCTGGCTGTTTATACAGTAAATAGCGCTTTTGAGCTAGCCTGCCCCGCAAATATATGTTGTGAAGTTGGCTTTCGAGCGCTCGCGAACAAGATGACCCAGGGTTTCCAATTACTGAATTACTGTAAATATTAGAAAAATTCAGGGCAGGATATAGTCGTGCAGACTAGAATTCGATCCTCTCACTGTAATCGGTTCTTTTTTTGATGGTCCGGTGATGTCCCAGTGATGATACTATCGCCACCGATACTGTTGCCAAGGGTAATGTTGTAAATGGTACAGTCGCCAATCCTATTCTAATAACTCCCCTAAGGAGCCACTATGCAGATGTCAATCAATCGTTTTTTTTCAGTAATAGCGCCCTTCGCGTTGCTCAGTAGTTTGTCGTGCGCGACCCTTGCGGCCCAAGGTGAGATACCTCCCGCGTGTAAGGAAAAGGCCGCTAAATGTAAATTTACTGATGCTTCATTAACACCTTTAGAGCGCGCTACCGATTTGGTTTCGCGTATGACTCTTGAGGAAAAGGCTGCGCAACTTGGCCACACTGCACCTGCTATTCCGCGCCTCGGTGTACCTCAATACAACTGGTGGAATGAAGGTTTGCATGGCGTGGCCCGTGCAGGTATCGCGACTGTATTCCCGCAAGCCATAGGTATGGCGGCATCCTGGGATGAAGCTGAGATGCAAAAAGTTGGCGACGTTATCAGTACCGAGTTCCGCGCGAAATACATTGAGCATTTGCATCCTGATGGGAGTTCTGATTTCTATCGCGGTCTTACAGTTTGGTCTCCTAATATTAATATTTTCCGCGATCCTCGCTGGGGTCGTGGTCAGGAAACCTATGGTGAAGATCCATATCTGACTTCACGCATTGGTATAGGTTTTATTAAAGGCTTGCAGGGCGACGACCCCAAGTTCTCCAAAACGATTGCGACATCCAAGCACTTTGCCGTGCATAGCGGTCCGGAATCCAACCGTCATAAAGAAAACGTTTATCCAACGCCTCGCGATCTGGAAGATACCTATTTACCTGCGTTCCGTGCCACTGTGACAGAAGCAAAAGTGCAATCGGTCATGTGCGTTTACAACGCGGTTAACGGTATCCCGGGCTGTGCCAGCGAAGAGCTGATGGAAAACTATCTGCGCAAAAGCTGGGGCTTTAAAGGCTACGTGGTTACTGATTGCGGCGCAGCAGCCAATATTTATCGCGAAGACAGTTTGCACTACACGAAAACTGCTGAAGAAGGTGTAGCAGCGGGCTTTAAAGCGGGTATGGATGTTATCTGCGGTGACTATCGCAACAACATGACTACCGAAGTTCAACCGATCATTAATGCGGCTAAACAAGGTCTCTTACCGCAAGCGGTTATTGATAAATCTTTAGTTCGCCTGTTTGTTGGCCGAATTAATTTGGGGATGTTTGATGCACCTGCGTCTTTGCCATTCGCCAATATCAAGAAGACTGATTACGACACACCTGCGCATCACGCTGTTTCTCTGGAAATTGCTAAAAAATCCATCGTTCTGCTGAAGAACAACGGCCTTTTACCTTTGGCAAAAACACCTAAAACTATCGCAGTTATCGGCCCAAATGCGGATAGCTATGATGCATTGGTAGGTAATTACTACGGCAAGCCTTCCAAACCAATCACCATACTGGATGGTATTCGCACGCGCTTCCCAGATTCCAAAATTGTCTACGTTGAAGGCACAGGCTTGGTAGGCCCAGCTGAACCTGCAGTGCCTGATTCTGCAGTGTTTCTGGATGCGCAAGCAAAAACCCCAGGTTTGAAAGTTGAGCAATATGCCGGTGCAAAGTTGGCGGGTGAGCCGACCTTAACGCGCAATGATCCTAACGCTCGGTTTGATTGGCAAGGTGAAGAGCGTGAATCATCCATGCGCTGGACTGGTTACCTCAAAGCACCGAAATCCGGTGAATATCAATTCCGCTTCTCAAGTGAAGGCGGCTACCGTGTGTGGGTAGGCGATACTTTGGTCGTGGATGAGTGGGGCGTAGGCGATGCGCCGTCGATACTCTCTGGAAAAACCACACTTAAAGCAGGCACCGTATACCCTGTGAAAGTTGAAGCATTCCAAATTGGCCCACGTGGCGAGCAAAAACTTTTGTGGAGCTTGCCAGAAGATGCCGGTAAAGAAGCGG
>Ga0247739_10000212_pt1 | contig 19992 bp, 13 predicted proteins | sample UWRJL058202B2_FD_180943 | JGI IMG/M metagenome (GOLD analysis project Ga0247739, IMG submission 180943) | Plant litter microbial communities from Arlington Agricultural Research Station in Wisconsin, United States - UWRJ-L058-202B-2 | ecosystem: Environmental > Terrestrial > Plant litter >...
AGATGGAGCGAAGTTTCCGCCATTGCCTCCGCTGTAAATAGTGATGGAACTGGCAAACGCTTTGAGCAAACAAATGACTGTAAGAAACACCAGAACAACCCAGTCGCGGTAGCCAATAAAACGGAAGAAACTGTTCTCCATTACTTGCCTCACTTCTCCGTTTGTAAGCGCTTTTATGGTATCATATCCTTCGCCAAACAAGGGTGGATACAGGACACAAAGTACAGAAACAATCGCTCCGCCAGCCATCGCTTTTTGAATTCTTGTCCATTTCAATTGATGAAAAAATTCTTCTATATACCTGGTAATTAAAACAAAATATCTGGCGTATAAACCACACAAAATACCAAGAATAAGATAATAAGGAATGTTATGATAATCGAACGAACTACGTGATTTGAACTGAAAAAGTACGTCCTCTTTTAGCAATATCCTCGATACTAAACTACCACAAACTGCTGCTACAACAAGTGGAATAAAGTCTGAGAAAACAACACCGGTTAGCAAAATTTCAAACGCAAACATGACTCCCGCAATAGGTGCATTGAACGCGGAAGCGATTCCGGCAGTAGCGCCGGCAGCGAGCAATAAGGTTCTTTCCTGATAATTGAGCTTATATGTTTGCGCAAAATTAGATCCAATTGCAGCTCCGGTTACGGCAATCGGGCTTTCCAGACCAGCTGATCCACCCAACCCAACCGTAATTGCGCTTTGTACAATCTGCGAATACATTTTTACAGACGAGACAACACTTGAATTTTGGGCAATTTCAGATAGAATAACCGGAATTCCCTTTTTATCCTGTCCTTTAAAAACTACGATTACCACAAATGTCGTGATCACAATTCCTAAAAATGGAAAGATAAGATAGAATAAAAGCTGCTCCTCAAAGTGTACTTTATGGGTAATAACGTAGTGAATGTAATGCACCAGAGACTTAAGAATAACACCTGCCAAGCCGCAACTGAAGCCTACAAGAATACCGGAAAGAATTAAAAAATGTGATCGTGAAAGAACGCTTTTCAACCAGAATAAAACGATCACATAGCTCTTCACTTTATTGAAACTATACCTCGTAAAATTGCGCCTGAATTTTAAAAAACTATAAAACTTCCTGATTGTTTTTTTATTCACAAGGACTTAATTTGAAAAATTGATCTGCCAAATTCAGCATTTACGAGTCAATGATAACTTGTTTTTGGGTAAAAACCGTATAGATAATTTAATTATCTGGTAATTAATTTTAGTTCTTTCAGCCAATTTAAACGGATTGCTACCAAACAAAAATGCCTGCGATCCTAAGAACAACAGGCATTTTTATACTGATAGAAATTTCTTTTATTTACATATTGGCACGTGCGAGCTGCACTTCCAAACGGATATCGACGTTGCGATCATCATTGCCATAACGCGACCCGCCGCCTGTTCCAAGGCCTACTCCCATTCCACCTCCCATGCCAATACCACCGCCTAAACCAATCCCAATTCTTGGAGAAAATCCTGACTGAGACGATTGTCCGTCAATTCTAATATTAACTCCTAATACCGAAGCCTTCGATGTGTTTACTGCCATTAAATTAAACGGAATAGCGATCTGTTCTGTCAGCTCACCGTCTTTATCCATTGAAATATGGGATTTGATACTGCCTTCTCCAACCACCAGGTTAATAGAATGAGGTCCTTTATTGTCTTTCCACATTGCTTCTTTATTATAAGAATCGAGCAATAAACTTAGTCCCAGGCTATTCGGTAAGTCAGTATCAATACGTTTGAGCGCCTTTCTGTCCTCCTTCATAATTACAGGAAAAAGTAACGAATAGGCTTCCTTTTTCTGTCCTTCCGGGCTAAATGATATTTTTAAACCACTACCCAATATTTTTTGAATTGTTACCGGATCTTTTGTTTTTAAGGTGAGATATACATATTGATCGTCATTGATTATACCATATTTTAACCTCGACTTTTGATCCTGCTGATCCGGTTTTACCTCATCTACATACGTAAACGGGGCATTCCATTTCGATTCATAAGTTACTGTTTTAGATGAGCTGCATGCCGCCATGCCAGCAATTAAAAGCAGGGCCCAGCTATTTTTTTTTATTTTCATTTGGCTTTTTATCAAATTTGGTTCACTGTTACTTTAACGAAAATCACGTCACAATCATTACGATAATTGGAGTTAATTCGTTGCATTCTGATAAAATTGATAAGATTTTATAGTAAAGAATTCAGTAACAATTCAATTTTCTCATGGAGTTTTGCGGGCTGAAAAGGTTTAGAAAGTGTTTCATTCATGCCAGCTTCAATAGCTTCAGCAACTTCTTCAACCAGAACAGTTGCAGAAAGAGACAAGATTGGTGTGTCAAGATGTAATACTTTCCGAATATGTCTGGCGGCTTCGAAACCATCCATGACCGGCATACGTGTATCCAGAATAATGAGGTCAAAATTCTCCTTTTCCAATACGTTTATTGCTTCTTTACCGTTTTCAACCATTTTTACTTCAATCAGCCATGCAGTTAAATATTTCCTGATTAATAACGTATTAACCTGATTATCCTCTGCAACCAGAATTTTTATACCCTTAAAAGGAGGCAAATTAATAAATGAAACAACAGGTAGTTTGACCGAAACTTTTTCATTTACTTCGGCCATAGAAATGGTAAAGTAAAACTCGCTTCCTTTATGTAGTTGACTATTTACCTTTAATTCTCCCTTCATCAGGTGAACCAGTTTTTTAGAAATAGTAAGTCCTAATCCTGTTCCTCCATATTGGAAAGATGTTTCCTCTGTCGCCTGGCCATATTCCGAAAAAATAGTCAGTAAATTTTCATTAGATATTCCTATGCCGGTATCAACTACCGAGAATCTGATTTGATGAAGGTCCTGATTTACACCTTCATAATCCATTCTTAAACTTACGGAACCCGACGGTGTAAATTTAAGTGCATTCCCAATCAGGTTCATCAGGATTTGATTAAGCCGCATGCCGTCAACTGAAACACAACCTGGAATCTTACTATCTACAAACAGGCTTAATTTAATATTTTTTTCATCACTTTTAAACTTCATCAGGTCGATTATTCCCTGGCCCAACGCACGTAAATCAGTAGATTTTGGAACAATCGAGAATTTTCCTTCTTCAATTTTAGAAATATCAAGTATATCATTTAAAATATTCAGCAGAGACCCGGAAGATTGTGTAAGCATTTCCAGCAGATTTCGCTGGTTTACATCCAGTTGCGTGACCTCTAGCAAATTAGCAATTCCCAAAATTCCATTCAAAGGCGTCCGGATTTCGTGGCTCATATTTGCCAGAAAAGACTCCTTTAGTTTCCTGGCTTTTTCGGCCATGGTCTGGGATTCTAACAGTTGCTTTTCATAAGCTTTACGCTTTTCAATGTTATGTAAATTGATAAAAAGCTGTCTGTTTTTATACATAATTCTAAGCTCCAGCCATAAAGGCTGCCGCAGGTGGCTATAAAACCGATCCTCAATTACGATCGTTTTACCCTCCATATAAGACCTGCTTATCAAGACCTCTTTCAGTTTAGAATCCAATGGATCCACCAGCAGATCCAGCATTGATACATTTCTTAAACTGATTGGTGAAAGGCCTAAAACTGTTTCAACGGAAGGATTTATCGACAATATTTTTGCAGTTCCGGGATCGACTGTGGCAATAATATCAGGAGAATTAGTCACAATTGTGGCATAATTTTCAAGCAGTTTATTCTTATCACGAATTTCCCGCTGGCTTCTTGAGAGCCGGATCAGCGCATCTACTTTCGCGTTTGTTATGTAAGGGTCAAGCGGTTTGTATAAATAATCAATTGCACCGGACTTTAATCCTTTGACTGCGTAGGTGCTTTCTTTCGAAATAGCTGTGACAAATACAATCAGTATTTCTTTGGTTTTTGGATTGGAGGCCAACATTTCTGCAAATTCAAAACCGTCCATTCCTGGCATTTGAACATCAACAAGTGCAACTGCAATATCATTTTCCCAAACAATTCTTAATGCTTCATTCGTTGATGTTGTTTCATATATATTGATATCATCCCGGTTAAGAATTGCTTTTAGAGAAATAAGATTTTCTTCTCTGTCATCCAGAAGCAATATTTTTGTTTTGTCCATTATGTGTTGAGTAACTAAATACTTCTTTGTTCAAATCAATTATTTTCAGCGTGCATTATTTCCTTTGATACTCAAATGATTTTTTGATAAATGTTCAAAGGAACACTAATGATTCTGAAATGAGCTTCCAATCCTGAGTAACGCAATGATTCCCTTTTTCCCAGACATAAAAATCCAAACATGGCCAGGCTGTCGTATAATAATTTAAATACTTTATTACGCTGTTCGAGGGTAAAATATATCATTACATTGCGACAACAGATTAATTGAAATTCGTTAAATACACGATCTCCGATCAGGTCATGAAGGGAAAAAATAATTTTTTTTCTAAGTTCAGGATGCATCATGGCTTTACCGTATGACACATGATAGTAATCGGATAAGGAATTGTTACCGCCTGCGGCCAGGTAATTTTTAGAAAAATTGCGCATTCCTGAAAGTGTAAAAACACCGTTTTTTGCGGAAGAAAGAACCTTCTGATTGAGGTCAGTAGCGTATATTAGGGATCTGTTCATTAAACCCGCTTCCTGTAAAAAAATAGAAAGTGAGAAGGCTTCTTCCCCGGATGCACAACCTGCAATCCACACACGGAGTGATACATACGATTCAAGATATCCAAAAACTTCAGATTTAAGTCTGGCAAAAAACTCCGGATCTCTGAACATTTCCGAATAATTCACGGTCAGATCCTGCACCAGGTCATAAACTATTTTCCCGCCCTGATCGATCTTTACCATTAATTCTCCCAAACTCATAGTATGTTTTACCAAATAGCTGACCGTTTGCCGCTTAAGGGAAGGACGGGAATACCCTGAAAAATCAAATCCTGATGTTTCTTTTACCTTCACAATAAGTAATTCAAGTCCTGAATAATCTACAGAAGTCATGATTTTGTTAGGCAGAATGTAACCATACTTTTATGAGCGACAACAGTTTATCTACATCTACGGGTTTGGAAATATAATCGTTGGCACCCGCAGCTATGCATTGTTCCCTGTCGCCCTGCATTGCTTTGGCAGTGACCGCAATGATCGGAACGTGATCCCATTGGCTATTTTTTCTGATAATCCGGGTGGCTTCAATTCCATCCATTTCGGGCATCATGACATCCATCAGCACCAGTTCAATATCAGATGTTTCTTCCAGTTTTTCAATTGCCTGTTTTCCGTCAGTTGCAATTACAACCGAAAAGCCGGCTCCCTCCAGCACTGCACTCAGCGCAAAAATATTACGCATGTCATCATCTGCCAGCAATACCTTTTTCCCAAGAAAAGCACGATCAGAATGAACAACCTCATTACTGAATTCATTGGTTGAAACAGGAACATTAATAGATTTTGACTTAAATTTTTTAAGAAACAGCTTTACTTCATCCAATAATCTTTCGTTGGATTTCCGCGTTTTCATTACTACCGGATGAGCATATTTCATTACTCGTGCAAGGTCTTCCTGAGAAAGATCTTCTGCCGTATTAACTACGACAGGCAGCATTGCAAAAAATGGATTTTTCTTTATTTTATCCAGAAAATCCAGGCCATTCATATCCGAAAGTCTGATATCCAAAATAATACCATCAACTAATTCCTGAGACAAAATCTCAAAAGCTTCATTGGCGGAGTATGCATAAAGCACGAATATATCGTTATCGGTTAAAAAATCTCCCAGATATTTACTTTGAAAGGTATCATCTTCAACAAGCAGAATTCTCTGTTTAGACAAATTTTTGCCTTCAAATTTAAGTAAGTCAAAAATACCTTCGGCAGATTTACGATCAACCGGTTTTTGCATGAAACCAATAGCACCTTCGGCAAAACCGTCTTCTTCACCCGCTGATACAGTATGAACCGGGATAAGCCTGGTTTTTAAATCCGATTTAAGCTCCTTTAAAATTTCTTCGCCGGAAAGATCCGGAAGGTGCATATCCAAAATAATTGCCGTAGGTTTAAAAGTTTTGACCATTTCCAAGCCAAGCTTTCCGGTTCCTGCTATTGCTACCTGAAAACCACTATTGCGTGCACGATTTGCCATATTATCAGCAAAAAATGGATCATCTTCAATCAGTAACAACCGGCTTTCCTGCTCCTGAACCTGAACTGGTTTCCTGTAATCATCAGATTTTACAAATGGAATTTCAGGTTTTAATGCAGGTTTGTCATTTGTTTCTCCTTCTTTTAAAACAGGTATAGAAAGCGTAAATACTGATCCATGTCCCAGCTCGCTTTTTAAAGAAATTGTTCCGTTAAACAGATTTGTCAATTCTCTGGTAATAGATAATCCCAATCCTGTCCCACCATATTTTCTGCTTGTTGAGCCATCGGCTTGTTGGAAAGCTTCGAAAATTGCCTGCTGTTTATCCAGCGGAATTCCAATGCCCGTATCAGAAACTTCAAAAACCCAATGATCTTTATCCTGCGAAATAAGTAAAGATACTTTTCCGGGTGCTGATGTAAATTTGACAGAATTTGAAAGAAGATTTCTTAGAATCTGCAACAGCCTCAAATGATCCAGATACATGTTTGACGGACAATTTTCAGTCTTAGAAATACTTAATGTAAGTCCTTTGTTTTCAGCTAACTTTTGAAAAGTATTCCGTATTTCTATTAATAATAATTCGGTGTTAATATTTTCATGATGAAGATCTATTTTGCCCGATTCAACTTTGGCCAGATCCAAAATATCATTAATCAGCGTTAATAAATCACTTCCTGAATTATAAATTACCGAAGCATAACGCTGTTCTTCTTCACTTAATCTAGAAGATTTGTTCTCTTCCAGAATATGGGACAAGATCAATATACTATTTAACGGCGTCCGTAATTCATGACTCATATTGGCCAGAAATTCACTTTTGAACTTACCGCTTTTTTCAAGTTCGTCCGCTTTTATCTGCAACTGATCACGAGCTTCTTCGAGTGTACTTTTTTGCTCTTCAAGCATAAAAGCTTTTTCTTCCAGCTCCGTGTTAATCTGTTTAAGTTCTTCCTGCTGCACTCTCAGCTCTTCTTCTGAAACCTGAAGAAGAGAAGTGTTCCGGATAAGTTCTTCATTGGTAATGCTTAGTTGTTCCTGCTGACTTTCCAGTTCCTCCGCTTGTTTCTGGCTTTTATCCAGCAATTCCTGCATCATCAAACGAGCTCTTGCTGCAATTAATGCAATAGCTACATTTTCAGAAATCGTTTCTAACAATTGAACTGTTCCTGAATATGGCTTTTTTAGAAAGGCCAGTTCGATCAGTGCCATAACATTGCCACCAAAAATCAACGATTTGACATAAACAGAAGCCGGGTCACTGCTTCCTGATCCACTTACAATTTGAAAATAATCCGGAGTAACTTCTAACTTCTGAAAATTAGAATGATTACTGATCATCTGGCCCAAAATTCCCTGACCGGGTTGAATTGTTTTTGGAACCAGATCCACATTATTGACACCATAACATACTACCAGTTCCAGATGATCACTTTCGGGAAACTTCAGATACATAACTGCCACTACGGCTTCGGTTAATTCTGCAAGTTTATGGATAAGATTATGAGCTAGTTCATTTCTCAAAGGTTCGCCTCGGATCGCTACACTTACTTCTGCTGCTGCACTAAGAATCCAGTTTTTTTCCTGATCAGCCAAGGCGATTTTTTCTAATTGTGCATTAACATCATTGGTTTCTTTTTCAGATGCAATTTGCGCGTTGTAAGTTTTTCGAATAAAATAATACAATAGAAAAATCACCAGCATGAATATCGCTGTTCCAAATATGATAAACATTTTGGCATTAGAAGAACTCTCAGAAGCTTTCTGTTCCCTTTCTACCAGGTAAGCCTGCTCAATATTTTCTATTCTGTTAAAGTTAAAATCTAATTTTGAAGACAGGTTTTTACCTTGCAGGATCAGAAAACTTAAAGTGTCGGAATTATGGTCATTGGACTGGATCATATCCAATTGCCTGCTCATTAATTCTAATTTATCGTTTAACAGATAACTTAGCGTATCCAGCCTAGCTTCCTGAGAAATGTTATCCTTTACAAGTTCTTTGAGTACATTAACCTCATTCCAGATCTTCTCATTGGCGGTATGATAGGAACTTTCAAACTTACTGTTTCTGGTAAGTGCCAGACCACGGATATTGGTTTCGGCAGTGAGCAGCAAATTTTTTACGGCTCCCGATGTTGCAATAACATCTCTGGTATGGCTAACCCAGGCAGCACTTTGTTGCTGTAGTATAAGTGCATTGTAAGAAGTTAATCCAACCAGAATAACTAAAAGTATAGAAAAGGCAATGCCAAGCAAAACCTGTTTCTGAAAAGTAAAACGCATATAACGATGAATAACGAAGAGTATATATTCCTAAAATTCTAATTTTTCTCTAATATCATGAAAAAAAGAATATTTACAGCGGAATAGAAGTAATACTACTGTTATATTAATTTTAATAGCAAAAAAATATAATTATAACCAGAATAATAATGTATAATCATATTTGGTTTTACGATTCTTATTTTTCAGCAGATTTCTGTTAAAAGCGCACAAATCGATTTTCATTAATTCAAAACGTCTGCTTAATGGCAAAACAGACGGTTGAATTTTGCAGAATATTTATGATTAAAATTTGTAAGAAATTAATTTTTCAAACCCACTCTACCATTTCGTTTTCAAGTGTGACCAAAACTCCCTTTGCCGACTTACCTGTATTTTGATATACGTTTACCAGCTTCCTAAGATGACGCCTGTTTTCATCGTTGCCGTTCCCTCCTACAAATGTCATAAATACATAGCTGTCATCAGGCAATTGCACAATACGATCTATATGTAACAATTTACCGCCTGGAATCAAAAGTTCTTTATTGATCTGAAGATTATTCTGATCATTATACAGATTTTGTAAAGACTCGTTATCAAGCAAATTAATCATCTGGTTACTAACAGATTCAGCCTCGGCTCTTGTAAAAATCCCCTCACTGATAAGTTTTTCAATAGCATTGGGCAAATCTGAGATACTTTTTAATCTTGTTAATAAATAGCGAAGTTTTTGCAAACGGTCATATTTCAATTCAAACGTATCTACGTCAAAAATCCGGTCTGCCATTCTGCGGAGTCTTAATGAATTCGTACGGTCGTTACTAAGAATATGCTTCATCACGAAAGGCGTTGAATCATTTCTTACATGCGCATGCCGACAATCATCGCCTCCTTCTGAAATTATATACTGTGTTTGCTCATCATTCCAGGCAGGTTCAAAATCAGGTTGGTTAAGAAACCGGTATAACCAGCCGCCAATAGTCGGGGAAGATTCACCATTCCTTTCTTTTTTAGATAAAATATATAATCGCTGAATGGATCTTGTGAAGGCTACATAAAGCAGATTTAATGTTTCAACTAACTTTCTTTCCTTTTCATTTACATATTGATCCGCAATAGCTGTGCCCTCAAGGCCTTTATCAACTGAAACCATTGAACTCCTTAGCTTTTTACCATCTCCAAATCCTTCTGACCTTTCAGTCAATCTCAATTCATCATATTCAACACCGTTCAGATCCACCCAAAGTCTGTCCAAAGTCGGGCTGGGTGTATATTTCCAATTCGCATACGGAACGATAACAACCGGATATTCCAATCCTTTCGATTTGTGAATTGTCGTAATTCTCAATGCATCAGTATCGGCAGGAATTGTGATGGAAAGTTTGTTTTTAGCTGTTTCCCAATAATGTAAAAAATCACCAAGGTGATTACTTCTTCTTGTACCGAATTCAAGAACAACATCCTGGAATCTGAAGAGATATTCATTATCCGAACTATTATCAAAAAGTCCGAAATTCTGCATGAGTTGTTCGCTCAGTTCAAAAACCGAAAGCTGTCTCATTCTGAACGCAGTAAGTACAATCCCCCATTTGGAGAAATAATTCAGAAAGGTATCCAATCCCGGTTCAGCACACACTTTCCGGATAGATTCATATTCCGCCGCACCCGGATTTGCCTGCCTGACCACATGATGGAACAAATAAGCGGCTTCGTAACGTGCCAAACGATGATCGGAAGTGTGCAAAACTTTCATAAAAGCAATCACAAAATGTACTGCTCTGGAATAACCCAACGATAATGCATCATCAGAAATTAAAGGATAACCTTCTTTTTTTAAAGCATTGGCAATTGCAGTTGCTTCTTTTTTTCTATGACATAAAATAGCAATATCCCGCCATTGGTAACCTTTTTCTTTCAGCTCTTCAACCAATTCCAGTGTCCGCTCTACAATTGGGTCATTTGCATTTTGTTCATCGTAATCACTTTCCGGATTTTCCTGCATATCCAAAAACTCCATTTGTACATGCCCTCCTTCCGCCACACCATCAGGAATTTCCTGTTGAAAATTTTCGTCGTAAACATCTTTTATCAATGGATAATCTGTTCCCAGAGAGTCGGATATAAAGGAAAAGAATTGATTATTAAAGTTCGTAATTTCTCTGTAACTACGGCGGTTGGTACGTAAATGATCCACTGCCAGATAAGTATCCAAACTCCATAACCGATCCTGGTTGAATTCATTATCACCCAAAACGGAAGTCAGCTGCATTACCTGATTTTGGGCAAGATGAATCAATAAATCCATATCACCACCCCGAAATCTGTAAATGGATTGTTTGGCATCTCCAACAATCAGGTTAAAATATCCGTCGGCGAGCGCATTTTCAATCAAAGGAAGCAAATTGGCAAATTGCAGCTTGGAAGTATCCTGAAATTCATCAACCAAAATGTGGTTGTATTTCTCACCTAATCTTTCAAAAATAAAAGGAACAGGCTCCTGAGAAACTATTTCAAGAATTTTCTTATTAAAATCTGAAATGTGAACCTGGTTATTTTGTTTTAAAAGCGCATCAAATTCTTTGCGTATCTCTCCAAGCAGTGAAAGATTATAAATATGCCGGTTTAATATTCCGTATAGAGCAATTTTCCCGGATTCAACCGAACGTATGTTTTCAATTTGATTAAAGCAATTTTCCAGTTCAGACTTTATTCCTTCAATGGAATCTTTAATTAAAACAGCAGTTTTGGCTCCATACCATACACTTTCATCTATGCTTTTCTTTGCATAAGAATTAGGTAAGGCCCATAATTTTTCTCCTTCAGAACGGTCTTTGAAATAACCATAAATTCCACGGCCACCCTGATGAAAATCCTTGTCAACGAGAAAAACACTTTGTATTAAATCAAAACCTGTTTTGGCAAGAACCGTAATACTTTTCTCTGTTTCCCTTACAAATTTTCGCATCTGGTTCCGGATCGCAATCCAGTCTTCCATCTGTAGATCGGCAATAAGCTGCATTTGCAAATAACTTTGTTCGCTCAGTAAAGTGCCGGAAGTCTGGCGGATCTGTGCGGGAAGACTTGCCCAGCTTTTACCTTCTTCTGCATTTTCTCGGTAATATCTTTCAACTATTTCTGTAAGAATCTCCTCACCTTCCTGCCCTATTCTTGCCAATAAACGATCGACTGCTTCATCCAGTAAATCACCATCCAACTGCGTTTCAAAAACAAAAGGAATTCCTAATTCATCAGTGAAACTACTAATCAATCGTTGTGTAAACCGATCAATTGTCATCACCGAAAAATCAGAATAGCGATGTAGAATTTGGCGGAAAACCAATTGTGCCCGAATTGAAATCAATTCACAGGCACCCAGAAACAGTTCGTGATTCAACTCAGTGTCCGGATACATTTCTATCACCACATCCCGAAGCATTGGCGGAATTATTTCTCTGGAAGTCTGATAATCAGAAAATTGCCTCAACATCAGTAAAATCCGTTCCTTCATTTCATTGGCCGCAGCATTGGTAAATGTTACAGCTAATATTTGTCTGAAATAGGTATCCGAGTTAGAATGAAGTGCTAGCTTCAGGTATTCTTTTGTCAGTGTATATGTTTTTCCTGAGCCCGCAGATGAGCTGTATACTTTAAACACGCGTAGTTATTTGTAAATGAGATGGATCAAAAGTACTTGCCAATTTACAAAAAAGAGCAGGCTAATGCCCGCTCTTTTTAAAAATTTGTTAATACAATTACGAATTAAGTTCGGTTATTATAGGTTAAATCGAATTCCTGCTGAAAGATTGGGACTCAAATAAAATGGCCTTGGTAGTAATTCAACATAAACTCCGCCTTCCAGAAATACGGATATTTTGTTATCCGGAATAAAATATTCAAAACCTCCAATAGCTGAACCACCCAAAGATATCGGTCTCTCACGATCTCCCGGAGATGGCAAAGTACGCTTATTATCTGGATAATAACTTCTGCTGTTTACCTGTCCACCCAAACCATAATAAACATGGACGGTTTCGGAATTGAATACCGGTGTGTGCCACAAATAATGAGCCTGAACAGATAATCCGGCATTTTTATATTCTCCTCTTCTATAATGACGATTATTGGCCAGAATTCCTCCGTAAGTACCAATTGTCACATCAATAGCATGAATGTTATTAAAATATTTCCGGATATTAATTCCGGTAGGTTCACCTAGTTTAAATCCAACTGCCCAGTTATCATTTTGCGCTTGAGCCAGGCCAAAACATAAGGTACAAATAACGGTAAATGCTAATTTCTTCATAGTATTATTGTCGGGGATATTTAGTTATAAAAATGTGTGTATTAAACTGTTATAATATTTTGCTGATACTTTACCAAACATGCTACAAGCGCTTCATTTTCTTCTCGAGTCCCCACCGTAATTCTTAAACATCCTTCGCATAAATGAACCCGTGAACGATCGCGTACAATGATGGTTTCCTGTAACAGATAATCCATAATAGCTTTGGCATCATCAAATTTTACAAGCAGGAAATTAGAATCGGATGGAAATACCTTATTCACCAACGATAAATTTTCCAGCATGGTACGTAGTGAGGTTCTTTCTTTCAGAATTTCTTTCACCATTTCATTCATATTTGTCGCCGCGTCCAAACCTTCAAGCAGAGCTTTTTGTGATGGCTGACTAATATTATAAGGTGCTTTAATTTTATTAAGTATATGAACCAGCTCTTTGGAAGCAAAACACATGCCAATACGTAATCCGGCAAGGCCCCACGACTTGGAAAATGTTTGTAGCACAACCAGATTCGGGTAGCTATCCAAATGGTGAAGCCAGGATGGCGAATCGGTAAAATCTATGTAAGCTTCATCCACTACAACTATTCCGTGAAAATTTTCGAGGATAGTTTCAATGTCTTTTCCCTGCATTACGTTTCCACTGGGGTTATTTGGTGAACATATCCAAATAATTTTAGTATCAGGCGTAATCGCATTCAAAACAGCTTCTACATCAATTTGATAATCTGTTGTCAGCGAAACCTTTTCAATTTTTACATCATGAATAGAGGCGCTTACTTCGTACATACCATACGTAGGAGGCATAATAATTACCTTGTCTTTTCCCGGAATGCAAGTCGCCCGAACAAGCAGATCAATGGGCTCATCACTTCCATTTCCAAGAAATATTCTTTCAACATTAATCTGTTTTAAAGGAGCAAGTTTCCTTTTAATATCCATCTGATGCGGATCAGGATAACGATTATAATTTTCGTCTGTTACTGAGCCATAAGGATTTTCATTAGCATCCAAAAATATTCCTACATGTCCGGTATATTCATCCCGGGCAGAAGAATAAGGTGCCAGATTAAGAATATGCGGACGAAGTATTTTATTTAAATCAAAGGAATTGTTCATTATTATACTCATTTATCCTTTTTAAATTTAAAGCAGCTTTTATTATTTCAAAATTAAAGTCAAACAAACAACCTTATATCGAAATGAAATGGTTCAGTTCTTATCACTTTTACTGATTCAGCTTTCCACTGCTGATCATTTTTCTAATCAGGTATTACGTAAATATTATATTTTCTTTCTTATATCAAACTTTGCAAACGTATTCTAACGGCTTTTTTATGTGCATCAAGTGATTCAGCCTCTGCCATAATTTCAACAACCGGACCAATGTTTTTTATTCCTTCCTTTGTAATATTCTGAACAGTAATTTTTTTCACAAAGCTATCAACCGAAACACCACTATACGCTCTTGCATGTCCATTTGTCGGAAGTGTGTGATTAGTTCCTGATGCATAATCCCCACAGGATTCCGGAGTATAATTCCCCAGAAAAATAGAACCTGCGTTAATAATTTTTTCAGAAACAAGCTCTGCATTTTCCACACTTAAAATTAAATGTTCAGCAGCATATTCATTTAAAAGATCAATTGCATCTTCCTGCGTTTCAACCAGAATAGCTTTACTGTTTTCTATAGATTTGGCTGCAAGATCCTTTCTTGCCAATTTTTCCAGTTGCGAAGATAGAGTCAGGTTAACCGACGCTAAAAGTTTTTTACTGGTTGAAACCAGCAATACCTGACTATCTGCACCATGTTCAGCCTGAGACAACAAATCTGCTGCAACAAAAGCCGGAACAGCTGAATCATCAGCATAAATCGCTACTTCCGATGGTCCGGCCGGCATATCAATGGCAACACCTTCTTTGCTAACCAACATTTTTGCAGATGTAACATATTGATTTCCAGGCCCAAATATCTTGTAAACCTTGGGAACATTTTCAGTTCCGTAAGCCATTGCTGCAATAGCCTGTGCGCCACCAAGTCGAAATGCTTTGGTAACACCTACTAATTTAGCAGCATACAGAATAGCCGGATGATTGGAAGGTGTACACAGTATAACTTCCCGGCAACCAGCCAATTGGGCCGGAATTCCTAACATAAGTACTGTACTGAATAAAGGAGCTGTTCCACCCGGAATATAAATTCCAACTTTTTCAATGCCTACGCTACGACGCCAGCAAGTTACGCCAGTCATGGTTTCAATTTTTTCAACCGGCTGAAGCTGAGCTTTATGGAAAGTATGAATGTTTAAGTATGCCTGGTGAATAGCTTTTTTCAAATCGTCATCCAGCTTGTTTTCCGCATCAGATATTTCTTCTGCAGAAAAAGCGAGTTCGCCAAGATCTATATTATCAAATTTCTTTGCCAGTTCCCTCAAACCTTCGTCTCCCCGGGTTTTTACCAACTCCAGTATAGGAAGTACTTTTTTTTCAATATCCTGAGAATCCTGAACCGGACGCGAAAGTAAGGCCGGCCACAAAGTTCTATTAGGAAATGCAATAATATTCATACTTATTTAGCTGATTATCAGCATTAAACAACAACTGTAAATAGTAATGTATTCGTTCTGAATTAAAGAATCATTTTCTCGATTGGAATAACTAAAATACCTTCCGCACCTGCCTGCCTTATTTTTTCGATATTTTCCCAAAAATCATTTTCATTTATAACCGAATGCAAAGAGCACCAGCCTTCTGTTGCCAATGGCAATATTGTTGGAGAACGCATTCCGGGAAGAAATTTAATGATATTTTCAACAGCCGAAGTTGGACAGTTTAACAATATATATTTGTTATTTTTTGCGGTCTGCACCGATTGTATCCGGAATAAAAGCTGATCCAGAAGCTCCTGCTGCTGAACGGACAGATGTTTGCTGGCAATCATCACTGCCTCAGATCTAAAAATAGTTTCTACTTCTTTCAAACCATTGCTCAGTAAAGTACTTCCCGAACTGACAATATCACAAATAGCGTCTGCCAGCCCTATACTTGGTGCAATTTCAACTGAACCGCTAATCTCATGGATTTGGGCCGTTACATTATTTTCTTTTAAATATTGCCCTAATAAACGCGGATAAGTAGTAGCAATGCTTTTTCCTTCCAGATCGTGCAATCCATGATAATCCTGCTCTCTTAATACTCCAATCGATAAACGGCATTTAGAAAAACCTAATCTGTGGACCGTATGTACATCTCTTTCGGATTCAACTGAAACATTTTCACCAACAATACCCAAATGTGCAACGCCGTCTTCAACGTAGCCCGGAATATCATCATCTCGTAAAAAAAGAATTTCAGCCGGAAAGTTAGTAGCAGCAGTTTTTAGCTTACCGCCACCATTATCAAAACGGATTCCGCATTCTTTAATAAGTTTAAGAGAATCTTCACTTAACCTTCCTGATTTTTGTATTGCAATTCGTAATATACTGTTATCCATATTTCTCATTAGCTTCCGGAAATTAACCTGATTTAGCAACCGTTCAGCTATTTAGTCTTATATAATTTATGTTTATCAATTTAAATCAACCGTAATTTAACCATTCAAAACCGTAGAAATAATCTCTTCCACACCAACTTTTGTTTGCTCCCCGGTTTTCATATTTTTCAAAGTCAGCTGCCCTGACTGGATTTCATCAGAACCGATCAGCACAACAAAAGGAATATTTTTTCTGTCTGCATAATCAAGTTGTTTTTTTAGTTTTACAGAATCAGGATACATTTCTGCATTGATTCCGGCTAATCTTAATTTTGGCAAAATAGATAAACCAAACTGAAATGATTCTTTATCAAAGTTAGATAACATGACCTTTGTACTGGTAGTTTGATTGTCGGGAAACAGATTTAATTCTTCCATCACATCATAAATCCGGTCTACGCCCAACGAAATTCCTACACCCGAAATGCCCGGAACACCAAAAGTACCTGTCAGATTATCATAACGGCCACCTCCGGAGATGCTGCCAATCTGTACATTATTTGCCTTTACTTCGAAAATCGCACCGGTATAATAAGATAAGCCACGAGCCAGGGTTACGTCAAACTGTATCTTCGGATTTTCTAAACCGAGCAGTTTAACCATATTCCATACTTCTTCCAACTCATCAATTCCCTTCAAAGCAATTTCAGAATTTTGAAGCCATTCTCTCAGCTCTTTAAATGGTTCATCCAGATCGGATAAAGAAAATATTGGATTAAGTAATGTAATGCTGTTATCCGAAAAACCTCGTTCTGCTAATTCCTCAATAACTTTATCCTTTCCAATTTTGTCAAGTTTATCAATAGCAACACAAAGCGGACCTTCCATTCCTTGTGCCCCAATGATATCTGCTATTCCGGTCAGAATTTTCCGGTTATTAATTTTTACCGTAAAATCTGTAATTCCCAGAGCAGGAAGAATTTCATGTAAAAGTGTAACAATTTCTGCTTCACAAAGTAAAGAGTCCGTTCCTACAACATCGGCATCACACTGATAAAATTCTCTGTAACGGCCTCTCTGCGGACGATCTGCACGCCAAACCGGCTGAATCTGATAGCGCTTAAAAGGCATAGCTAATGTCCCTCTGTTCATGACAACATACCTTGCAAAAGGAACAGTCAGGTCATAGCGTAAACCTTTTTCAGAAATTTTGGATGTAAGCGGTTTATATCCTTCCTGTAAATCTTTTTCAATAAGTTTGCCGCTGAAATCACCGGAATTTAAAATCTTAAAAAGCAGCTGATCGCCTTCCTCACCATATTTGCCCATTAAAACAGACAGATTTTCAAAAGCAGGAGTTTCCAAAGGAAGAAAACCATAACGTTGAAAGGAGCGACGGATAGTTTCAAAAATAAAATTGCGCTTTGCCATTTGTTCCGGACCAAAGTCTCGGGTGCCACGGGCAAGGGATGGTTTACTCATTATAATTTATATCGGATAATCATTTGCCTTTTGCATTACAGACTAATATTATCTCAAAATTAGTGTTTATCTGTTACAATAACAGACGTTAAAAATTCAAAGAAGCGTGCAATAGGTCATTAAAACTGTAAAGTTAGGGCAGGTTGTGCAATATTTATGACTATTAACTTCATTATTTACACATAAATCCCTAATTTTGCGGTTCTTTCACAAAACAATAATTTACAATGGGAGTTACGGAATTAAAACGTAAAGGTCGCAGAAACAAAGCAGTAGCTAATAATCGCAAAGCGAGAATTAAAGATCTTTTACGCAAGCCAGAAGTACGGAACGTCGATGTTGAGGCAATAAAAGCGCAATTTGCAGCTAATAAAATTTAAGTAAAAGCCTCTCCGATAACATGTTATCCAACAAGTCCCTGTCAATCTGTTTTGGTAGGGCTTTTTGTTTTCTTATCGATTTTCAATTTACGCGCAGCTTTTGTATTAACTTTTCGGAGTAATTGACGCATACTTCTGCGTGTTTCGCGCCGTACATCCAGTAATATTCTGAAACGAAGTGCTTCGCCAAATAAAATCAGGCCTGAATTGATCAGCACAAGGCTGTATATTCCCAATAACACCCAAACCTGGGTCGGCTCGCCGATTCGACGCTGGTGGGCTGCTTCGCTAAGTACTGTAAGGCCAAAACTGAATAATAACAGTCCGAATGGAGCAAGAATCATCCATTTCGTACGTGTTGACATACGTTTTATAAGTTTTTTTCCGGGAGGTTTTGGGTCGATTGCTGGAATCATTAATATTTTATTTCCTTAATATGATCCTAAATTTATTAAATTTTTAATCAATTGATTGAATGAAAGCCATTTTTAGTTTAGTCTTAAGATATATTCCCCGTCCATATCTTCAATTGGTCGGTCATTGGGCAGCCCGCTTTTTAAGTATTTTCTATATTGGTAATAACGTTGAATGTCCGGTTTGTAATAGCCATTATAGTAAATTTTTACCTTATGGCAGAAATACTTCAAGCCGTGAAAATGCCTTATGCCCAAGCTGTTTGTCACTGGAAAGGCATCGGTTAATGGGATTATATCTTAAACGTAAAACTAATTTCTTTACAGATGACCTGAAAGTATTGCATGTTGCACCAGAGTATTGTTTCATTGACCGTTTTGAGAAAATGAAAAATCTGGATTATGTCACTGCAGATATAGAATCTCCTTTGGCAAAAGTAAAGATGGATATTCAGGCAATTCCATTTCCTGAAAACACTTTTGATGTTGCTTTTTGCAATCATGTCATGGAACATGTGGATGATTACATATTGGCAATGAGTGAATTACACAGGGTTTTAAAACCAGGAGGCTGGGCGTTGATACAATCGCCACAGGACATGAAATATGTGGTTACTTATGAAGATGCAACGATAACAGATCCTAAGGAAAGAGAAAAATATTTTTTACAAAATGACCATTTACGTCTTTTTGGACAAAATTATGGCCATGAATTAGAAAAAGCAGGTTTTACTGTAAAGGAAGATCGCTTTGTAATGGACGAATTAACCAAAGCAGAAGTACAGAGATATGCATTACCATCGCAGGAAATCGTCTATTTCTGTCTGAAGAGTTAAGGAGTTCAGTAAAGTTTATGAGTTCAAAGTGTACAGAACTTTCTACTTTGAACTCATAAACTTCTTTAAGAAGGATACTCAATAGCTGCACCGGTTTCTCTATGGGATTTCTTTTCCCAAATCCTTTTCCATCCTTCCTGCAAAAATCCGGTTCCGTATCCAAACAATTGTACAAACGCTGCTGCTACACTTAAAATGGCAACTTCCACACTTTTAGTCGTTTTTAATGCATCCAGAAAAAGAAGAATTATATATATTCCAACGCCGGTTAATCCGAGATAAAAAAACGGTTTAAATATTAGAAACCATAATGGGATACTGCATACACCAAGTGTAAAAAGCAACGGAAAAGTATGGACGAGTTTTAATTCATCCGGATAATATCTTGCAATATTAATACGTGCCCTTCCAAAAAATTTTAACTGTTTAAAAAACTGTAAAAACTTAGTCCGCCGTTTGTGATAAATAAATGCTTCCGGAATGAGTGCAGATCGGAAACCGAGACGAATGGCTCCAATACTAAATAAAATGTCTTCTCCCATCCTGCTCGTCTTAAATCCTCCGGTAGACTCCCACACTTTGCGGGAAAGTCCCATATTGAAACTTCTCGGATGAAAAGTACCACCCATATTATTTTTTTTACCACGAATGCCACCCGTTGTAAAAATGGATGTCATGGA
>Ga0247739_10000213_pt1 | contig 19962 bp, 17 predicted proteins | sample UWRJL058202B2_FD_180943 | JGI IMG/M metagenome (GOLD analysis project Ga0247739, IMG submission 180943) | Plant litter microbial communities from Arlington Agricultural Research Station in Wisconsin, United States - UWRJ-L058-202B-2 | ecosystem: Environmental > Terrestrial > Plant litter >...
CCGCCCCGCGCGAATGGGCGCTCGGCCGGTTGCCCGCCTGGCTGTTTACCGGCCGGCAGGCGTAGACGCCCATATGATCGATCTGGACCACGTCGGAGCCGAACAGTTCGCGCGCCGCCGGCTCCACCGACTGCCTGCGCCAGACACTGACGGCGGCGGCCAGAGCGCAGGTCATCGTCACATCCGACGGCTGCATCCGGGCCACCGTCCCCAGATCCGGCCCCAGCACCCCGGCGTCGGTCAGGCCGCAGGTCTCGGAGTTCACCCGGTCGGGCGTCGGCGAGAAGGTCACCCGCGCCGCATCCAGCTCCGCCACGCACTGGCCCAGCGAGGATGTCGCGCCGCGCAGCCGCCGGAAGGTGTCGCCGTCAATCGGCTGGCCGATGACGCCGGTCGCGCTGGCGTAGGAGGTCTGGCCCGGCCGGCTCATGCTCGGCGGATAGTACGGCGTCGGCTTTGGCGCATCGGGGATCAACCGCCCGCAGCCGGACAGTAGCAGCAACACCGCGACCGCGCCCCTCGTCCTCGTTCCAGACCTCATTCGAATCGCTCGCCGCTACGCCCCGGACAAGGTTAGGTCAGGACGCCCGGCGGCCGAAGCGTCGCCGGGTGCGGATTCGTGGAAAGACTTGCTGCCACCCTGCTGTCAGCAACCCTCCGCCGTCCCGGGCGCTCTGACTGGCGTCTCCTGCCCTCCGGACCTATCTTGCGTTCATGAACCGTTCCTCGACGCCCAAGGGCTCCGCGCCCCGGATCACCAAGCCCGTGCACGTCCCCGGCTCGGGGATGCAGGAAGCCCCCGCCGCCTTCCTTCGCGACGACGCGGGCGCCCTGCCCAAGGCGATGAAGACCATGCCGATGTTCGCCCCGGTCACCGGCCCGCGCCTGACGCCCGAGGAAGCTCCCGGCAAGCCCGACGACTGGGTCCCGCACCGGCCCTCGCACGAAGGCAAGAAGAAGGGCGGTCGCTTCCGCCTCGAGACGAAATACACCCCCGCCGGCGACCAGCCCGCCGCCATCGCCGAACTCGTCGCCACCGCCTCCACCGGTGAACGCGACCAGGTCCTCCTCGGCGTCACCGGCTCCGGCAAGACCTTCACCATGGCCAAGGTCATCGAACAGACCCAGCGCCCCGCCCTGATCCTCGCCCCCAACAAGACCCTGGCGGCGCAGCTCTATTCCGAGTTCAAGTCGTTCTTCCCGGATAATGCGGTCGAGTACTTCGTTTCCTACTATGACTACTATCAACCAGAGGCATATGTTCCAAGAACGGACACATATATAGAAAAAGATTCCTCGATTAACGAGCAAATCGACCGGATGCGCCACTCCGCAACCCGGTCGATCCTCGAGCGGGACGACGTCATCGTCGTGGCCTCGGTCTCCTGCATCTACGGCATCGGGTCAGTCGAGACCTACACCGCCATGACCTTCACGCTGAAGATCGGCGACCAGATCGATGAGGGCAAGCTGCGGGCCGATCTGATCGCGCTCCAGTACAAGCGCAACGACCTGAATTTCGAGCGCGGCATGTTCCGCAAGCGCGGCGATGTCATCGAGATCTTCCCCGTCCACCAGGAGGACCGCGCCTGGCGCGTCAGTCTGTTCGGCGACGAGATCGAGAGCATCCAGGAGTTCGATCCCCTCACCGGCAAGAAGACCAACGACCTCACCGAGATCACCGTCTACGCCGCCTCCCACTACGTCACCCCGCGCCCGACGCTCAACCAGGCCGCCGCCGGCATCAAGGCCGAGCTCAAGGAGACGCTCGACTGGATGATCGAGAACGGCAAGCTGCTGGAGGCCCAGCGCCTCGAACAGCGCACCCGCTTCGATCTGGAGATGATGGAGGCCACCGGCTCCTGCGCCGGCATCGAGAACTATTCCCGCTGGCTGACCGGCCGCGCCCCCGGCGAGCCGCCGCCCACCTTCTTCGAATACATCCCCGACAACGCCCTGCTGTTCGTCGACGAGAGCCACGTCACCGTGGGCCAGATCAACGGCATGTTCCGCGGCGACTACCGCCGCAAATCGACCCTGGCCGAATACGGCTTCCGCCTGCCCTCCTGCATCGACAACCGCCCGCTCAAATTCGACGAATGGGAGGCGATGCGGCCCCAGACGGTCCACGTCTCGGCCACCCCCGGCCCGTGGGAGATGGAACAGTCGGGCGGCGTCTTCGTCGAACAGGTCATCCGCCCCACCGGCCTGATCGACCCGCCGGTCGAGATCCGCCCGGTCTCGGGAACCACCCGCAACCAGGTCGACGACGTCATCGACGAGGTCAAACAGGTCGCCCGCGACGGCTACCGCTCCCTGGTCACCGTCCTGACCAAGAAGATGGCCGAGGACCTGACCGAATACATGCACGAACAGGGCGTGCGCGTCCGCTACATGCACTCCGACGTCGACACGCTGGAGCGGATCGAGATCCTGCGCGACCTGCGCCTCGGAACCTTCGACGTCCTGATCGGCATCAACCTGCTGCGCGAGGGCCTCGACATCCCCGAGTGCGGCCTGGTCGCCATCCTCGACGCCGACAAGGAGGGCTTCCTGCGCTCCGAGACTTCGCTGATCCAGACCATCGGCCGCGCCGCGCGCAACGTCGACGGCCGCGTCATCCTCTACGCCGACCGCATCACCGGCTCGATGGAGCGCGCCATGGCCGAGACCAACCGGCGCCGCGCGCGCCAGGAGGCCTACAACCTCGAACACGGCATCACGCCCGAGAGCGTCAAGCGCGACATCAAGGAAATCCTCGACAGCCCCTATGAGAAGGACCGCGTCCTGGTCCCCATCACCGGGGTCCGGGAAGACGCCCGCCCCTTCGTCGGCACCAATTTCCAGGCCGCCCTCAAGGACCTCGAAGGCCGCATGCGCGAGGCCGCCTCATACCTCGAGTTCGAGGAGGCCGGCCGCCTGCGCGACGAGATCAAGAAGATGAAGCTCCTCGACCTCGAGTTCGCCAACGACGTCATGACCGCCGAGGGCCAGGAGGTCGACAAGTCCGCGCCGAAGCGCTGGCGGGCCGATGCGGCGGCGGAGAAGGCGGAGGCGTTCAGGAAGAGCAGGCTGTAGGGGCAGCCCTGCTGCCACCGCCCACATCCCGGGTTTGCGCGCGCCGCGCGCCCCGACTAGCGTCGCCTTATGAGACATCGCTTTTCGTTGATTTCCGCCGCAGCCCTCCTAGCGTACGCCGCGCTCTCCGGGTGCGGGACCTACAACGAGGCCATTATCGGCCCCGCCTGGACCGGACCCCGCGTCAACACGGGGTCGCAGATGAACTATCCCTATGGTGCCCTGACCGCCAACGTCAGCGGCGTGGCGCTGGTTACCTGCATCGTGACCGAGACCCTTGAAACCCGAAGCTGCCGCGCCGCCCGCGAGAGCCCGGTCGGCTGGGGCTTCGGCGATGCGGCTGTCCGGATGCATGAGAATGTCGCGGTCCCACCGGGCACCCGGCCCGGCCCGGCCTTCTTCACGGTTCCCTTCTGCAACAGCCCTGAATCCTGCGAGGCTCAACGCGCGGTGTCGGCTGGCTGGCGGCGCGAAATGCAGGCGCGACGGGCCGGCGCGCACTGAGCGGCGGCTGGCATCGGAGCAACACCTTGCGGAGAAGGCGGAAAATGGGATGACGAAGACTGTTTTCGTGATTGGAGCCGGGGCTAGCACCGAGTTTGGTCCAGGAATGCCGATCGGCTCCGAATTAGCTGAAGCGATAGAACTGCAGCTTGATCATGAACTGGTCCACGGTAGAGCGGGCCCGATTAGCGACGCTTTGCGAATGCGCGGGTTTGACTCTGCGGACACAGCAGCGATGCAACGAGTGCGAGACGGCATCGTGACCAAGGAGTCGATCGACGACTTCGTCGAAGAATGGAGAGACTTCCCCAAGATTTCCGACGTAGCCAGAGTAGCCATAAGCCACGCCATTTTGGAGGGTGAGAGTCATACACTTTGGGGCAACGTCGCTGCTGGATTAGAAACTCCTCAATCAGTCCTACGAAAGACGCGAACAAGCTGGCTTGGACAGATTTTGCGGTTCCACAATGGCAGATCATCGAGACGATCTTTCGCCCAAACAATGGGAGATATTGGATTTGTAGTATTCAACTATGATCGCTTAGTCGAATACCACCTATATCATCACCTGACGGTCGGATTGGGCGTTGGACAAGAAGAAGCCCGAGAAGTACTGAACAGTTTCCCTATCATTCACGTCTATGGCGCCATCGGCAGCCTACCAGAATTAGGCGGTGATCAGCCTTTCGGGAAGTCTTCCCCGCGCACACTTCTCAACAGCTCAAAAATGATCCGAACCTACACGGACGCCGTCGAAAGCTTGACGGGCGAGCGAATATTGAATTTGGTAAGTTCCGCCCACCGCGTGGTTTTTCTAGGCGCTGCCTATCACCCACTGAACATCAGCATTCTGTTTCCGAATAATACACAGTTCGACCAGCCGACAAGCCCAGAAATTTTTGGAACGTTATTCGGAATGCGCGGACCTAAGCAGGCCAATATATCAGCAAAATTCTCTAACCCTTATAAGCCACTTCGCCTAGCTGACTTAAAAGCGGGCGCCTTTATAGATAATTTCCAAGACGATTTATTCGCTTAGCGGGACTTCTCAGTCCGCGGAAGCACTGCATGGACCGCAACACGTGCGCCGAGTTTGACGCCATCTCCACCGTGCATAGAGAGAGCTGGCTTCCTTCCGTCATCCTCTGGCAAGCCGCGCTTTAGCGGCGCAGACCGGGGGACCCAGCGGCGCGTGGGAGCGCGAACCTGTTGCGGCGGGATGTGGAAACAGCGTGGTTGAACAGGTCGCCTTCGGCGTCATTGGGTCCTCCAGTCCGGCTGCGCTGGTCGGAAGATGACGGAGGAAAGGGCGGACGAAGCGTTCTCCTCCCTGTCGCGCAGCGATGGGGAGGTGGCGCGGCGCTCCTTCAGTGCCGTGACGGAGGGGGCGACGGGGTGTTGAAGGTGGGGGTTCGTTCCGCGCATCGGATCTGTTTTAAGAGCCCTCCCGACCAGCACGGTGTCGCCCCCTCCGTCTCGGCGGCTGTCGCCGCCGATCCACCTCCCCATTCGCCCAGCGGCGAACGGGGAGGAGATGCGCACGCGACCCCTCCCACACCGCACACTGCCCGCCGCAGTGAACACTCTCGACCCCAATCCTTTGAACCCCTTGTGACCCCGCCATAGGGACAGTCGCCCCCTTCGACCTCGCACAGTCCCAAACGGCATTAGACTTCGAGCCTCTCAACCGGGGCTCCGTCCATGCAGCCGCATCCGCGCACCAGATATGTCACCGCCAGTCCCGCGACCTGGAGCCTGATCCGGAGCGCCTATCTGTCGGGGTTGTCGGCGCCGACGGTGGCGGCGCGGTTTGGGGTGTCGGTGACGGCCCTGCGCAAGCGGGCGCGGCGGGAGGGCTGGACCAAGGCGGCCTTCGCCGCCACGGTCACGCCGTGGTCGGGCCCGGCGCCGGACGCGCCGCCCTCTCCGGCTGAACCCGCCGCCAACGGCCTCACTGCCGGCTCGCCCGAGGAAGAAGCCCTGCTGGAGGGCTGGCGCTCGCCGCTTCATATACGGCCCGGCGATCTGGCCCGCCGCACCCTGGCCACCGCCGCCCATGCGGTGAAGACGGGCTCGGGCCTCAACGCCCTGCGTCTGGCCCGCGCCGCCGCCGAGATCGCCCGGCTGGACCGGATGCTGGAGTGGGCCGTCGACGACCCGGCCGAGGCGGACGCCCAGGCCGAAAACCGCGACAGCATGATGCGCCTGTTCCTGCGCGAGCAGGCGCTCAACCTCGCTCAGATCCTGATCGACGGCGGCGACCTGCCCGCCCCCTATGCCGAGGCCCGCGCGGAGCTGGCGCGCCTGTGCGCCGCCCGCGCTCCCGACGCGGATATGGCGTCGCCCGACGACCGGGAGTGCGCGTCATGAGAAGGGTCGACTGTCTCCACAATCCGCCTTTTCCGCATTTTCCCGACAGCGGAGACACTGACCCCTCAGTTCAGCGGCAGCTCGATCAGGGCGATGAAGCCCCAGAGGCATTCGGCGACCGAGACGGCCAGCATGACGATGTGGAGGACGGGCTTGCGGAAGGCCTGGCCGATGCCGCCGAAGAAGAGGGCGCTGGCGAAGATGACGGTGGCGCGGACGAAGGCGTCGCTGACCTTGTTGGCGTACTGGCCGTGGTCGAAGGTGGCGGTGGCCTTGCGCTCCATCGCCAGACCCTCGGCCCGGGCGGCGAGCCGGTATTCGGGCATGACGAAGGGGGTGGCGGGGGCGGCCGGGTCGATCAGGGGCTGGCGCGCGCGCCAGGCGGCGTGGGCGGCGCGGTATTCGGGGCGGAACCTCTGTTCGTAGAAGCCGGCCAGACGGGCGTCGCCGCGGGCCTCGGCGTCGAGCCACTGGGTGAACATCAGGACGTCGGCGGCCTCGAGCTGGCCGGCCTGGATCTGGCGGCGCGAGGCCTCGGTGCGGATGGCGCCGGCCTGGCTGTAGGCGGCGGCCTGGTCCCCGTCCCACAGGGCCGCCTGATAGCCGGACCAGGAGGTCAGCAGCCCCGCGATCGACAGGCTGATGGCGCTGGCGATGTCGGCGTGAGAGCCGAGCCAGCGCACGAGGCGGGACCAGGCGTTCTGCGGGGTGGAGGGAGCGGCGTCCATGGCGGTCTCCGGAGTCAGCCCGCGGGGATGGTGACGAGGGGCGAGCGGGCGGCGCCGGTGTCGTCGTTGAGGGACATCACGATCTGGACCAGCAGGAAGGCGCGGATCGAGGCGGCGTCGTCCTGTGCGATCCAGAACCAGCGGCCGCGCTGCTGGACCGCGACGTGGGCGTATGCCGGCGCCTTGGGCCCGCTATGGACGCGGATCAGGTCGTTCGGATCGAACCGGTCCTCGCCGGTCAGGTCGACGCCCTGCCCCATCTCCTGCAGCACCTCCAGCATGGAGCGGGTGGTCAGGGCCAGCTCCTCCCTGGCCACCGGCTCGACGGCGAAGACGACGGGCATGTCGCGGCCCGCGGGACGCAGGTTCAGGATGCGGCTGAGGGTCTCGAGATCGGCGCGGTCCTGGTCGGTCAGGGTGGCGGACAGGCGGGCGACGGAGGCCCAGACGCCGTTCTCCTGCTTGAGCCGGATGCTGAGCGCGCCCGAGGCCTGCAGCCGACGGATGGCTCCGACGACGGTCGCGAACTCCGGATCGCCGGGGGTGGCGAACAGGGGCGCGCGGGCGCCGGCGCGGACGCCGTTGATCGAGCGCACGGCGATGTGGAACAGGTCGTCCGCCGCCCAGCCCGCCTCGATCATGCCCAGCAGGGAGGCCGGCGGAATGGGCGACAGCAGGCTGCGCGCGAACCGCTCTCCGGACATGGGGGTGTAGGTGACGGTGGGGGTCTCGCGAAACAGGACGCCGCCGTCGGCGCCGCCGGGGCTGTCGTCGCCGGGCGGGGAGAAGTCCAGGTTCATCCGGCCGCTGGTCTCGCGCGTGTACTGGCTGATCACCGAGGCGACGCTGAGGAAGCTGGGGGCGTCGCCGAAGCGCAGGGCGACGATGTTGGACAGGAGCTCGGCCTTCTCGCTGTCGCGCAGGCGGACGGTGTAGTCGGCGCGGTCGATGCCGATCCTCTGCCCGCCCAGCCCGATGCAGCCGCCCGCCGAAAGGGCGACGGAGAGGAGGCAAAGGACCGGGGCCAGACGGCTGGGCATGGGCGCAGAAGACGCGGTTCTCCCCGGCCCCGCCATCGGGCGAGGACCTGAGGGGGCGGCTCAGGGCGCGGATTGGGGTTTGGCCGGACAGACGGGGGCGGCGGGCGCGGGGATGCTGGAGGGGAAGGAGATCGCCATGTCTTTGAGACACCTGCTGGCCCCGTTGGCAGTTCTGGTCGCGCTGGCGCTGACCACGCCCGCCTGGGCGGCGCTGCCGTCGTGGAACGCGGGGGCGGCCAAGAGCGCGATCGTGGCCTTCGTCGAGGCCGTGACCTCGCCGGGGCCGGCCTTCGTGCCCGAGGGCGAGCGGGTGGCGGTGTTCGACAACGACGGCACCCTGTGGACCGAGCAGCCGGTCTATACGGAGGTCGCCTTCTCGCTGGCGCGGGCGGCGGAGCTGGCGAAGGCGGATCCAGTCCTCGCGGCGCGGCCGGCCTTCCAGGCGGTGCTGAGCGGGGACCGGGCGAAGGTCGCGGCCCTGTCGCCGGCCGAGTTGATGGAGCTGGTCGCGGCGACGCACAGCGGCCTGACGGTCGACGCCTTCTCGGCCGCGGCGGCCGACTGGCTGGCCAAGGCGCGGCATCCGCAGTCGGGCCGTCCGTACCCGGAGAGTGTCTATCAGCCGATGCTGGAGCTGATGGACTATCTGAGGGCCGGCGGATTTCAGGTCTTCATCGTCTCGGGCGGCGACCGCGACTTCATGCGGACCTTCGCGCGCGAGACCTATGGTGTGGCGCCCTGGCAGGTGATCGGCTCGGGCAATGCGACCGATATGGTCCAGGCGGACGGCGGCTGGGTGCTGACACGGACGGACAAGGCCCTGCCTGACGACGGGCCGGACAAGGTCCGCAACCTGGCCCTGCAGATCGGCATCCGGCCGATCTTCGCGGCGGGCAATTCGGACGGCGATCTGCAGATGCTGCAGTACGCGACCGGCGCGACCGGGACGCGGTTCGGGCTGCTGGTCCATCACGACGATGCGGCGCGCGAATACGCCTACGACCGCCAGAGCGCGATCGGGAAGCTGGACAAGGCGCTCGACGCCGCAGGCCCGGCGGGATGGACCGTGGTCAGCATTCGCGACGACTGGCGCGTCGTCTTTCCGGATCAGGCGCGCTGAGGAATCCAGCCGCCGCCCCAGAGGGATTCACCCGATCCCGGCCCCGGGGTCCCGGCGCTACCCCTGCGGCACCCTTCCTCTGGAGAACCGCCATGCCGAACGGAAAACCGAACATCCTCGTGATCTGGGGCGACGACATCGGGATCAGCAATCTGAGCTGCTACACCAAGGGACTGATGGGCTACCAGACGCCCAATATCGACCGCATCGCCAATGAAGGCATGCTGTTCACCGACAGCTATGGCGAGCAGTCCTGCACCGCCGGCCGGTCCAGCTTCATCACCGGCCAGAGCGTGCTGCGGACCGGCCTGTCGAAGGTCGGCGCCCCGGCCGCGCCGGTGGGCATGAACGACAAGCTGGTGACCATCGCCGCCCTGCTGAAGGAGCAGGGCTACGCCACCGGCCAGTTCGGCAAGAACCACCTGGGCGACCTGAACCACATGCTGCCCACCAACCACGGCTTCGATGAGTTCTTCGGCAACCTGTACCACCTGAATGCGCAGGAAGAGCCGGAAATGTACGATTATTATCCGGACGCGGACTTTCCGAACTTCAAGAAGAAGAACGGGCCGCGCGACGTGGTGCACAGCTGGGCGACCGACGTCGACGACGACACCACCCACGAGCGCTGGGGCCGGGTCGGCAAGCAGAAGATCGAGGAAACCGGTCAGCTGACCATCGAGCGGATGGAGACCTGCGACGACGAGTTCGTGGAGGCGGCGACCGACTTCATCAAGCGTCAGGACGCCGACGACAAGCCCTTCTTCGTCTGGCTGAACACCACCCACATGCACATGTTCACGCACACGAAGAAGGAGAGCCTGGGTCAGGCCGGGCGCTGGCAGTCGCCGTATCACGACACGATGATCGACCATGACAAGAACGTCGGCCAGATGCTGGATCTGCTCGATGAGCTGGGCCTGGCCGAGGACACGATCGTCGTCTATTCGACCGACAACGGGCCGCACCGCAACAGCTGGCCGGACGGCGGCACCACCCCGTTCCGCAGCGAGAAGGACACCAACTGGGAAGGCGGCTTCCGCATTCCCGAGCTGATCCGCTGGCCCAACAAGATCAAGGCCGGCAGCATCTCCAACGAGATCATCCAGCACCACGACTGGCTGCCGACCTTCCTGGCGGCGGCGGGCGATGCGGACATCGTCGAGAAGCTCAAGAAGGGCGTCACCGCCAACGGCCGCACCTACAAGAACCATATCGACGGGTTCAACCTGCTGCCCTACCTGACCGGCGAGGTCGACAAATCCCCACGTCAGCTGTTCGTCTATATCTCGGACGACGGCGACATCCTGGCGGTCCGGTACGACAACTGGAAGATCGTGTTCATGGAGCAGCGGCTGAAGGGCACCATGCAGCTGTGGGCCGAGCCGTTCACGCCGTTGCGCCTGCCCAAGCTGTTCAACCTGAGAACCGACCCGTACGAGTATGCGGACATCACCTCGAACAGCTATTACGAGTGGTTCCTCTATCACGCCTACATCATCTACGGGGCCTGGGCGGTCGCCGACGGCTTCGCCGCGACCTTCAAGGACTTCCCGCCGGTGCAGAAGCCCAACAGCTTCACCATCGACGATGCGGTGGCGAAGATGGCGGAGGCCGGCGGCGGGGGCTGAGCCCCCGGGGCATCCGAAGACGGAAAGGCCGGCGGACGACCGTCGGCCTTTTTCGTTCTGACACCCCAGGACCAACCTGAGCCGTGAGACGGGGTTTCACCCGATTCCGCGATCCCGGCCGCCATGTCTGTCTGGCGCGTCTCTCCAACGGCAAACGGCCTTCTCATGACCGACCCCCTGCCCTCCTGGCGCGCCGGCTCCATCCGCAAGGCCATCGTCGATTTCGTCGAGGCGGTGAGCACCCGGGGGGGAAACCATTTCGTGCCCGTCGCCGAGCGGATCGCCGTGTTCGACAACGACGGCACCCTGTGGTGCGAGCAGCCGGTTCAGCCCCAGGTCGCCTTCGCCCAGGCAAGGCTGAAGCATCTGGTGCGCACCAATCCCGGACTGGCGGACCGCGCGCCCTACAAGGCCTTCCTCGACCATGACCTTACGGCGCTCAAGGCCCTGGGCAAGCGCGGCGTGTTCGAGGTGGCCTTCGCCGTTCACGCGGGGATGACGGTTGACAACTTCATGCGCTCGGCCCGGGACTGGTTGACCGAGACGCCTCACCCCCGGTTCGACCGCCTCTATACGGATCTGGTCTTCCAGCCCCAGCTGGAGCTGCTGAACTATCTGCGCGACCACGAATTCCAGATCTGGATCGTCTCGGGCGGCGGGTCCGACTTCATCCGGGCCTTCGCCGAAAGCCGCTATGGCGTGCCGCCGGAGCGGGTGATCGGCAGCACGGTGCGCACCCAGGTGCAGGACACCAACGGCCATCTGGACCTGTTCAAACTGCCGCATCTGGAAAGCTTCGACGATCGCGAGGCCAAGACCGAGAACATTGGCCTGCACATCGGCCGGCGGCCGATCCTGGCGTTCGGCAATTCCGACGGGGACCTGTCGATGATGCGCTATACCCTGTCCGGGCCGGGCAAGCGGCTGGCGCTGTTGCTGCACCACGACGACGCGGATCGGGAGGTCGCCTATGACCGCGACTTCGTCCTGAGCCCGCTGGCCGAGGCGCTGGACCGGGCCGAACTCTACGGGCTGAAACGGGTCAGCATGAGCCGCGACTGGGCGACGATCTTCCCGGCCGTAAGCGAGGCGGCGGCCCCGCCGAAACGCATTCGCCGCAGGGGACTCTAGCGCTTCAGAACGCCTCGCCGATGCGGAAGTAGAAGGCGTCGGAATCCTTGCCGACCGCATAGTCGATCCCGACGTTGACGCCGTATTTCTTCGAGGCCTCGAACCGCAGCCCGGCGCCGGCGGCCGGCAAGAAGGCGTCGGTGACCGAGCCGAAATCAGGGCCCACCCCGCCGACCCCGGCGAAGACCACGGCGCCGAAGCGGCCGAACAGGTGGCGCCGATACTCCACCTGGGCGGCGACCATGGCCCGGTCGCGATACTGGCCCGAGGCATAGCCGCGCAGGTCGTTCTGACTGCCGTAGTTGCAGATGTCGTAGAAGGGCGCGGAGTCCGCGGCGGCGCAGACCGAGCCGCGCCAGGCGAGCACCGATTTCGGGTCCAGCCGGTGATAGCCGTTGATGCGCGCCTCGCCCCGGCTGTAGTCGCGATCGCTGCCGATGGCCGTATCGGCGACCAGCCAGAGGCCGGTGGCGTAGATGCCTCGCGAGGTCTCGTATTCGCTGTCGCGGGTGTCGTATTCGGCGGACAGGCCAAGCGCGGACGAAACCGACTCCAGCTCGGCCGGCGGGAGGTCGAGATCCGGGAACGGCGGCGGCTCGACGTGCAGGCTCGTCGACATGTCGATGTAGCGATACTGGAGTCCCGCATAGAAGTTCGGGGCCACGCGCATCAGGGCCTGGCCGCCGACGAAGACGGCCTTCTGGGTGATCGGAACGGAGACGTCGCGGTCGCCCGCATCGGGGCCGATGCCGTAGTAATCGATGTTGAATTCGCCACCGCCGACCGCGCCCGCGAGGCGGAACCGGTCATCGCCGATATAGGCCTTCTGGACCAGGGCCAGGGCCCAGCTTTCAGTGTTGGTGTAGAGGAAGGCGAGGCCCGAGACCCAGGGCTTCTCCGACCCCGCAGCCTTGTAGAGGGCGCCGACCCCGACGGCGAAACCGCTGCCGATGGTCGGGTTGGAAACGGGGATCGGCAGGGCGATGAAGCTGAAATCATGCGGCTTGTTCGTCGTGGACTCCGGGGCGGCCTCGGGCGGAGCCTCCTGCGGCGGGAGCACGCCCGACGGCTCCGCCGCGACCTCCGGAGGCGCAGACTGGGCCCAGGCCGCCCCGGCGGTCCCGGCCAGGCAGGCGCCGAGAACGAGGGCGGTGAACGGGGGTCGGAAACGGGCGAACGACATGGGCAAGCGCCTCCTGGCGGCTCCCGGTATCGGGTCTGTTGCGGGGGAATCCTATCGGGCGTTGACCCGAGGACCTGTCCGGGTCGATCCCGCGTCAGAACCCCCATCCGGAGCGCGCCAAGGGGTAGCCGCTCGCGCTCTCAGGTCTTTACCCGATTACCCCGCCGCACCGGCGGTCCGAACATGATCCCGGCATTCAGCCTCGAAGGGATCGTCCCATGTCCACTTTCCTCAACCGGACGGCCGTCGCCGCCGTCGCCCTTTCCGTCCTGGCCCTCGCCGGCTGCGAAACCCCCGCCGGCAAGGTCAATGTGCTGCAGTCCAGCACGACGGCCGTCGTTCCGGGCTCCACCTATGCCTGGGCGCCGGTGACCAGCGCGACCCAGCGGTCGGCCGACCCGCGCGTGGCCAATGACATCATCAACCAGCGCATCCAGACCGCCGTGGACGGCGCCCTGGCCGCCAAGGGCTATCGCCGCGTCAGCTCCCCGAGCCAGGCGACCCTGCTGGTCTCCTACTACGTCGGGCTCGCGGCCCGATCCGAGATCCAGTCCAACAGCATGGGCGCGGCCCCGATGGGCGCCTGCGGCTTCCGGGGCTGTGTCGGCGGCTGGGGCTTCTATGGCGCGCCGATGCTGGACGTTCAGACCATCAACTACACGCAAGGGACGATGATCGTGGACCTGGTCGACCGCGCCTCGGGCCAGTTGGCCTGGCGGGCCACCTCGGACCGTCGCGTCGACAGCTCCGACGGCGACCAGGCCGCCCTGAACGCTGTCGCCGTCGACATGCTCAAGACCCTGCCCGGCGGGGTTCAGTAGGAAACATGACCATGCGTAGATCCCCTTCCGCCTCGAGGTCGGCAACCTCGATTTCGGCCCGGGCCGCACCCGTCCTGACAGGCTTCTTCGTCGCCGCGGCGATGACCATCCTGCCCGCCGCCATCATCGCCGTGATGCCGCAGCCGGCGGCGGCCCAGGAAACCGCCTATCCGGTGCCCGAACCCGCCGAGGCCTTGCATCGGATGGGCGCCTATCTGAGCACGCTGAACAGCTTCGAGGTGGTCGCCAGCAGCAGCATCGACCTGGTCACCACAGACGATCGCCGCATCGATCTCGACGGAACGACCACCTACAAGGTGCGGCGGCCGGACGGGTTCGTCATCGAGACCAAAACCGAGAGGAAGCTGCGCCGCTTCTTCTATGACGGCCAGCGATTCACCGTCTATGCGCCGACGCGGGGCTTCTATGCGAGCGTTCCCGCTCCGCCCACGATCAAGCAGGTGCTGGATCTGGCCTGGGACCGCTACGGCATCGTCGTGCCGCTGGAGGACCTGTTCCACTGGGACGACCCGGCCGAGTTGCCGACGGGCTACACCACCGCCGAATACATCGGCCCGGCGACCGTCGACGGCGTCGCGGCGGAGCAGTATTCCTTCGCGGGCGACGACCTCGAATGGCAGATCTGGATCCAGCGGGGCGACAAGCCCCTTCCGCTCAAGATCGTCATCGTCGACCGCACCGATCCGGTGAGGCCCGAGTATTCGGCGAAACTGGCATGGACCCTAAACCCCCGGTTCGACGCCTCCACCTTCGCCTTCACACCCGCCACGAGCGATGCGCCCATCCGCATCGCCGATCAGGGAGGTTCGCAATGACCGGTCCCAGGACCTTCATCATCGGCGCCGCGATCGCCTTGCTGGCCTCCGCGCCCGCCATCGAGGCCGAGGCCCAGATCCGCGGCGCCGGGCGGGCCAACATCGGCGGCCACGGCGCCCATGCCGGCGGCGGCCGTGGGGCCGGCGCGGCGGCCCGGCCCTCCGGCGGGAACCGCAGCCCCGGCGCGGCGACCCGTCCGTCCGGCGGCGCCTCTCGCCCGGGCGGAAATGGCGGCGGGATCAACAACAACGGCGACCGCAACAGCGGCAACCGGAACAACGGTAATCGCGAGATCAACAACAGCGGCAACCGCATCAACACCGGCGACGTGAACATCGATGTCGACAACGATCACGACTGGGGCTGGGACGGCGATCACCACCCCATTGCGGCGGGCGTCGCGTTCGGTACGGCGGCGGCTGTCACCTCGGCGGTGGTCGGCTCGATGATCTATTCCCTGCCACCGTCCTGCTCGCCCTACGCCGTGAGCTACTACTATTGCGGAGGGGTCTATTATGCTCCGCAGTATCAGGGGGATACGGTCGTCTACGTCGTCGTTGACCAACCCTGACGGCGGGCCGATGACGTCGAAATCGCTCAGCCGGGCGGCCGCCGTGACGGCGGTCGTCTGGGCGGCGCCCCTGATCGCCCACGCGCAGGACGATGCGTCGGAGCTGGCCAAGAAGCTCTCCAATCCGGTGTCCAGCCTGATCAGCGTACCGTTCCAGTATAATTACGACTGCTGCTTCGGCCCAGACGACGGGGCGCGCCAGACGCTGAACATCCAGCCCGTCGTGCCGGTCAGGCTGAACGACGACTGGAACCTGATCGTGCGGACCATCGTGCCGCTGGTCTATCAGGAGAGCCCGGCGCCGGGCGTCGAGGACAGCTACGGCCTGTCGGACGTGACCCAGAGCTTCTTCTTCTCGCCGACCTCGAAGGACGGCCTGACCTGGGCCGTGGGGCCGGTCTTTCTGTGGCCCGTCGGCACGGACGAGCTGGGCTCCAACAAATGGGGGGCAGGACCCACCGGGCTGATCCTCAAACAGTCGGGCCAGAGCACCGTCGGCCTGCTGGCCAACCACATCTGGTCCTATGCCGGGTCGAAGGCGCGCGACGACGTCAGCGCCACCTTCCTGCAGCCCTTCTACAGCTACACCACCCACGACGCGACGACCTGGGGCGCCAACCTCGAGGCCTCCTACGACTGGACCCACGAGGCGTGGAGCGTGCCGGCCAATTTCACGGTGTCGCACGTGTACAAGTTCGGCGAGCAAAGGGTGTCGCTGGGCGTCGGGGCCAAGATCTATCTGGTCAACGAGACCGATGCGCCGGACTGGGGCCTGCGCGCGATCGCGACCTTCCTGTTCCCGAAGTAGGGCCTGTCCCCGAAACAGGGCCTGTCCCCGAAACAGGGCCTGTTCCCGAAACAGCGCCTGTTCCCGAAACAGGGCCTGTTCCCGAAACAGGGCCTGTTCCCGAAACAGCGCCTGTTCCCGAAATAGCGCGCCCGAGAGGTCTCGCGACCGGCATGGGGTTTCGCCCGATGGGCCGTGCGGGGTGAGGCCGAAATACTGAGCCGGTTCTGTAACCTCGCTTTCGGAAGGCCCTGAAAAATGAAGCCGTTGATCCCCGTCGCCTGCGCCGGTCTGGCCCTGACGCTGGCCGCCGCATCGCCCGCCGCCGCACAGGTCACGGTGACCCCCTATTTCTGGGCCGCCGGAATGAAGGGCGACATCGCCCCCGTGCCGGGCCTGCCGACGGTGGAGACAGACTCCAGCTTCAGCGACATCCTCGACGACCTGCAACTGGGTCTGGCGTCATCGTTCGAGATCCGCGCCGGACAGTGGGCCTTCGTCGGCGACCTCAGCTATGTCGACACCGGCGCCACGGCCGACCTGAAGGTCCCGACCCCGCAGTTCGATTCCGCCGGCCTCGACTCCAAGTCGCTGATGAGCACCCTGGCCGTCTCCTACCGCCTTCTGGACGGGGACGGCGCGACCTTCGACGTGCTGGGCGGGGCCCGGATCAACTGGGCCGACAACGATGTCCGGCTGATCCGGCCGGACGGCACCGAGGTGAAGGCCCAGGACAACGAAACCTGGGTCGATCCGGTGGTCGGCGCCAAGGGCGTGGTGTGGCTGAGCCCGCGCTGGTCGTTGACCGGCTATGGCGACGTCGGCGGGTTCGGGGTGTCCTCGGACCTGACCTGGCAAGCGATGGCGGCGGTCAACTATCGCTTCACCGACAGCATCGCCCTGACCGTCGGCTATCGCTACTACGCGATCGACTATGACCACGACGGCTTCGTGTTCGACGTCGCGGAATACGGGCCGCTGATCGGGACGGCGATCACCTTCTAGAGGGTCGCCGGTTGCGGCCGGGTGGTGCGCTTGATCCACTGCTTGTAGGGCACGCCCACCACCAGGCCGACGAGCATGAACAGCAAGACGGCGGCGGCGACGCGCTTGTCGACGAAATTGGCGCCGGCGAGAGACATGGCGATGCCAGGGTGACGCACCGCGCTGGCCACCGCCAGGGTCGCGCGGTCGATGCGTTCGGGGCCGCCCAGAAGATGTCCGCCCGCCAGACAGGCCAGCACCACCCCGGCCATGGCCAGGAGGGTTCCATCGCCGATCAGCGACTGGATCGCCGGCCAGACGGAGACGATGATCGGCAGGAAGGCGACCACCACCAGCAGCATGCTGAGCTTGTAGAGCCAGGGCGACGCCTTGGTCGCGAACGCGGGCGCGATGCGGCGCACCAGCATACCCAGCGCCAGGGGGATCAGGACGCCGGTCAGCAGGGTCACGGCCATGGTCGCCACCGTCACCGAGTCGTCGCGCCCGAACAGATGGGAAGCGACGCCCAGAGCCAGGGGCACCGAGACGACGCTGAGCAGGGCCATGGCGATATAGAGGCCGTAGGCGAACGCCTTGTTGGCGCCCACGCCCAGTTCCTGACCGGGGACCAGCGGCGGAACCGGGGCCACGGCCATCAGCATGATGCCCGCCTTCACCATCGGATTGAGCGGCAGCAGCCAGATCGCGAAGGCCGCGACGACGACCGGGATGAAGATGACCGCGACCACGCTGCGGGCCAGAAGCCCCGGTCGGCGCAGGACATAGAGCAGATCGCCGGGCGCCGCCTTCAGGCCGACGGTGAGAACCAGACCGGCCAGACTGGCCGTCAGGATGATCGGGATCAGCGACTTGAGGACTTCCATGACCGCGCCTTCGAGACCGTGACAAGAGGCGGCGAGTCTCCCCGCCCGACCCTGTCCCGGAAATCAGCACGAACCCTGACAGTCGCGCCGGAGACCCGCACGCGGCGGACCTCCGGCCTCAGGCTCAGCGGGTGACCCGCAAGGTCACCCCGACCATGCGCGGGGCGCCGAGGAAGGCGCCGATGGTGCCGGTCTGGAAGGGGGCGCCGAAGGCCACCTGATTGTACCGCTCGTCGAACAGATTGCGGCCCCAGAGCTCGACCGACCAGCCGCTGTCCGAGTCCAGACCGACCGAACCGTTGGCCAGCCAGAAGGCCGGCTGGACCTTCTCGGGCGCGAGGTCCGAGCCGGTGTTGTAGGCCGAGGAGTATTTGGCCGCGAGGGCGGCGCGGACCGCGAAGCCATTGCCGATGTCGCGACGATACGTCCCGGCCAGATTGCCCGACCACAGGGGGGCGAAGGACAGGCGCGAACCAGCCAGAAGCGGCAGGCCGGAGACGGGGGCGTCGCCGTATTCGGTCTGGGCATAGACGACACCCGCCTGCAGGCTGAGGCCGCTGAACGGACGCCAGGTCCCTTCCAGTTCGGCGCCCTTGGCGGTCACCTCCGGGATGGATTTCACGAGGAAGGTCGTGCCGAGGAAGGTGTTGAGCTGGAAGTCCGTATAGGCCTGATGGAAGGCGTCGCCGGAGATGAGCAGACGCCCCTGCAGGAGGTTGGCCTTGGCCCCGATCTCGACGGAATCGACGACCTCGGGCGCGAAGGCGGTGGAGGCGTCGGGGACCAGATTGGTCTGGGCGCGGTCGAGGTTGTAGCCCGCGCTCTTGCGCCCCCGGGCGTATGAGACATAGCCGAGAACTGCCGGAGTGAACTGGTATTCGACGCGGGCCAGACCCGACCAGCCATCGTCGGTCAGGCCTTCCGAGCGGGACAGGTTGTTGAAGGCCGGATTGGCCCAGGGCAGGCAGAGGGTGGCGTTGGTGATCCCGCGCGCGAGGGCGGCGGCGCAGGCCTTGCCGCCATCGGTATTGGCATAGCGGGCGTCGAGATCCTTCTCGATATGGCTGTAGCGCAGGCCGAGAGTCAGACCGAGCTTGTCGGTCGCATGCCAGGTCGTCTGGCCGAACAGGGCGGCGGTGGTGGCGGTCTGCTCATAGGTGTCGAGAGCGCCCTGCCCCGCCACGAAGCTTTGGCCCACAGGCAGGCCGGTCAGGGTCGAGACGTAGCCGGCGAGGCCGACCGGGTTGGCGGTCGAACGGGTCAGGACGCGGCCGAGGTAGTCCTCATAGGCCGAGCCGTAGAGGAAGGCGTCCTTGCGCAGGAGGGTCTCGCGCAGGAGGAAGACGCCGCCAGTATAGTCAAAGGCGCCGCGCGAGCCGGTCAGCCGGGCCTCTTCGCTGAAGGTGCGGAAACGGTTGGACCAGGAGCCGTCGTCGGGGCGGTAGGCGATGTCGGCGGAGGTGAAGTCCCAGTCCTGGCTGAGCACGGCGCGCCACTGACGCGCGGCCGTGGTCAGTTCGACGAGGCCGAGCCGGGTGTCGATCTTCGTATGCAGGGAGACGCCGCCGTCCTTGATGCGGGTGTTGGTGTCGCGGTTGGCGTAGCCGGTGCGGGCGAACGGATCAGCGGGGTTCATGACGCCGCCGTCAGGGCTGAGCAGGGCGAGGATACCCGCGGTCGGGCCGGTGGATTGCTGGACCCCGATGCAGCAGCGCTCGTCGCGATGGGTGAAGTCGGCGCTGAGGCGGTTCGAGATCGTCGCGGTCGGGGTCCACAGCAGCTGGCCGCGGACGGTCTCATAGGCTTCGTTCTGGTCGTCGGATTCCGTACGCGGACCATTGCCGGTGCGCACGTCATAGAGGCCGTCGCGGCGGCGGACCGAGGCGTAAAGGCGACCGGCGAGTTTGTCTTCGATGAGAGGGCCAGTGACCGAGATCGAACCGCCACGCGTCCCGTAATCGCCGACAGTGACTTCACCCGTCGCGCCGAAGTCAAAGCTGGGTCCGGCGGTGACGACATTGATGACGCCCGCCGAGGTGTTCTGGCCGAACAGGGTCGATTGCGGGCCACGCAGAACCTCGGTGCGCACGACCTCGCCGAGGTCGCCGAGGGCGACGCCGTTGCGGGCCCGGAAGACGCCGTCGACCACGACCCCGACCGAGCTTTCCAGACCGGGATTGTCGCCCACGGTGCCGACGCCCCGGATGCGGGCGGTGGTGTAGGTCTGGTTCGAGGTCGAGGCGACCAGCAGGCCGGGCGTTACGATGGCAAGGTCCTTGATGTCGACGACGCC
>Ga0247739_10000214_pt1 | contig 19893 bp, 16 predicted proteins | sample UWRJL058202B2_FD_180943 | JGI IMG/M metagenome (GOLD analysis project Ga0247739, IMG submission 180943) | Plant litter microbial communities from Arlington Agricultural Research Station in Wisconsin, United States - UWRJ-L058-202B-2 | ecosystem: Environmental > Terrestrial > Plant litter >...
CACTTGAAAAAGTTTTGGAACTTAGCCGGCCCGAAGAGGTGATACATGAAGCTATCGGACATTGTTACCACAAGATGAACAATTTTGCACAGGCACGTTTCCATTATCGCAAAGCCAGCCACCTCAATCCAGAAGACAGCAAACTGCACTACAAAATAGCATTGACTTATTTTAAGGAAAATCAGTTGGAGAGTACAATCAAGCAATTAGATGCGGCCATGAATATCCACCGCATGCAGCCTGAATATAATCTATTGATGGGCGAATGCAAACTGGAGCAAGGTAAGATTAAGGATGCGGTTATCTACTTCAGTAATGTGGTAAGAGTTCGCCCTAAAAATGCAAGTGGTTGGGAAGCATTGATTCGGTGCTTGGTGAAAGCAGAATATTACGAGGAAGCCGCAGAGCAAACATTGAATGCCATGGAAGCTACAAGTGGGAAACCTTTGTTCCAATATTATCATAGTGCCATCTTATTTGCCGTAGGCAAATCAAAAGAAGGCTTATTGCAATTAGAAAAAGCGTTGCAACTAAATACAAAGCTGCTGAAAAAATTCATTGAACTCCAACCTCAAATGTTACACAACCCGAGTGTAGTCGATTTAATTATGCGATATAAAGGTAAAAAACCGAAGAAAGGTAGTTAGTATAATTAGTTTAGCACTAGGACAAAATCGCTGTCCGACATTGGAGGCATCCTTTAAAGACATTAAAGAATAACTACCTTTCGAAAGTTGGGTAAAGTCTAAATACCAACTACCAAATACCAACTACTAAATACCAAATACTCCGTCACTTGGTAATCTTCATATAGCTCGCTGAAATACCTTTTATCATAGAAGAACTAAAGCCTTGGTGCTCCATTTCGTTAAGGCCTGCGATGGTGCATCCCTTTGGTGTAGTTACTTTATCTATTTCCTTTTCGGGATGACTGCCGGTTTGTAGTAATAATTCGGCTGCTCCTTTTACGGTTTGCGCCGCAATAAGGGATGCCGTAGTAGCATCAAAGCCTATTTCAATGCCGCCCTGTATGTTGGCACGAATATAACGCATGGCAAAAGCGGTTCCGCAAGCCCCAAGTACCGTAGCGGCATCCATCAATTGTTCGTCTATTTCTACCGTTTTGCCCAATTGATCAAAAATTGATTTTACATAGTTGGCTTGTTCAGCACTGGCACCGCTATTGCAAAGGCAAGTCATGCTTTCTTGTATAGCGATGGCGGTATTGGGCATAGCTCGGAACAATGGCATTTTTTTACCAACAGCCTCTTCCAAATGTTTTACCCATACACCGGTAATTACCGATATCAAGATGTGTTTTTTCGCTTGAAAAGAACCCTTGATGTCCTTTAAGATTTCTGCGTAATTGTATGGTTTCACCGCTAGGATAATAACCTCATTTTCGGCAACTGCTCTTTTATTATCGCTATGCACGATGCAACCGAGGTCTTCTAATTCTTTTAATGACGCGATGTTACGTTTAGTAATCGTAATGTTTGATGCCTTGCAAAATTGGCTTTTAATAAGTCCTTGTGCGATGGCCGTGCCTAGATTTCCGCCGCCAATAATAGCTATTTTTTTAGATGACATGGTTTTATGGTGTTAGGCACCAAAGAAAAGCAAATTGTATCAACATGCAATATACTGCCTAGAGTAACCTTGTAAAAGCCGGGAATTCAATGTCAGCATAGTTTTGAACAGTATTAAATTATACAATAACCAATATTTATCCACGTGCCTATAGATATGCCTTTGTCAATCCTTATTTTTGCCGCTTATGGACGTTAAAAATTTCCTCACACATTGGCCATTATTGGTTTTCGTGGTTTTTTGTTTGGTAACCTTGGTACAACTATTCTATTATCTATTTTTCTTTCAGCGCCTTGCATTTTATAAAGCCAAACCGAAAGAGAACTCGATTGCGCACCCAGTTTCTATCATTGTTTGTGCTCGTGATGAAGCCAATAATTTGGAGAATAATCTGCCGGAAGTGTTGATGCAGGATTACCGATATACACATGAAGTAATTGTAGTAAACGACAACAGCCATGATGATACGAAGTTCTTTTTAGATGAATTACAAAAGGCATTCAAACAACTGAAACATGTTACGTTAGAGCAAGAAGCACTGCATATCCCGGGGAAGAAATTTCCATTAAGTGTTGGCATCAAAACATCAAAATATGAGGTGCTACTATTAACGGATGCAGATTGTACACCCGCAAGCCCCAGTTGGCTGAGTAAGATGCAGGATGGCTATAGCGAAGGAAAGGAAATCGTGTTGGGCTACGGTGCATTTCATAAGAAAGCAGGCTTGCTCAATAAATTTGTTCGTTTCGAGACTTTTCATGCGGCGCTGCAATATTTTAGTTACGCATTGGCAGGCATGCCTTACATGGGCGTGGGTCGCAATTTGAGTTATAAAAAAGACCTCTTTTTTCGTAACAAAGGTTTTAGTAGCATGAACCACGTGCCAGGCGGCGATGACGATTTGTTCATCAACAAGGTGGGTACAAAATATAATACCAGCATTGTGGTGGATAAGGATGCCTTTACGTACAGCGAAGCGCCTAAGAGTTTTGGTGAGTGGTGGCGGCAAAAAAGTAGGCATTACAGCACGAGCCGTTTTTATAAGCCGAAGCATCAATTCTACTTATCCTTATATGCTTTTAGCCATTTCTTTTTTTATCCATTATTGGCAACGAGCATCATTTACTTTAATTGGTGGCTGGCTTTATCTGTCTTTGGTCTTCGGTTTTTTACGCAAGCTTTCGTGTGGTATAAAACCATGAAACGTTTGGACGAAAAAGATTTGTTCCCACTATTTTGGTTGCTTGATATATGGCAGTTTTTCTATTACCTGATATTTAGTTTTACCTTGATCAAAAAGCCGAGGAGCACCTGGAAATAAATTCATCTTATAAGTGAACTGAAGGGTTACAAATTAAACCGGATTTTAAAGCAGCTTTATTTGCTAAAAGTACATGGAAGAAATATTACAATATTTTGCTGATTTTACACCTGAACAACTGGAACAATTCCATTTACTGGAACCACTGTATAAGGAATGGAATGAAAAAATCAATGTAATAAGCCGCAAGGATATCGATAGTTTATATTTAAAGCATGTATTACATTCTTTGAGCATTGCAGCAATATTTGATTTTCAACCGGGCATGCAAGTAATCGATATTGGCTGTGGTGGCGGATTCCCGGGCATTCCGTTGGCCATCTTTTTTCCAGAGACACATTTCCACATGGTGGATAGCATCAACAAAAAATTAAATGTGGTACGTGCAGTGGTAGAAGCAACCGGCCTAACCAATGTAACTGTAGAGCACAGTCGTGCAGAAGATATCAAGAACCGCAAATTTGATGTAGGAATTAGTAGGGCAGTAGCGCCACTGAAAGATTTGCTTTTTTGGAGCAAACCATTAATTAACCGAAATGCTAATTTTAAAAGTGCAGATGAAAATGCTTTGGTTCCCCGCGGGCTTATTTGTCTAAAAGGTGGCGACTTGGCACAAGAAATATCTGAAAGCCAAGCAAAACCTTTGGTTTGGCCTATCAGCGACTTATTTTCGAATGCGTTTTTTCACGAAAAATATATACTGCAGGTGAGATAATAATTACAAAGACAATCTATCGCCGAGTATCTTACCACTTCAATTCCAATTTATTGTTCCTTCTATCCACATCGGCCAAGCGATTTGTTGGGTCTATTTCAATAGAAGTGATACTTGTAATCGGTTTGCTTGTTTGTATGATGTAGGTACGAGCAGCCCATTGCCATTCAGGATAAACTTTACGGGGGATGCTGTCATCTGCAGGCTTTTCTCCCAGCATCATATTCAATGGGATGTAATGATTTTCCTTGCTGCCATCTTTAAAAGTAATCTGTACATCTATCGGCATCGGCATTTTGCCAACACGTAGTAACCGAACACTGGCTTGATTTCCATTCATCCAAAGGCTATCTATGGCATAGTCGATTGTTTTTGTTGTATATACCCAATATTCTTTGTACCAATCCAGTTCTATCCCGCTTGTTTTTTCTGCCACCCTGATAAAGTCGTTTGGGTTCGGATGTTTGTAACGCCATTGAGCATAGTAATTTAAAAGGATTTTATCCAAGTTTTTTTGTCCAACGATATAACCTAACTGGGCCATGAATACAGCGCCTTTGCTATACGCTGCGTTTGAATAGGCATAATTTAAATTATAATGATCGCTGTGAGTGCTCATCGGTTCTTCATATCCACTTTTGGCCAGCTTTATATATCCCCGATAAAACGCTTGTTGATTGGTGTCTGGAATATGACGCAACCAAGCAGTGGTACGGATTTCCGCATAGGTAGTAAATCCTTCGTCCATCCAGGGGTACAGACTTTCGTTGGTACCCATCAATTGTTGATACCAGCTATGACACCATTCGTGCAGCGTAGTGCCCAACGAAGCGCTTTTTACCAGTGTGGCCATTGAATATTCCATTCCGCCATCGCCGCCTTGGATAAAGGAATAAGAGGGCCAAGGGTAAGCGCCAAATGTTTTAGCGATAAAAGGGTAGGCCATAGCACAAGTATCCGCTGTTTTTTGCCATCTGCTTTCTACGCTATCCACATTCTTGTAAATAAAATGAAGCAATGGCCCATTGGCAGTTTTTCTAGTGATGTGTTTGTAAGAAGTATCGGCAGCCCATACGAAATCATGCACGTTCTTGGCGGAAAACTTCCAAGTACGCATAGGCGTGTTGATAGGAATCAATGCAGAGCCTTCTTTATCATACCCCCAACCGATGGCTGCAGCATTCTGTAGAACGCCGGTAGCACCTACTTTATAGTTTTTATCTACTGTAAGATTGACATCAAAATCGCCCCAAACGCCATAAAACTCACGGGCAACATACTGGTTTGCATTCCAGCCCTGATAATCATATTCTACCATTTTAGGATACCATTGGCTTATACTATATTGGATGCCCTCTTTGCTGTTGCGGCCGCTTCTGCGAATTTGCAAAGGCACTTGGCATTCGAACGAAGTATTGAATACAACAGTGGATTTTGGAAGAATCGGTTCTAGCAGATTGACCTCTAATATGGTTTCATGAACCTTGGTTTGTAGTTCCTTTCCTCTCATAGAAATGGACAATACCTTACAGTAGCCATCTTCTTCCGGTTTAAGTTTTGAGATGCGATCTGTAACACGAGCGTCCCAATCCAGCACTGGTTTTCCGTCCTTGTCCTTGCCTAGTTCTGTTCGGCCCAACTCTCGGCTGCGTATATCCATACTGCTATTGGGTTGAAATGCATTCCAATAGAGATGGATAAAAATCTTGTTGAGCGTATCCGGAGAGTTGTTGGTGTACGTAATAACCTGTTTGCCCTTGATGATATTGGTAGTTACATCCAAGCTTGCATCCATGTTGTACTGAATATGTTGTTGCCAACGGTCGGGTTGTGAGAAGGAAGATAAGCTAGACGAAAGGACAATAAAAAATAAAAATATTTGTTTGCAAAAATTAGTATTTAATGTATCAAACATCAGTGCCACACGTTGTTCTGCCTTCGAGCAATTTGTCATAGAATTCCTTTATAATTGGGGCTGCAAAAGTAAGGTCCATGCATTTATAGTGCCAAAGGGTCTTTTTGAAGTAGGCCGGTTTCGTCAAAATATAACTTCTTTTTTTGGAAGGGTGAATTTTGAAGTATTAAAATGAATGCAATGTGTTAAGGTACTTAAATTAGAGAAAGTGCAATACAATTTTGGTAGATGCTCCGACCAGCTTATCCAAAATGGATAACAGCATAAAAGCGGAACAATTGCGACCAGCTGCGTGAGGGATTGGGAGTAGTAGCCCGTAAAGCGGCGTAGGGTATTTGCTTAGCGAAGCTTGGGTGCGGTGTCGCCGCTGCGGACTACTACCGAAAGCCCGACACCGATGGGCGCCAAAGCATGGATATTAAAGTTTAGGAGACCCAGCCCAGCGGTGGCACGCCCTAAAAAAAATAGTTGATAAAAGAAATATGTACAAGAAATGCTAGATAGGAAGATTAACGCCCAGCTTGATGAAGTTCTCATAAAAAAGCTTGCTGCCACTGGTGTACGGCCTAAACATGATATCGGGAAAGAGGGTTTTTGATTCCCAGGCTTCGAAGTGTATCCAACGCAAGTATTCGGATAACTCAATTGCATTTGCTGATTTTGTACTTGAGAAAAACCTTGGAACACTAACTTGATGATTCAATAATTTTTTCTTGAGCGGACTTACTTCCAAATCATAAGGCAGCGTGTTAGCTGTTTTATTCCGGTGAAAGAAAAATGAAATCAGTTTTTTGAAACGTGCTTTCTTTGGTGGTTGGCTTATTTCGTTTTTGTATTCGTCCAATAAGGTATTGGCTTGCTGGCCATGGCCAACCAGTTGTACCCCCATGGTGAAGAATGTCAATAAAATAAATACCTTTTTCATGAATAGATTACTTTTCTAAGAAATATTGCAAGGCAAGTTCATAGCCTTTTAATCCTAGACCAATAATGGTGCCAGCGCACTGTGCCGATACATGGCTGATATGCCGAAAAGCTTCTCGTTTGGCCGTGTTCGAAATGTGCACTTCCACAACCGACGATTTGATGGCGGCAATGGCATCACCCAAAGCGACGGAAGTATGCGTGTAACCACCTGGATTTAAAATGATGCCGTCGGCGGAAAACCCGGCGGTCTGTATAAATCCGATGAGCTCACCTTCAATGTTGCTCTGCTGATACGAAAACGAAACTGCTGGATATTTAGTTTTCAGTGTCTCCAAAAAATCTTCGAAAGACTGACTGCCATAAATGCCCGGCTCACGTTTGCCGAGCAAATTGAGATTGGGGCCGTTTATAATGGTGATGTTTGCCATGGTAAGATGTGTGGGTTAATTTTAATGGTTAGCTTTTTTGTTCGTTCATCAAACCAATAAAATCGTCGAACAAATAACGGCTATCATGTGGGCCTGGCGTGGCTTCTGGGTGATATTGTACGGAGAAAAATGGTTTATCCTTGATGCGGATGCCTTCAATTGATCCGTCATTCAAATTAACATGGGTGATTTCCACATGCTCGGCATTACGAACAGCCTCTGGATCCACACCAAAACCGTGGTTTTGGGTAGTGATTTCGCTGCGGCCGGTGATTATATTTTTTACAGGATGGTTCAAACCTCTGTGACCATGGTGCATTTTAAAGGTCGGGATATCATGCGCCAAGGCCAACAATTGATGTCCTAGACATATGCCGAACATTGGTTTGTTAGATTTTGCGAGGTCTTTAATAGCGTCGATAGCGTAAGGCATAGCGGCGGGATCGCCGGGGCCGTTACTTATGAAGATGCCATCAGGAGCAAAGTCCAGTATTTCTTGTGCAGTGGTTTTGGCAGGAAAAACCTTGGCATAGATACCGCGGCCAACCATGCATTCCAATATATTTTGTTTGATACCGTAATCCAACACAGCTACTTTTTTCTCGGCTTTTGGATCACCTTTAAAATATGTTTCATTGGTGCTTACGGAGCTCGCAAGCTCTAATCCGTCCATGCTAGGTACGGCAGCTAATTCCGCTTTGAGTTCTTCTACGGTTTTATTTTCGCTGCTGATAATGCAGTTCATAGCGCCTTTGGTACGAACTGCGGCAACGAGTGCTCTGGTATCTACTCCGTCGATTGCCACGATATTATTTTCGACCAGATATGTTTGCAGGTCGCTATCGGCCATCATCCGGCTAAAGCCTGATTCTAAGTTTCTTGCAATCAAACCACGGATTTTCACTGAATCACTTTCAACATCTATATTTTTTACCCCATAATTGCCGATGTGTACGGTATTCATAATTAATACTTGTCCGTAGTAACTGGGGTCGGTAAATGTTTCTTGATAACCTGTCATGCCGGTAGCAAAACAGAGTTCACCTGATGTGGTGCCAATTTTTCCAAAAGCCTTTCCTGTGACTACGGTGCCATCGGCCAAAACCAATATTGCTTGCTGAGATGCTTTGTTGATCATCATAGAAAAAAATAAAATTGTGCAAATGTATAGCCCTGCAAGGTTGGTGGCTTGTTATTTTTTATAAAATGATTTCATTTAAGAGTATTTTTTATATTCTCCCTTACTTAAAAATGGGGCTATTCGTTATGCGGCTTGTCGTAAATTCATCTAGCCGGATAATTCTTTTACCTTTGCCGTTCCAACATCGTTTTTTTGGAAGTGGGACTTTGAATCCCAATCATCTAAAATTCAAGAACAATGAGCCGTAAAGGTAAAGTGCTGGTTGCCATGAGTGGCGGCATAGATAGCACGGTGGTAGCATTGATGCTCCATCACGAAGGGTATGAAGTAGTAGGCATTACCATGAAAACATGGGATTATGCAACCAGCGGCGGTGGCGCCAAAGGCAAAAAAGAAACGGGTTGCTGCAACCTGGATAGTTTCAACGATGCTCGCATGGCCGCGGTACAGCATGGTTTTCCACATTTTATTTTGGATATCCGAGAAGAGTTTGGCGATTTTGTCGTCAACAATTTTGTGGATGAATACATTGCTGGCAGAACGCCGAACCCTTGCGTTCTTTGCAATACGCATATTAAATGGCGTGCTTTGCTAAAAAGGGCCGATGCCTTGGATTGCGAATTTATTGCCACTGGGCACTACGCCAATATCCACAAACATAACAACGGTCGCTACTTTATAAGCAAGGGTGCTGATGAAACCAAGGATCAGAGTTATGTACTTTGGGGTTTGCAGCAAGACCTTTTGCAACGCACGTTACTGCCCTTGGGCAATTATCGCAAATCTGCTATTCGCCAAATGGCGGAAGACTATGGATACCCTGAACTGGCCAAAAAAGCCGAGAGTTACGAAATTTGTTTCGTGCCAGATAATGATTACCGTGGTTTCCTGAAACGTCGTGTGGAGGGGCTGGAAGACCGAGTAAATGGTGGTTGGTTTATTGATAAAACAGGTAAAAAATTGGGTCAGCATAAAGGATATCCTTTTTATACTATTGGACAAAGAAAAGGTTTGGAAATCGCACTCGGCAGGCCTGCATATGTTACGCATATCGATCCCGAAACAAATACAGTGACTTTGGGTGAAGAGGAAGACCTCGATCGCAGCGACATGATGGTGGGTGGTATCAACTGGTTAAAATACGATGGCATTACCGACGGAATGGAAGCTATTACCAAAATTAGATATAAGGATAAGGGCGCCTTGGCAAACCTATACCATGTGGATGGAAACCTAATCAATGCGAGATTTTATGAGGATGTAAAAGGAATCGCTCCTGGCCAAAGTGCTGTTTTTTATGAAGGAAACGATGTGATTGGTGGCGGGGTAATAAGAAGGTAAGGTGGGTTCAGGTGTTTAGGATTTTAGGGTTAAAAGAGCAAAAATGGATTTTGTTTATTAAACTTAATTCTGAGCAGTTAATCCCATTGCAATATTTTGCGTGCCTAAAAACTGAAAAGTATTGGAAAGGATTACAAGAGAAATAATAATTGCATTCATTCGTAAAAATGAAATTGAGTTAAGCCCTACACATGCGAAGTTGTGTCTTCCAGTTATAAATAGGATTTTCAAGAAAATGTCTGCTGGCATTCAATTCGCAGGTATAAAAGTTGAAAACGACTTGATTTGTGATGGGCATCATCGATATATATCTTCTATTTTAGCAAACTTCACCCTTGATAGAATCCCAGGAAGTATCACATCCGCTACAAGAGCGATTCTTTGGGAATCGGTTATTTTTGATGAGGAAGACTGGGACACATCGGCTAAAATAAATATGTTGAATAAGCAAGATTCAGAATACAACAATATTCCAATTGAGAAAATCATTGAACTGCTTAAATAAGGTGTAAATTTGTTATTATGTTATTGTTTTTAGACATAGACGGTGTGATGGTTCCTGCCAAAGGTTGGAAAAGTCCTGAGTTTTTGGATGACGGATTTCCTGCGTTTAGTAGCAAGGCCACAATTGCACTTCAGCATTTGATTTCTGAAAATGTTACAGTGATGCTTACTACATCGCATAAGTCAAACTTTAGTATCGAAGAATGGAAAGATATTTTCAAGAGCAGGGGTGTTAATATACAAAAAATAAAATCTCTTCCAAAGAACCTCGATTATCTGAATCGTAGGGATGAAATTGTCAATTGGTTCAATATCAACAATATAAATGAGGATTTTATTATTATTGACGATGATAAGTCTTTAAACGACCTCCCCGATTTTTTAAAGAAAAATTTGGTACAAACAAGTTCGTATATAGGTCTTACAGAAGAACACTTAGAAACCGTGAATGCTATTTTATCTAAAAATTCTCATCCCGCATAACATTTTTTAATATTATAGTTAATGCAGTGCCCCACTCGTAAATTGTGAGTGGGGTATTTTTTAATGTTGGTGCTAGACCTTTTTATTTGCAACTTGCTCCGCCATGCAACTTTCTCGCTTCAAACCCAATCCTTTCTACTAAATTTGAATCTCCTCCAATAATTGGCATTTCATTTTCGTTTATTGGAACCAACTACCTGTGTCATGAAAAAATCTGGTTATTTTATATTGCTTATCATCCTTACGCTTGGCTATGCTTCCTGCAAGGATAAAAATGTGGACTTAAATGCACCGCCGCTTACGTCTTACTGGAAACCCCAAGTAGGGAAATATATCATTTACCAATTGGATTCTACTGTTCCTACAAATTTTGGCGTTGGCTTGGTAACACGCAGTTATCGGGTAAAAGATTCGGTACAAGCTGAAGTAACAGACGCTCTAAACAGGAAGGCATATCGAGTATATCGTACCATTACCGATGTAAATGGCGTTAATCCATATAAACAAAATGCTACTTTTCTTATCGTACCAGAAGGTACGGATTGGATTGAATTGATAGACAACAATCTTCGTTACATGAGGCTCCGTTTTCCCATCCGCGAAGGGTTCCAGTGGAAAGGACATTCCTTTATTGATGCTACCTCTATTAATTCAACGGTTCGGTATTTAGCAGATTGGAATTATATGTATGAAAATGTAGAAAAACCTTATAAGGTGTTCAGCACAACCTTTGATTCGACCGTAACCGTTTTGCAGCGAGACGAAACAATCCCCGAAGGGCCATTTACCCCAACCGCCTACAAACAACGTAACTACGGCATAGAAGTGTACGGAAAAGGTGTGGGACTGATTTATAAAGATTTTTTACATTATATCTACCAGCCGCCTACTTATGATAGCTCTCGGGTGCCACCCATACTGGTTCGCAGCGGTTATTACGAGGATGAAAGCATCGGCATCAAAATGCAAATCATCAGTCACAATTAAAAGAGTTCCGCAAAAGAGATTTGAAAGCATTAGTATATAAATCCACCGGCAGTTGGTATGTAGTTAAGGCCACAGATTTGGCCCGGTGGCCAGAAGGCCCTAAAACGTTCAAGGCTCGTATAAAAGGCGTGCTGAAAATAGGGGGCATTACCAGCACGAATCCGGTAGCAGTAGGAGATTGGGTGGAAATAGAGGAGGAGCATGACTCTGACGATACCGTTATGATTGCCGCAGTGTACGACAGAAATAATTATGTAGCTCGCCAAAGCCCCGGTAATAAAAACCAGCACCACATTATTTCTAGCAACCTCGACCAGAGCATGCTTATCTGCACGCTCAAGGATCCCAAGACTTCGCAAGGTTTTATCGATCGGTTTTTGGTGAGTTGTGAGGCATTTCATGTTCCCGCAATTATTGTTTTTAACAAGGCAGATATCTACAAACAAAAACAGCTAGATGCCTATGCCGAATGGAAAAATACTTATGAAGCTTGTGGTTATAAAGTACTACTTGCAAGCGTACAGCAAGGGTTAGGAATGGTGGAAGTGCGGGAACTGCTGATTAATAAAACCACAATGCTGAGTGGCCATAGTGGTGTAGGAAAATCGTCGATTATCAATCACGTATTTCCCTCCTTCACTTTGCGTACCACCGAAGTGAGCGACTGGAGCGGAAAGGGCATGCATACCACCACTTTTGCCGAAATGTTCGATTTGCCAAGTGGCGGAAGAATTATAGATACGCCAGGGTTACGTGAATTCGGATTGACCAACATAGAAAAAAACGAGCTAAGCCATTATTATCCAGAAATGCGGGCACTTATCAATGACTGCCAATTCAACAATTGCATGCATATTAATGAGCCTGGTTGTGCTGTAAAAGCTGCTGTGGCCGCAGGCTCTATCCATTCCGACAGGTACTATTCATACCTTAATATTTTGGAATCCATACAGAAGAAGACTTGGTAATTTGTGACACTAAATTTCCTAAAACACTTCCTTTCTATTATCTTTTCACCTTCAATCGATTCAGTTGCTCGCCACACTAGCCATTGCCGAAAGGCAGCTTAAATCGATTGCTCAAAAGTTGACAACGTAACCACTTAAATCAAACGACATGTCTATCCAACCTTGGGTAAAAGGAATTGTTACAAAAATTATAGATGAAACTTCTTCTACGAAACGTTTTTTTATCCAAATTCCTGACTTGGAATCATTTGATTTTGCCCCTGGTCAATTTGTAACGTTGGATTTACCCATCCATGAAAAACCAAATAAACGTTGGCGCAGCTATTCCATTGCCAGCTGGCCAGATGGCTCTAATATATTTGAATTGGTAATAGTTTTGGTGGAAGATGGTGCAGGCACGCCATGGTTGTGGAATAACGCCGTAGTAGGAGCGGAACTGACATTACGCGGGCCACAAGGCGTTTTTACCTTGCCGTCCGTCATAGACAAAGACTTATATTTTATATGTACCGGTACAGGTATTGCACCATTCCGAAGCATGGTACATCACCTTATCAACCACAATATTCCTTACAAAAACCTCTTTGTTATTTTTGGATGTAGAAAATTTGAAGATGCCTTATACCATGAAGAGTTTCAAGTTTTGCAGGAACGAGCTCCCGGTTTTCACTACATGCCTTGCTTTTCGAGAGAGGAAAAGGCAGATGGTGTAATTACTGGTTATGTGCATCAGGTGTACGAAGATTTAGCCTCCAAACACAGCGTAGTGGCCGAGGATGGATCGTTACAACCAAATCCATCTTCCTTTTATTTATGTGGATGGAAAAATATGATTGATGAAGCCCGCCAGCGCATACAAGCATTAGGGTACGATAAAAAAGCCATTCACTTTGAATTGTATGGATAGGCAAGACTCACCTTTAGGTTTAGCGTTTTATAATTTCCAAGAAGTCGGCATTTAATGTTGGCTCTTACCTATTGCTTTCAATCTTGTGGCTGTTGTAATGCATTGATTACAAGCTTGTCAAATTGAAGTATCGCTGTATGGTTATTTGCCTTTAATTTTAGCCCTTTATCAAAGTAAACTATTATCGATGCTAAAAGTTGGCGTGTTTGGTGTGGGGCATTTGGGGAAATTCCATTTGAACAATTGGAAGGAGATTAGAGAGGTAGAACTAGTTGGTTTTTACGACCCCAACGATAATATGGCTGAACAGGTAGAGAATCAATATGGATTGACAAGGTTTTTGGACGCCGATGCGCTGATGGAATTGTGCGATGCTGTAGACATTGTAGCACCGACCAATCATCATTTTGAACTGGTAAAAAAGGCATTACGCAAAAGCAAGCACGTTTTCGTGGAAAAGCCTTTGGCAAATACTATGGAAGAGGCCCGGGAAATAGTAAAATTAGCCAAAGAGGCCAACGTAAAAGTACAAGTTGGGCACGTGGAGAGGTTCAATCCCGCTTATATCGCTGCTAGTAAATATAATCTTCAGCCGATGTTTATTGAGGTACATCGTTTGGCACAATTTAACCCTAGGGGCACCGAAGTCAGTGTGATTTTAGATTTAATGATACACGATATCGACATTGTGTTAGCCATTGTAAAAAGCCCTGTAAAGCATATAAGCGCCAGTGGTGTGGCCGTAATGACCGATACCCCAGACATTGCAAATGTGCGCATCGAATTCCATAATGGATGTGTGGCCAACCTTACTTGTAGCCGGATCAGTATGAAACAAATGAGAAAGCTGCGGATATTTCAAAAAGATGCCTATATCGGGATAGATTTTCTTGCCAAAAAAACGGAAATAATAAAACTGAAAGAAAGTAGCGATGAAAATGTGTTTTCGTTCGATTTAGAAACGCCTAATGGTGGAAAGAAAACTATTGCGGTAGCAACGCCAGAAGTAAAGGAGGGCAACGCAATATTAATGGAGCTCCAATCATTTGTTGAAGCGATAGCACATAACAAAACCCCCTCCGTGAATGAAGTTGACGGCTTTATGGCAATGGAAGTGGCCCATCAAATTTTAGAAAAGATGGGACAATTGAAAGTTCTTGGGTAGGTATGGCAATAAAATTTCGTCTTGATCGTATTAAAAAACCAAATGTTTAGTACGAGAACAACCAAACGAACACTATTCACGTACACACCACCGACTAGCTGCTAACAATTAATGCAATCGAACAAACCATTATCGACCAACTGGTACGCCATCAGTGACTTCTTATGCGCAATGGTTGCATGGGCAGCGTTCTATGTTGTGCGCAAACATATTTTATATGCAAATGTGGCCATCTCTTCTATTGTAAAAGATTATATGCTTTGGAAGGGATTGCTTTTTATACCCATATTTTGGTTATCGCTTTTTTTACTAACTGGTAGCTATCGATTGAATCTATATGAAAAGTCAAGGCTTAATGAATTTACTATCACCTTTATTACCTGCCTTGTTGGTTGTTGGATATTGTTTTTTGTGTTAATAATAGATGATACCAAAACGTATTTCGATTACAACTATTATTACAAAGCGTTTTTTTCTCTCCTGTCGATTCACTTTGGCGTAATCTTTTTTGGCAGAGCCATAATATTATCTGTTGTTAAAAGACATATCGCCAAAGGAACGGTACAAATTCGAACCTTGTTTGTAGGTAATAATCCCAAATCTGTAAAGGCTTTTCAAATGTTGAACCGGAAAGCTCGAGTAACAGGTCTGCATACCGTAGGATTTATAACCTCTAATGGTCCTGGGAGAAATGGACTGAATAAATGGGTGAGTTATAAAGGATCAACAGACAAAGTGGAGGAAATAATTCAAGATGAAGCTATTGCGTACGTGGTCATTGCTTTTGACAAACAAGAAGAACACCTAATTGCGCCATTGATAAGCAGGCTTAGTGAGAGAGATGTGACTATAAAATTGGTTCCAGACACCATGGATATACTTTATGGTAGCGTAAGAACAAACAATGTAGGGGGTGGATTATTTATTGATATCAACACCGGATTAATGCCGCCGTGGCAGCAGAACATTAAACGATTGGTGGATGTAGTGATAAGCATTATTGCACCAATGTTGTTACTTCCTTTATATTTCTTTGTGATTGTACGGGTAAAATTGTCTTCGAACGGCCCCATCATGTATGCCCAAGAAAGAATTGGTTTAAAAGGAAAACCATTCAAAATATACAAGTTTCGCAGTATGTATACAGATGCGGAAAAAAATGGTCCTTCTTTAAGTTCCGATCACGACCCACGTATTACAAAATGGGGGAGAACCATGCGTAAATGGCGACTGGATGAGCTGCCGCAAGTTTGGAACATCTTGAAAGGCGATATGAGTTTAGTAGGGCCCCGGCCGGAAAGAAGGCATTATATTGACCAGATAACCGCTATACAGCCTTACTACAAATACCTGCTGAAAGTGAAGCCAGGCCTAACAAGCTGGGGTATGGTGCAATTTGGTTATGCCAGTCATGTGGATGAAATGATTGAGCGGATGGAATATGATTTACTCTACATTGAAAACATTTCGCTGCTGTTGGATTTTAAGATCATGATCCATACGTTGCGGATTATATTTACTGGCAAGGGGAAGTAGGTGGACGGAATATTTCCATCAAGCTAAAATGTAGCTGCCAGCATTTTATTCAGGCACTTAATAATATCAATCTAAAAGAGTACTAACCTACCCGCATTCCTTATTTTTGGAACAAACTATCTCGTTTGAAAAAACTATCTGTCATCATTCCTTTGTTTTTTGTTTCCATTATATTTGGTCAACCCACCAACTATTGGCAACAGCAGACAGACTTCCAAATAGCTGTAACCCTTAACGATACCAAGCATACATTGGATGGCTTCGAAACCATTAAATACACGAACAATTCACCTGATAGCCTAACTTATATCTGGTTCCATTTATGGCCAAATGCTTTCAAGAATGACAAAACGGCTTACAGCGAGCAAATGGTAGAGCGCTTGGGCAGTTCGGCCTTTTATTTTTCGAATGATGAAGACCGCGGCTATATCAACAAACTGAATTTTAAGGTAGATGGTGAAGTGGCCACACTTTTGGATCATCCGCAATATTTGGATGTGGCGCAGTTGGTGTTGCCAAAAGCGTTGGCCCCTGGGCAAAGCATCACCATCACCACACCTTTTCATGTTCAGATCCCCAAGAATTTTTCCCGGGGCGGGCATATCGGCCAGAGTTACCAAATTACGCAGTGGTATCCCAAACCCGCTTTGTACGATAAAACAGGTTGGCACGCCATGCCTTATTTGGATCAAGGAGAATTCTACAACGACTTTGGTAATTACGATATCGCCATTTCCCTACCCAAAAATTATGTAGTAGCCGCCACTGGCGATTTGCAGGAACAAGTAGAAAAAGAATTCTTGCTCTCGAGGAACAAACCACTTTCTATACCCGTTGCAGCGCCGGTAAAAAAAGACATTTTTGCCAAAAAGAAAAACACGAACGAAGAAGTTCCAGCCTCCGATGCGGCCATTAAAACCATCCATTACATCGCCAAAAATGTGGTAGACTTTGCTTGGTTTGCTGATAAGCGTTTCATCGTACAGCATGATACCATTTCACTTCCTACCAATCCAAAAATAGATGCTTACACATTCATTTTGCCAAGCAAACAAACATTATGGAAAAACAGTATCAGCTATACCAAACGTGCTGTTCGTTACTATAGCGGCCAGCTGGGCGATTACCCGTATAGCAGTGTAAATGTGGTGTGTGCTCCCAACATTCCTGCGTCGGGTGGTATGGAGTATCCAAACATTACTTTGGTGAACGTAACCTCCAACAGCGAAACGCAATTGGATATTGTGATTGCACACGAAATAGGCCACAACTGGTTGCAAGCTATGCTCGCCACCAACGAACGTGACCATGCTTGGATGGATGAGGGAATGAATTCGTACTACGAAAACAAGTATGCCATTTTATACCCACATGCTTTTCCACTAACGAAACCCGCCACTAAAAAACCGAAAGAAACCAAGGACTTGGACGATATCATCTTGGTATCTCAAATCAATCAAAAAGATGACCAGCTGATCGAAACGACCAGTGAAGATTTAACCAAGACGAATTATGGCGCACTAACATATATTAAGGCTGCTTTGTGGATGCAGAAACTGGAAAGAACTATTGGAGAAGAGAAAATGAAAGCCGTGATGCTCGCCTACTTTCAACAATGGAAAATGAAACATCCAACGCCAGAAGATTTCAAGAACGTGGCAGAAACGGTGAGTGGCCAAAACTTGGATGCGATTTTTGGATTGTTAACAGTTAAAGGCTCTTTGGAAAAGTCTGCACCTAAGCCCATCAAGGTCTCTTTCGTGGTTCCTACTTTTAATAGCGACGAACGGAACATTGTCGTAGGCCCCGCATTTGCCTACAATTCGTACGATGGCGCCATGATTGGTGGCTTTATTCATAATATCGGCCTGCCAACCAAGCCATTCAAATTTGCTGTCGCACCGCTTTATGGCACCCGTTCCAAAACTTTTGATGTGCTGGGTGCTGCTTCGTACAGTTTTTACAGCGATAGCAAAAAAATCCACAGCATTACGCCATCACTTGGCATCGCAAAATTTAGTAATGATGATGGAGAGGGCGATCAATACCAAAAAATCTATCATGGGTTCCTAAAGATTGAGCCATCTATCAAAATAGAATTGGCGAAAAGCAGACCTACCTCTAACATTACCAAATGGCTGGAACTGAAATCGTATTTTATCAAGGAAGAAGCGTTCGATTTCAAGCAACGGCAACTACCGCAAGACACTTTTCAGTATTATGCTGTCAAAGGAAAATCAACCAATAGAACCGTTACCCAGCTTGCGTTTGGTATAGAAAACAACCGTGAACTTTATCCGTACAAAGCAGTATTGCAAGTGCAGCAAGTGGGCGACCTTTTACGAGCAACCGTTACAGGAAATTACTTCTACAATTACAGCGAAAAACAAGGCGTAAACATCCGCTTTTTTGCGGGAAAAATTTTTTACACCTCACCCAAAACCGATAAATACCGGTTCGCCAATAGCCGCTATCATTTTACGATGTATGGCGCCAATGGCGATGACGATTATACTTACAGCAACCCTTTTATCGAGCGGAACCAAAATACCAATCTTCCAGGCAAACAAATCATGATCCGGGATGGTGGTTTTAAATATCGCAGCGATTTTAGCAGCGAACGTCCTGGGCGTACGGACGATTGGCTGGCCGCTACCAACTTAACCTTCGAGGTGCCGAACAAGATAAATCCGTTATCGGTCTTGCCAGTTTCTCTGCCACTAAAAGTATTTGCAGACATTGGCACCTACGCCGAAGGTTGGGAAGAAAACAACCCTAATTCCAAATTCCTTTATAGCATCGGTCTGCAGTTGAATGTGTTGAAATGCATCAATGTCTACTGGACCATCATCCAAAGCAATCAATTCAAAGCACCGAACGAACTGAACGGAATGAAATGGTGGCAGAAAAATGTTACGTTCAGCGTAGACTTTCAAAACTTGAAACCAATTCTTGGTGGGGTGAAACTTTGGTAAAGGAGTAGGGTTGAAATTAGCTTTAAATATTATGGATAAGACTTGAATGTGTTTTTTGGGCACCCGGGCAGCCAGTCCCGACCTTTCGGGAGGCTTTTCATCCCAAGTCCTCGCCGCCGACACAATACTCAAGCTATCGCAATGGTGAACCCGTACGGCGGCTGTGGGCTTTTCCTTTCAATCCCTGGTGCAGCCTGGCAGTAAGTACTACCGTTTTCAGCCCTTCACTAAATGTGGTTTGCTCACCTATTATCTTTTCAACCATTTTAAAACAGCCGGTAACCGATTGCTTTTAAAAGAAGTGTAAGGCTGATTGATGGGCCTGAATTTCTGGTAGAACAATGCCACGCCGGGCAAATCGGAACCTTCAAAATCAAGCAACAAATCACTGGAAGCAAACTCTTTAAGCAAGTTGTCGTACAAAAAATAATTAGCCTCTAAAGTGCGGCCATTGCCAGTAATCACATTGATTACATTATACAAACGCTTTTCATCTTTCAATAAAATTGTGGCAGCCAAAAGCGTTCCATCGGGGTGCCGAGCCGACCGGATAATCAGTCGTTGCTCAGCCTGAAGCATTTTGCAATAAGCTTTAAAGTACATAAAATCCTGCGGTCGAATGTGCATTCTATTACTGTACGAAAGTTGATAAGCTTCGATAATTTCCGTTGGATCCTTGTCAGTTTCATAACGCATCGGATAACGGCTTCCTCGTTTCAAACTCTGGATAAAACGAGGCGACAAGGCAGCATGTAACGAAGCATAATCCGGCTTTAGCGATAAAATAAAATTATTGAGCAGAACGCTATTGGGCTGCATATTGTCGTAGTTCAAATTGATTTCGACCAGCTTGATTTTGTCTGCCAGTACTCGCAAAAAATCCCCGACATTTTCCTTGTATTTTTCATCCCCATAAAAAACACCTAACTGCTGGCAAAACGCAGGCTGGCACACATATTTCATCCCCCATTTCATCCGCCAGGTTACCGG
>Ga0247739_10000217_pt1 | contig 19840 bp, 13 predicted proteins | sample UWRJL058202B2_FD_180943 | JGI IMG/M metagenome (GOLD analysis project Ga0247739, IMG submission 180943) | Plant litter microbial communities from Arlington Agricultural Research Station in Wisconsin, United States - UWRJ-L058-202B-2 | ecosystem: Environmental > Terrestrial > Plant litter >...
GATGCGGCGCCAAGGGCGGCCACGGCGTTCAATTCGTGTCGGGCCGCCGGGGCTTGGGCGGGGTTAACGGCCGGCCAGGACAGGCTGGCGGCGGCGGCCATGGCCGACGCACAGGTTGCCGCGCCCAGCGCGATATAAGCCGACCAGAATCTGGCGCCCAACGCCGTCTGTCTTGTGCGGTGTCGCCTGGACCTCGCCATTTCGATCCTTTCGCAGGTTGTCAGCGGCTTTAGTGCAACTATCGCAGACATCACTTAATCCTTTGCGCCTGCAAGCAGGTCATGGCCTCTCGACGCCCTTGAGCCCATGACAAGGAATCGCGCAGACTGCGTTTGCGGACCTTGGACATCGGGCGCTCGTCGTCTAAGGATTGAACTTCATACGGGGATTAAATTTTATGTGGCTGTGGCTGCGGACGATCATTGTTGGTTTGGTGCTGGCCTCGGCGCTGGCAGCCTGCGCGCAGGGCCCCGTCGCCGGTCCCGGCATGGTGGAGGCCGCGACCCGGGAAGTTCCGGAATATCGCCTGGGTCCCGCAGACAAAATCCGGATCAACGTCTTCGGCGAAGCGGCCCTGACCGGTGAGTTCTTGGTGGGCGGCAACGGCAAGATTTCGATGCCGCTGATCGGCGAAGTTCAGGCCGCCGGCCTGACGATCTCGATGTTTCAGGACGAGATCGCCACGGCCCTGCGCCAAGGATATATCACACAGCCCCGGGTCAGCGCCGAAATCCTGACCTACCGGCCCTTCTATATCCTCGGCGAGGTCAACAAGCCCGGCGAGTATCCGTTCACGAACAATCTCACGGTGCTCAACGCCGTAGCAACGGCCGAGGGCTTCACCTACCGCGCCAACACCAAGATCGTTTACATCAAGCGTGCGGGCTCGGACGGTGAACAGCCCTATCCTCTGACGACCGCGACCCAGGTGGCACCGGGCGACACGATCCGGATCGGCGAGCGCTTCTTCTGATCCTTCCGGGGCGCTTCTCGCTCGTGCTGTCGCGCGGCCTCCCTCGCGAAGCTTTGATGCCCGGGATGTCGCGGCGAGGCGATTGTACTTGCCACCGTCGCGTCCCGGCGTATTGAACGTCTAATGTTCGGGAATTTGTTCAAGAAAAAGGGTGCGGTGCGGTTGCGTCGCACCGTTCAGGCCCCCGAAAACACGGTCATCTGGGCGGTTGGGGACATTCACGGCCGGTCGGATCTGCTGAAGCCCTTGGTTAACGAGATGCTCGCGGATCTGGCGGCCAGTTCCGCCGGTCGAAAAGTCGTGGTCTTCCTCGGCGACTATGTCGACCGCGGCCCGGATTCGAAGGGCGTGATCGACTTTCTGGCCTCGTTGCCCGACCGCTATCCGGCGGAATTCCATTTCCTTCGCGGCAACCACGAAGACCGCATGGAAGCCTTTCTGACGGATCCCACGCTCGGGGCGGGGTGGTGCGATTATGGCGGGCGTGAGGCCCTGTTGTCCTACGGGATCACGGCGCCGTCGCAGCGGGACGACGTCGAGGGATGGAAAGCGGCCTCCGAGGCGCTCAACGCGGCGATGGGCCCGTCGCAACGGGCTTTTCTGGAGCGGCAGGAGATGTTCATCGGCCTAGGCGACTATTTCTTCGCCCATGCCGGCGCCAAGCCGGGCGTGGCGCTCGAGAACCAGTCAACTCACGACCTGATGTGGGTCCGGCAGACATTCCTCGATGATCCTCGTCCTTTCGATCGGGTCGTCGTTCACGGTCACACGCCGACGGAGAACGTACACGCCGATCATCGACGGATCGGGATCGACACCGGCGCATACGCCACCGGCGTCTTGAGCGCGCTCCGGCTCGAGGGCGAAGCGCGCAGCCTGCTTCAGACCTCCAAGAGCGGAAGCGGCATCGAGGTGTCCCGCGGTTCGATCTGACCCCTCCCGCAGGGATTAGAATGCTCTCGCCGCGCGACGCCGTTCGGCCTCGGGTTTTCAGGTGTCGTTAACGACGTTCCCCTAAAGTCGGGCAGTATCCCGAGATTTCAGACAATGTCGCCGAGAATTCGTTGGCCGCGTGACGGCAATCCGCTCGACCGCTTGATCCTGTGCTGCCGGCCGCACTTCATCGCCGTCGCTGTCTTCAGCGCCCTGTCGAACCTGCTTTTCGTCGTCCCGACCCTCTATCTGATGCAGGTCTACGACCGCGTACTGTCGACCGGGGGCGTGATGACCCTGGTGCTTCTCAGCGGGATCACGGCCTTGGCGCTGGCCGTTCAATCGCTGCTCGACTGGGTGCGGTCTCGCCTGCTGGTCAGGGCCGCGGCCCGGATGGACCTCGATGTTTCGACCGACGTGGTCTGGGCGGCTCTGTCGCGCCGCTCGCCGAATTCGTCGGGTCAGCGGGCCCTGCAGGATTTTGACACCCTGAAGTACGCCCTGTCGGGCCCGGTGCTCCTGTCCGTGCTCGATGCGCCCTGGGGGATCCTGTATCTCAGCCTGACCTATCTGCTTCATCCGGCCCTGGGCGTGCTCGCCACCGTAGTCGGCGCGACGATGATCGCTGTCGCCGTCGTCAATGAACGTCGGACCCGCGCGCCCACGAAGGCGGCAGGAGAGGCGTCGGCGCGGGGCTATTCGACGCTTGAGGCCGCGTCGAGGGGGCTGAGCGTGGTCGGCGCCCTGGGAATGCGGCGGGCGATGGTCGTCAAACACCTCGTGGAACGCTCGGAGATGTTGAAGTGGCAGTCCCAGGCCAATTTCCGCTCGGCGTCCTACACCAGCATCAATAAGACCATCCGGATCGTGGTCCAGTCGGCGTCTGTCGGCGTCGGCGCCTATCTGGTCATTCGCGGCTCGATGTCAGCCGGCAGTCTGATGGCCGCCTCCTTCCTGCTGGCGCGCGCGCTGGCGCCGATCGAACAGATCACCAGCGCTTGGCCCACGCTCGACAAGGCGCGCAACGCGGCGATCTCTCTGGCGTCGGTGTTCTCTGCCGATCTCGACCGGACCGAGCAGACCCAGTTGCCGACGCCCAAGGGGCGGATTTCGCTCGAAGGCGTCTCGGTCGAAGCGGTCGGAGGAGGCCGCCCGGTTCTGAACGATCTGACCTTCACGATGGAGCCCGGCCGGATCACCGGGATCGCCGGATCCAGCGGCTCGGGCAAATCGACCCTTGCGCGCGCCCTTGTCGGCGCGGCCGATATCGGTGCGGGCGTGGTTCGGCTGGACGGCGCTTCATTGGACGATTGGGATCCGGAGGCGCTCGGCGCCCACATCGGCTATCTGCCCCAGGATTTCACCCTGTTCGAAGGCACGGTGAAGCAGAACATCTCCCGCTTCGGAGGCTATCTGAGCGCCGAGGCTGAGACGCTCGACCGGATGGCGATCGAGGCCGCGACCGCCGTGGGCGCCCACGAGATGATCCTGGGTCTGCCCAAAGGCTATGATACGCCGCTGGGCATCGCCGGAACGGGCCTTTCGGGCGGGCAGACCCAGCGCGTAGCGCTGGCGCGGGCCTTCTTTGGAAGCCCCGCGGTTCTGGTGCTGGACGAGCCCAACGCACACCTCGACGGCCTTGCGGAGCAACAGCTGATCCAGGCGATGCAAGACGCCCGGGCGCGGGGCGCGGCGGTCATCGTCATGGCGCACTCCCGCGCGCTTCTGGGTCTCGCGGACCAGATGATCGTGCTGAAGAACGGCGAAGTGGACATGTCAGGGCCATTGGCCGAGGTCGCGTCGCTAATGCGGGAACGCCGCTCAGGCCCGCGCACCGAGGCCGAAGCTGCGCCCGCCTCGGCCATGGACGCGTCAGGCCCGGCCTCACAACCCGATCCGCGAGCTGCCGCATGACCATGCTGTCCTCCTTCATGCAGAGCTCGCCGGTCACGGCGCGGCTGCGCCGGATCGCCAACCCTCGCCGGGACATCCTGCTGGGGGGCGCGGCGGCGGTCGTGTTCTTCATCGGCTTCGTCGGCTGGTCGGCAAGGGCGCCGCTGGACTCCGCCGCCCATGCCAGCGGACAGGTCACCGTTTCCGGCAGCCGCCAACTGGTCCAAAACCTCGAAGGCGGAGAGGTGTCCGCCCTTCTCGTGAAGGAGGGCGACGTGGTCGCCGCCGGCCAGCCCCTGGTCGAACTGAACGCCGCCGAAGCGCGGGCGACCGAGCGCGCCATCGCCGCCCAAGTCATCCAGCGCAAGGCCCAGATCGCGCGCATTCGCGCCGAGACCCTGGGAGAGCCCTTTGTCGCGCCCCCGCTGGACGCTTCGGCGTCGCCCGAGGATCGGCAATTGTCCGCCGAGGTCGAGGTCATGGCGCGTGGTGAGCTGGCGGCGCGCAATGCGGCCTACCAGACCCAGCAGGCCGTGCTGGCCCGACGCATCGATCAGTTGAATGAGCAGGTCGTGGGCGGCCGGGTTTCGACGGCGGCCAACGAGCGTCAGCAGGGCTACGTCAGCCAGGAACTGGACGGCATGCGCCGTCTGGCCGACCAGGGCTATGCGCCCCTGACCCGTGTTCGCGCGCTCGAACGCAGCGCCGCCGAGCTGCAAGGGGCCAACGGTCTGCAGCGCGGCGAGATCGCGCGACTGGGCGCCGGCATCGGTGAAATTCGCCTTCAGATGTCCCAGGCCTCGGCCGAGCGCTCGCGGACGCTCGCCGAGGAGACCCGCCAAGCGCAGTCGGAATTGTCGACCCTGATCCCGCAATGGGAGGCCGCCCGGCAGAGACTGGAGAGCTCCCGATTAACCGCCCCGGTGGCGGGCACAGTCATGGCGATGACGGTTCACACCGTCGGCGGCGTGGTTCCGGCTGGCCAGAGTCTGATGGAAATCGTACCCCTGCGGGCGTCGCTGACCATGGACGTCAAGGTCCAGGCCAAGGACGTGGCGGGTCTGGCGGTCGGTCAGGTCGTGGAAGTGAAATTCCCCAGCCTCAACAGTCGCCGCACGCCGGTGCTGCATGGTGTTCTGACCGTGCTGTCCCCCGATACCCTGACCGACGAGCGGACCGGGCAGGCCTTTTATACGGCGAGAGCGACCGTCAGCGAGACGGAGCTCGAAAAGCTCGGCGAGAGCCGGCACTCGGCGAACCAGGTTAGACCCGGGATGCCGGTCGAGGTCCTGATCCGCAAACGCAAGAAAAGCCTGCTTCAATTCCTGTTCGAACCGCTGCTGTCCTCGCTCTGGACCCAAGGCGGCTAGATAACAGAACCTCGGCCGGTTCGATCCGGCCGAGGGCTGTTCGCGTCAAGCGTGGGCGAAATGCGCCGTCGGCTGGGCCGTCCAAACCATCGCATCGTCCACCGACTGTCCATGCTGCAGGTCGAACCATGTCGCCGCATATTTCGGAGCGGGGACGTCGAAGACGCTGTCGGTGAAATCGAGGAGCACGGCCGTGTCGACATGATCCGCAGCGTGAACTTGGGTCGTGACCGTCGTCTCATGAGCCGCCGCCGTCGAGGTCGTTGTCGTCAGCGCCTTAGGTCGGGTGGAGGAGGTCAAGGTGGAGGCTGTCAGAACTGGTGACGTTAGGGCTGTGGACGTCGGGTCAGCGAGCGCCGAGACCGGCGAAGTCTCGAAGCCTTCGTTGCTCTTGATGCCTTGGGGCAGGGTCAAGGCTCCGGCGTTTTCCAGCAGCGAGGTGACGTTCATACCGTCGTCGCCAACGGTATAGATGTCGCTCAGGCCGAGTTTGAGTCCCGGTGTCAGCGTCGCCAGAACCACGGCCTTGCCGCTTCCGTTGCCGTCCGCGGCATAGGACAGCGTGCCGGTCTGGGCGTTCCAGAGGAAGGTGGGCCGACCTGAGGAAGCCACGCTGTTGGTGATGAAGTCGGCGTTGGCGGCGGTCAGCGCGCGTTCGTCGCCGCTGATGCCGCTGAACCCGAACGCGGACCTCTGCAGGGTGATGCGGTCCACGCCGTGAACGAAGTCCGTGATCTTGTCGGCTCCGTCCCCGGCCCCGATCAGGAACCGGTCTGCGCCGGCGCCTCCGGTCAGGGTGTCGGAGCCCGAGCCGCCACGCAGGGTGTCGTCGCCCTCGCCGCCGGACAGGATGTCGTTGCCCTGGCCGCCCATGAGGTAGTTGGCCGAGGCGTCGCCACGCAGGGTGTCATTGTAAGAAGATCCGACCAGACCCTCGATGCCGACATATTTGTCGCCGGCCGCGTCTCCGGTATTGAGTGACGGTTTGCCCAGATCCGACACCACGCCCGCCGTCGCCGTCGCATACTGCGCCAGATCGAACCCGTCCCCGCCGTTGAGGACGTCTGCTCCAGCTCCGCCGTCGAGGATGTCGTCGCCATCACGGCCTTCCAAGGTGTCGACGCCCGCGCCGCCCGAAAGCAGGTTCGCGCCGCCATCGCCGCGCAGGATGTCGTTGAACGCCGAACCCGTCAGGTTTTCGATGCTGATCAGCGTATCGCCGGCGGCCTCGCCAGCGTTGGCCGACTGGACCAGGAGATCCACCATGACCCCCGCCGTGGCGTTGCTGTAGCGGGCAACGTCGATGCCGGCGCCCCCGTCCAGAACGTCCGCCCCGGTGCCGCCGAACAGCATGTCGTTGCCGTCGCCGCCATAGAGTTTGTCTGCGCCCGCGTCGCCGTAGAGAACATCGTCGCCAGCGCCGCCGTACAGGCTGTCGTCGCCGTCGCGACCGAACACCGAGTCATTGCCGGCGTTGCCGTAGATCACATTGGCCACTGCGTTGCCGTTCAGGATATCGTCGAACGCAGAGCCCGACAGATTCTCGATGCCGATATAGCTGTCACCTGCCGCCTCGCCGGTATTGGCCGCAGGCCCCTGGAGGTCGACGGTCAGGCCGGTCGTGGAGCGTTCGTAGCTGACGAGATCGACACCCGCGCCGCCGTCGAGGATGTCGGCACCCAAGCCGCCGATCAGGATGTCGTCACCCGATCCGCCTCGCAGCGTATCAGCGCCCGAGCCTCCATCCAAGGTGTCCCCCCCGTCGCCGCCGTCGAGCACATCATTGCCGTCACGGCCCAGCAGGGTGTCATTCCCCCCGCCGCCCGTCAGCGTATTGGCTCCGGCGTCGCCGGCTAGGATGTCGTCGAAGCTCGAACCAAGCAGATTCTCCACGCTTACGTAGATGTCGCCGGCCGCCTCTCCCGTGTTGGTCGACGGGGTCTGGAGATCGGCGCGAACGCCGGTGGCGCTGCTCTGGTAGCCGGCCGTATCGGCGCCGACCCCCCCGTCCAGATAGTCGGCGCCGACGCCTCCCACCAAAATGTCCGATCCATCTCCTCCGAACAGGGAGTCGTCGCCCCCGCGCCCGCGCAGCACATCGGCACCGGCGTTGCCGTAAATTCGGTTGTTCTGGTCGTCGCCGCCCAGATCGTCGTTCAGGGCCGAGCCCGAGATGTTCTCGATGCTGTCATAGGTATCGCCGAGGGCGTCGCCCGTGTTCCGTGAGGTGTCCTGGAGATCGACCGTAACTCCGGCAGATGCGGACTCGTAGCTGCCGGTGTCCTGACCCGCTCCGCCGCGCAGGGTGTCGGCGCCGGCGTCGCCGCTCAGGATGTCGTCGCCGTTCCCGCCGTCGAGCACATCGTCGCCACCCCGACCGATCAGGGTGTCGTTACCTGCTCCCCCCAAAAGGATGTTCGCCCGCGAGTCGCCGCGCAGTACGTCGTTGAACGCCGAGCCGGTCAGATTCTCGATGCTGGTATAGACGTCCAGGGCGGCGGCGCCGGCATTAGAAGTCGGTGTCTGAAGATCTGCGGTCACGCCCTGGATCGCATGGGCGTAGGTCACTGTATCGTTGCCGGATCCGCCGTGCAGGACATGGTTGGCGCCGACGCTGTCCAGAAGCTTGTCGAGGGTGTCGTCAACCGGCCGGGAAACGACTTCGGTGCGAACTGTCCCTGTGCCGTTGGCGACAAAGTTGGTGCTCACACCATCGACCGGGGTCGTCGTCGCGTTGATCCCGAGGTTATTAACCGTCAGCGACCCGGTGCCGGAGAAGACTTCCGAGCCGAGTTCAATCGACCCGATATACTCGTTCGGCGAAACGATGCCCATGGCGACGAGCTTGGCCAGGACAGCGGCAAAATCGACCGTGCCCCTGAAGGAATCGTTGTCGCTGACGATCGCGGTATAGGTGCCGGTATGGTAGATTTTGGCGGAAAAGTCGCCGTCCGTATAGGTCCCCACAAGGGTTCCCATCGCCGGGAAATCGCCGGAATGCAGCCAGATCATGATCTCGTTGGTCATGGTCTCGCGACCACCGCCCGGAACGCTGGTCAGCCAGATGTCGAAGGCGACGTTGAAGCCCGAGGTGTTGCCGCTGATCTTGACGTCATAGTCGATGTTCAGCGTGGCGATATGGCTGACCTGCAGCGGAAGGACGCCGCCGACGTCGGTAACCTTCTGCCCGCCGGCCATCGGGCCGGGTCCGAAGATGATCTCGGGATAGGCCCGAACCGGAGCGCCGTATTCGGTGGTGAAGGGGAAGGACCAGGTGAAGGTGGTGCCTTGGGTCATGTTCGACCGGGTCAGCGTGGTCTCGATGAAGAAGTCCTTGTTCTCCACCAGCGTGCCGGGATTCCACACGTTGTTCAGCGTATACCAGCCGTTCAGATACGAGACCCGGCCGGCGCCGCTCAGCGTCGTTTCGCCCGCGTCGGCGGGGTTGGGAATGCGGAAGCCGAAGTCGTAGTCGTGCAGACCGGGTAATGAGACGCCGCGCAGAACCAGGGACTCGCCGTTGCTCATCGTGAACCGCACGTCGGAGCCGACTTGGCGGGCCAGGCTCATCAACTGGCTGAACGACGAGACGCCATAGCCCTGAAGCTGGATCGCGTCGCTGCCCGAGGTGAAGTTGACGATGACATCCGAGCCATTGCCGGCCGAGACCTTGAACAGGTCGCCCTTGGCGCCGCCGACCAGGACGTCGTCTCCGGCCATGCCGTCCAGCGTCGATCCGGCCGCGCTTGCGACGATGATGTTGTTCACGGCGTTGCCCGTCCCGTAACGCGCGCCGGCGCCGGACAGGATCAGGTTCTCGACGTTGGCGGCTAGGGTGATGGGCGCCCAGACCTCGGCCAGGATCGTGTCGATGCCTTCGTTGGCCTTTTCCACGATCGTCAACGAGGGGTCCCAGATCATGTAAGTGTCATCGCCGAGCCCGCCGATCAGCGTATCGCCCGTCGTCGCATAGAACATGTCGTTCCTTGCGGTGCCGTTTTGCGTCTCGCGGTTGGCCGTTCCGACGACCCAGTTTTGAGTCGCACCGGAATCGAGCAAGTTCACTTGCTTGGCATTGATATACATTCTGATATCCCCTTGGTCATGAGGAGGATGCCTGGAAATATGTAATTCATAGTTTGGAATTGCGGTTAAATCGCCAGTAACCTTGGAATTTCCATCGCATTGCCATAACTAAAGTCATAATCGGCCACGCTAATTAAAGTATATGGATTATTAACCTTGTTCGGGCTTTCGTTCAAAGCGCCGGATTTTGAGCTGTAGATTTCGCTACTCCCTGCGAGCCGTATCCTGCCCCTTTCAAGAAGGGCGGATTGAACTTCCGGGATGATCAGACAGAAATCCGGCCGGCCTAGGGGCGTGTCTGTCCGCTCGATTGGACCAGGTCCGTGACAAGGTTGCCGGATGACGTGCTAGAGCGAGGAAAGACGCCGCCGAGCCGCCGGATTTCCGCCAGCTTTGATCGGGGCTTCCGGGGAGCAGGGTTTGCAGCAGGCTCGCGACTATCGCCGCGACATCGACGGCATTAGGGCGGTCGCCGTTCTGGCCGTCGTCATCTTCCATATCGCGCCATCCCTTCTCCCAGGCGGCTATGTCGGGGTGGACATTTTCTTTGTCATTTCAGGTTACCTGATCAGCGCCCACATCATCGGCGACGCCCAAGCTGGAAGATTCAGCCCGTGGGGCTTCTGGAGTCGCCGCATCCGCCGCATCCTGCCGGCCTTGCTTGTCCTTCTGGCGGTGGTTACCGGCGTTGGAACCTGGCGGCTCTTTCCGGTCGAGGCCTCGGGCTACGGCGCATCCCTTTTGACGGTGATCGGCTCGGTCTCGAACTTCTATTTCTGGAGCACAGCGGGCTATTTCGCCCCGGCGGCGGATAGTTTGCCTCTGCTCCACACTTGGTCTCTTGCGGTCGAGGAGCAGTTCTATCTGGTCTTCCCACTGCTGGTGCTGGGGGTGATGCGCTGGGCGCCACGCCGTCTTCCGCTCGCCGTATGCGGCGTGCTGATCGCCTCCCTGGCCCTCAGCGTCGTGTCCTTGAAGGCGTTTCCCCTGGGAGGCTTCTACCTTCTGCCGACGCGGGCCTGGGAGCTTCTGATGGGCACGGTCCTGGCCTTGGGCGTTGTGCCCGATGTCCGCAGCTTCGTGTTACGCAACCTGGTGGCGCTGGCCGGGATGGCGCTGATAGGCGGGGCCATGCTGTTCTATTCTCCCGCTACTCCTTTCCCGGGAGTGGCGGCCCTGGCGCCCTGTCTGGGGGCCGCGCTGGTGATCCATTCGGGCCGCGGCGGCCAGACCGCAATCGCCCGCCTTCTATCGCTGCCGCCGCTCGTCTTCGTCGGCCTGATTTCCTACTCGCTCTATCTTTGGCACTGGCCGATCATGGTGTTCCAGCGCACGGACTCGCTGCTACTGGTCACCGATTCCAAGATGCTGGAGCGCGGGTTGATCTTCGTCGCGTCTCTGGTCGCCGCGACCCTGTCCTGGTGGCTGGTCGAACGCCCGACGCGCAATCGTACAAAGACGCCGGATCGGGTTCTGTTTATCGGCGTCGGCGGTATGGTCGCCGTCCTTGCGATCGCCGGCGTGGTTCTGAGCTCCACCGGTGGCCTACCCGGTCGCTTTCCGCCGGACGCCCTGCGCATGGCCGCCTATTTGCGCCACGACACTGATGATGGCGCGAACCCTTGTTTCATCCAGGATGAACGTCCCTTCGCGACCCTCGATCGCACCGTTTGCTTGCCTGACAGGCCGGATCGACCGACCTATCTCATCATTGGCGACAGTCACGCCGGAGCCCTCGCGCCCGCCTTGAGGGAGGCCTTTCCCGAGGCCAACCTCCTTGAGGTTTCGATCGCTGATTGCCTGCCCGTTATGGAGACGGCGGCCCAGTCCCTGATGCCCGCCTGCGAGCCCGGCCTGAAATTCGCCCTTCAGGATCTGCCTCGGCAGCGCCGGATTGACGCCATCTGGCTCATCGGCCGGTTCGGCCACGACAATATCGTCGGCCGCCGGGTGAACGCCATCGGTCGCACGGCCGACGATCTCGGCAGGTCGGGCCAGAGGGTCGTCGTTGTCGGCCCCAACCCCGAATACACTGCCGCCCTGCCGCGGATTCTTGCGCGGGCAGCCATCACAGGCGAGCCGGGAGCGGCCGACAGGCGGCTGTCGACGCAACCTTTCGAAGCCGACACCTTGTTCAAGGCAGCGGCGCTCGAAAAGGGCTATGGGTATGTGTCACTGACGGACGCCCTGTGTCGGGAACGCCGCTGCCGCAGCCGGACCGACGACGGGGCCCCGCTGCTGTTCGACACCGACCATGCGACTCCGCAGGGCGCGCGCCTCATCGCCCGGTCGATCCGCGACGATCTGATCGCTCAGTCCCGTCGGCCCTGATTCGTCCGGCGTGACCGCAATCCCCGCCCGGTGGTGGAACCCCTCGCGACGTGCCGGGGCATTCGAGCTGCGCTGAGCTCGGGACGGGTCTGTCAGGAGCGAGAGGCCTTGCCGGCGTGTCCGACCTCTGTTCACCGCTGCCGCCAGGAGATCTCTCTTCGCGGCCCGGCAGCCCGTCGTGTCTATTGAATCCAGATCTTCAGGGTGCGTTCTCTACCGCCGAAGCGGGCGCACTCGACCCTTTGGCAAATCTTCGACCCAGCGCAATGGCGGGCTTTTCGACCACTGTGTAGACAATCGCAGCGGCCGCGATCGAAGAGACAAATATCGACGCAGCAAACACCACCGCCGATGCTAGGCTGTCGATTGTGACAAACTTGGAAATCAACACCCGTATCGGCTCATGGAGCAGATAGATCGAATAAGACCAGGCGCCGAGCGCAACCAGCCACTGCGGCTGATTCATCGCACCCGGACGCCAGAACAACAAGAATACCACGATCGCGGCTCCGACACATGCGAACACCCCGACGGGCAGGGCGGCCGAATACTCTGTGTGTTCGCCGGTCAGCATGCCCGTGACCAGAGGCAGGGTGAGTGCGATTGACGCCATGACGAGGAACATCATAGTGCGGGCCCCAGTTATCTTGGTGAAATGTAACCGGATCAGCGAACCGAGCAGTAGAAACGAAAGATGATAGCCCTGAAAAAGCACGGGCAGGTGCAGGCCATAGGCGTTACCCGCCATGGGCACTGCTGCGGACGCGATCCCGAGAAGTGCGAGCGCGCCGAGTACACTTGGGCGGGCCAGACAACCGATGATGTATAGACCGCCTGACAAGGCGTAGAACATCAACTCGATCATCAGTGTCCAGTAAACGCCTGTCAACGCCTCCTCGTCGAACGCCGGGTAGGCCATGGTGAAGTTGGCGAGAAACTGGCGCCAAGGAACGGCGTGGCCGCTCAAATACAGACAGGCAGTCATTGCGAGCACGGAAATCCAGAAGGCGGGATACAGTCTGCATATCCTGCTGACGACGAATTTCCGGACGGGCGTGGGGCCGCTGAAGCTAAGGGGGATAACGTATCCACTGGTCAGGAAGAACAGAATGACGCCAAATCTGCCCCAATCAAAATAATCAAGACCGATGACCTTTAACCATCCGAGGCTTCCGGGCAGCGCGCGCCAGAGCTCGCCCCAAAGGTGCTGAATCAGGACGGTCATCACTGCGACGCCGCGCAGGGCGTCAAGGTTCTCGAGCCGCTTGTTCAATGTCTTCCCCTGTCGCTTCCACCTTAAGCCCAAGTGGTGAAAATCGTCACCATAAAGGTCTGCCGACAATCGATGCGCGAGAGGCGACCATGCCTTGCGGGTAGGAGGTTCGGTTCCGCGGCTCCGTGCAGCTTGCGGCCCGGCTCAACTGAGCGACGACTGGGCGTGAGGTCAGAGGTTGGTTCGGAGAGGCGGTGAAGCCGGTCGGTCAAACCTGTTCAGGATCAGAAGCAGGACCGCGGGGCGTCTGGGAGGTCGGCGGGGTAAAGCACATCGGCGAGGCAGTCCGTCCGGACGATCACGCCCGGGTTTCCCGCGACCATCGAATGGGCTGGCACGCTCGAGGTGACAACTGCCCCGCCCATAATCCGACTGCCTTGGCCAATCCGGACGTCGCCCAGTATCATGGCATAGGGGCCGATCCAGACCTCGTCCTCGATGACGGGAAATCCCGTCTCGCGCACGCCGCCTGGCCCGATACGGTCGCCTGAACCTAGAGTGACGCCCTGAAAGAGCGTCACGTTTCTCCCGATTACGGCCAAGGGATGCACCACGAGACCGAAGCCGTGATTAACCGCCAGTCCCTCGCCAACCGGCGTCTTGGCCGACAGGTCGACCATCGCCAATTTGCTGGTGATCCGGTGCGCCAGTAGAGCCGGCATTGCCAGCGGCCCGAGGTGGCGAGCCGCCTGATAGAGCCTCAACGTCAAGATAAACCGGAAGGTCCGGTCGATCAGGGCGAGGTGAAGGCAGCGGCCCAGTCCGGGCTTTACGGATCGCCGCGCCATGTCGGCCGTGATGCTGCTGAAGTCCATGCGAGGACGATAGATGACACCATCGGAAAGTCTACGTTTCAACGTTCTTTCACGCTCCAAGGCCGGCATGGGCATGGGCATGGGCATGGTTGTGCGTCGGAGGCCGGGCCAGGATAGGGCTGAGCAATAGCCCGGCGAGTTGTCTAGCTGAACGCACTCGCTTGAGGTTGAGTGGCCGGCCCAAGCATAAGCATCGCGGAGTCCATCAAGCCTTGGGCCTTGCCTGTAGGGCGCGGTTGAATTTAAAGCCGAAGAGCCGTCACCCCCCGAATTCAGCCTAAGCGCTTCAGGAGAAGAACAGCGCGAACACGCCTGCCCAGACCAACGCGCTGAACGCGCCGGCGCCGGCCAGCCCGAGACCCAGCGGCGACAGCGTCACGAGCGAACGGGCCCGAACGGAACCGGAGGGCATATTGATGTGAGCCATTGCCGTCTTCCTCTTTTGCCGCCGATCGCCGCAAGGTCGTCGATGGCATGTTCTCCTGACAAGATTACGCTTCCGTCTTCGGAATGGGTTAACTCCAGAATACCGTTCAGGTTGCGCCATCCGGGTTTCAACACTCGACGATTCTTCGATTTTTCGAAAACGCCAAATGCGGAAGTTCCCCGCCCCGTTAGGGTTTTGCGGCCGAACGTCACTCATCATGGACCAGCGAAGGCAGGGCAACATGGCTTCCGGCCGAGCACCGACAGTGTGGGCCTCAATGCGGCGCGCCATGCAACTGAGTGGGTGGATCCGGACCACGCAGGCTGCGGATCAGCTGCGGCAGTTCAGCGAGACTGTCCGGCGTTGGCGTTGATCGACACGGGTGAGTCGCCTGTCGGCGTCGTGGCGCGGGGCCGGATCATTCAGGTGTCGTCACCGCGTCGGATCGCCCGTCTCCGCAAGAGACGGATCGTTCTTTGCGGGACCGCTTCCGGCGATGGCGGAGCGGATTTCCGGCGTGATCGTTCCGGCGACCACCGCCGAACCTTGCGGGGTCAGATGCCCGTAGTCGAACTGAAGCGGGACGCCGGGCGCCGCCAAGCTGCGACAGGTCCCGTGGGCGCACAGGCTTTCGACAAGGGACAGATATCGCGCGCCGTGACTTTCCGAGACAGTGCGCAGCCGTGCGTCCACCCCGAACGAGGTCGGAGCGGCGAACCGGCCGACCAGGCCCGGATCGTTCCGCCGATCGGCCAGGACCAGCAACCGGGGCAGTTCCGCCGTATAGGTCGGAGGCGGTCCGACGACCAGGGTCGTGAGGCCCTCTGCCTGCAAGGCCCTGACCGTTTCCTCAAGCGACGGGATGTCGAAATCCTGCCAGCGGCCGGCGAGAATGATGAGATCGGGCCGGTGCTCTGGCGCCCATTTCGTCAGCATGTCCCGGAAGTAGCGCTGACATTTCTTGTTTCCGGTCGGATAGACGCCGGGCGTGCAGCCGACCATCGTCGCCTGGAGGATATCGTACTCGGCGGAGTAGGGCGCCAGTCCCGGCCAGAGGTGTGCGGCCATGCTGTCGCCGATCAACAGGATGCGGGGATGGCCGCCGCCCGCGACGAGGCACTGCGGATCGACGATGCTGCCGGGATCGACCGCAAAACAGGTCCCTCTCCGGAAGCCCGCCTCGTAGTCGCGGTCGCCATAGGCGGCGAGAATCTGCTGATCGGCGGTGAATCGTCCGGGAATCCCCTTCGCCAGGATCAGGGCTGACGACATGCCGATCGCCAGAACCATCGTCGCGAGGCCCCAGCCCAGGATCTTCGGCGTCGCCCAGCGGGCGCGACGCAGTCGGAACGGTGTTTCGATCCAGCGCAGCGAGGCCGCGGCTAGCGTCAGCGACAGCAGAAGCTGGGCGGCGATCACCGCCGGACCCGGAACGAGAAGCAATCCGACGTCGGCAAACACGATCACTGGCCAGTGCCAGAGATAGAGTGAATAGGACAGTCGCCCGATCCAGACGGCCAGCCGGATGGACAACAGTCTTCCGGTCAAGGTGTCCGGCCCTCCGAAAATGACCAGTGCAGCGCCGAGAACGGGCGCCAGAGCGCTGAAGCCGGGGAACAGCATCGTGCTCTCGAACTTCCAAGTCGCAAGAAGGATCACGAACAGGCCGATCCCGCTCATCAGTTCATTGAGCCAACGATTGCGAAGGCGTCCCGTAAAGACCAGAAGCCCGCCAAGGGCGAGTTCCCACGCCCGAAACGGCAACAGATAGAAGGCGGCGGAGGCGTCGAGACGGACCATCACGCCCGCCGCGATCAGGGAAACAAGGGCGATGACGCCGACGACGAAGACGGTTCTGATCCTGCTCTTGCCGATGATCGTCAGCAGAAGGGGCCAAAGCAGATAGAACTGCTCCTCGACCCCTAGAGACCAGGTGTGCAGCAACGGCTTCACATGCGAGGCGCCGTCGAAATAGCCGGCTTCGGTGAAGAACAACACATTGGAGCCGAACAGGACCGTCGCGACCAGCGAGCGCGCATAACCAATCAGTTCGCCGGGAAGCAGAAAGATCACCGCCAGAATGCTGATCGAGATCAGCATGGCGAACAGCGCCGGGAATATCCGGATCACCCGACGCGCGTAGAATTCGGCGATCGAATGACGGCCCGCGGCCATGTCCCCCGCGAGGATTCCAGTGATCAGAAATCCCGAGATGACGAAGAAGACGTCGACGCCGATAAAGCCGCCGCCGAACCCGCGAACGCCCAGATGGCCCAGAACGATGATGAGAACGGCGACGGCGCGCAGGCCGTCGATGTCGGCTCTATATCCGCCGCTACGTCCGCCTGCCAGATCCAATATGTCCTCATCCAGCTGTGCGGTACGATGATGGCTGCGGCCCGCTGTCAGGCGATTCCGCGTTCATAGCTCGTTGAGCATAACGCTTCACCTCATCTTGTCTCGTCCTGCGTATCACGAAGGCTCAAACGGAGTCCTCCCATGCTCACCCCTCGCTGCCTTCTTGTGCTGCTGCGCATCGTCGCGTTCGCGAGCGCCGTCGGTCTGGCGATCCTGATGCTGGGGCCGTACCAAGGTCTGGAGATCGAGTTCGGGCTTTCCGACAAACCCGCTCACGCCATCGCGGCCTTCTTCGTCGCCCAGGGCCTGTTCTTGGTCGCGCCCCGCTGGCGCCGTCTGGATCTGGCGCTGATCGTGCTCCTGTCGGGCGCGGTGATCGAGGTTGCGCAGGCCCTGACCGGCCGAAGCATGTCCCTGTCTGATTTCGCCGCGGACGTTCTCGGGATCGCTGTGGCCCTGATGCCGGGTGCTATCGAACAACTGCGGCGGCATGTTCGCCAGTCTCCGGATGTCGCCTTCGCGAACATTCGCAAGGGTGATCGTCGCCAGTCGAGAAAGCGCCGGCCTCGCGCCTACTCGGCCGCCGGCGGCGGGAGTCCGCGAGCACAGAACACAGCGCGGTAGCGACCAGTCCTACAGAATAGGGCAGGTGTGGCCGCAGGAGCCGGCGGGCGTGGCACGAATCTGAATTCAGGGCGAAAATTTAGCGTCAGCTTAGTGCCCTCGGCCTGATGGTCAGGCGTGGGCAAGGCCGGTAGGCTGCGCCGCAATCCGGGGAATTCCAGTGACGCAGACCATACTTGTGAGCGGCGGGGCGGGCTATGTCGGCTCGCATGTTTGTCTGGCCCTAGCGGAGGCGGGCTTCGCGCCGGTGGTCTACGATAACCTCAGCAACGGTCACGAGGCTTTCGTGCAGTGGGGCGTCCTTGAGCAGGGCGATATCCGCGACGGTGATCGACTCGACGAGGTCATCGCCAGACATCGGCCGATGGCCTTGCTGCATTTCGCCGGTCTGATCGAGGTCGGGGAATCGGTGAAGGAGCCGGGCAGATTCTATGACAACAATGTCGCGGGGGCGATCAGTCTGATCGAGGCCGCCCGGCGCGGTGGGATCGAGGCGATGGTCTTCTCCTCGACCTGCGCCACCTATGGTGACCCGGTTCGTTTGCCGATGGACGAGACCCATCCCCAGGCGCCCTTGAACCCCTATGGCCGTTCGAAGCTGATGATCGAGCAAATTCTGGCTGATTATTCCGCCTACGCCGGTTTCCGCTCGGTCAGTCTGCGCTACTTCAATGCCGCAGGGGCCGATCCAGAGGGGCGCATCGGGGAGCGTCACTACCCCGAGACCCACGCCATCCCCCTGGCGCTGCAGGCGGCTTTGGGCCAGCGGGCGGGATTCAAGCTCTTCGGCGACGACTACGACACCCGCGACGGCTCGGCGGTGCGCGACTACATCCACGTGCTCGATCTGGCCAACGCCCACGTGAAGGCGTTGCGCTATCTACTGCAAGGCGGAGAGACTACGGCCTTCAACCTTGGCACAGGTACAGGCACCACGGTCAAAGAACTGATCGCCGCCATACGCCGCACCACCAACCAGCCCTTCCCGGTCGACATCGTCGCGCGTCGTGCGGGCGACTCCGCGAGCCTAGTGGCTGACAACAGCCGCGCACGCGAAGTTCTTGGCTGGACGCCGAAGAGGACCCTGGACGACATCGTCGCTTCGGCCTGGCGCTGGCACGCCGCCGAGCGAGATCGCCAAGCGGGCGACCTTAGCGCGGCTCCGGCCGGCCGCCCGGCGCCCATTCGGGGGTGAAGTCGCTCGACGCCATCCAGCGCAGGGGCTCGATCAGCGACTGGATCGCCCGGGTCATGAAGGGCAGGTCCAGATGGGCGATGTCGTCGTCAGGGCTGTGATATGTGGGGGTGACGGCCCAGCCCGAGACGGTGTGGGCGACAATCCCCTTGAGCGCGAGCGAGTAGTTGTCCGAGCGCTGGAAGAAGTTCTGCTCCGGGTACAGATCCGGCGCGACCAGGGCGCCCTTCTCCTTCAGCGTCGGGCCGAAGTTCGAACGGTGAAACCCGGTCATCATCATGACGCCGGGCTCCATCTTCGGATCCTGGGCGCCGATCATTTCGATCTCGAGGTTGGCGACGATGTCGGTCAGAGGCACGGGCGGATGCTCGCCGAAATAGGTCGAACCCAAGCCGCCGATCTCTTCCGACCCATAGGCGACGAACAGGATACTGCGGCGGTGCGCCTCGCCGGATGCGAGGGCGTGGGCCAGCTCCAGCACCGCCGTCGTGCCGGAGGCGTCGTCATTGGCGCCGTGCATGATGGTCCCATCGGTCCGCACGCCGAGGTGGTCGAGGTGAGCCGAGATCAGCAGCACGCCTGCTGACGGATCGCTGCCGGGCAGGAAGCCGATGGCGTTGGTGGTGGTCGTCTCCACGCGCTGGACGGCGCCGGGGTTTATGGAAGCGGTCGCTCCGGCCAAGGCCTTCAGCCGGTCGTAGTCCGTGGCGGAAACGATGACGATGTCGGCCCCGCCGCCGGTGGAGGCTTCCTCGCTCAGGCGGTAGGAGGCGCGAGGCGGCCGGCGGCCCGCAGCCGTCTTCAACGTGTCGGTCTCCCGTGCGATCACCAGCCGGGCCTTGCCGGCGGCCGCGCCGATCCAGGCTCCGCCCGCATTGCCTTCCGGCGGCGCGATCAGCAGAACCTCGGCGGAGGGCAGGGCGGCGGGATCGGTGACGTCGGCCACGGTCACGGCGCCCGAGGCGGCCATGTTCGATCCGCGCAGCACCGTCAGGCCGGATCCTTGGGTCAGGGTCATGCCGCCGACGGTCAGGGTCGTCTGGCCGCTCGGGGTGGTCCTGGTCACGCCCGCCGTCTGCAGGTACGACGTCATGCCCGGCGCCGTCTGCAAGCCATAGCTCTCGAACATGGCGGCGACATAGGCGGCGGCAACGCCTTCGTCCGGGGTGGCGCTGCCGCGGCCGCGCAGGGCGTCGCCGGCCAGGAAGGCCTCATGGGCGGCGACCCATTCCTGCTTCACCTGCCACTGCGAGGATTGGGTCTGGGCGTGCGCCGAGGCCGAGGTGAGGGCCAGGACGGCGGCGGCGATGAGCGCGTGACGTTTCGACATGTCAGAGGTCCCCCGAAAGACAGGACCGCAGGGTTAGGCGGCGGCGCTCCGGGGCGTCAAGCGAGCAGCGAATTAAGGTTCGGCAAGAAACCGCTCGACGAGGGGGCGTCGTGGATTTAACCGCCGATGCAGCCCCCATTCTCATGCGAGTTCCGCCATGAAACGCTTCGCCCTCGCCGCCATCGCCATGCTGGCCGTGGCGGTCCCCGCCGCCCAGGTCGACGCCTGGGGT
>Ga0247739_10000218_pt1 | contig 19793 bp, 19 predicted proteins | sample UWRJL058202B2_FD_180943 | JGI IMG/M metagenome (GOLD analysis project Ga0247739, IMG submission 180943) | Plant litter microbial communities from Arlington Agricultural Research Station in Wisconsin, United States - UWRJ-L058-202B-2 | ecosystem: Environmental > Terrestrial > Plant litter >...
AAAAAAACGTCGAAACTATTATTGCGATAAAACGCAATTCCCCAACCGTCTTTATGTTCATCGGTCAAACCACCGCGAGCGCGAAATCCTTCAAAACTGAAGTTGATATTCGCAGGCTCTTTACAACTCATCCCCAGTAGCTGGCACATAGTCAGTAGTGTTTTTTCCTATTAGAAATAATTAACGTATTTGAGAGTTTCAAGATTATCAATAAACTCATGTTGGGATATTAGATAGCCGTCAAAAATTTCATTAAAAGATTCAATATTCGCTTTATCTTTACTTACAATAATCCGCTTCCCGGAATACAACTCCACTGGCTGAAGATAAGCCACACCTGCGTTAGCAGTTTGCGGTTTGGCTAGCCATTCTGAAGCGGGGTGGTAAATAAAAATAACATCCAAATCTAAACCAAGATTCGCTAGTAAGGTTAGCTCACGTGTTTGAGTAACGCTTACACCAATTTTGTAACCTTTGCTTTTATAACTGCCAAGTGCCTTACTGAAGTGTGGCAAAGTCGCACTATCAAGCAGACGTGTATGCAATATCACTCGCTCCGGCTTCAATCCGCAATCGCTCAGAATACTTTCAAAGATTTTTCCGTGATCGTCGCTAACGCTGACAATGTGACGTGGCTGCACCTGCAGCGAAAGTAAGTGATCTTGACCGTCAAATTTTTGTAAATAATTTAATGAATGAAGCGTGCGCACCAATCTATCCAAGTGAACGATTTGATCATTACTATCCAGTGAATTGAAAATGCTATCGATATCCAGAATATTTCCTGTCGATGCGCGCACCACTAACTCAGCTTCATAACCTATAACATGTTTTTTGTTCCAGGCATTGATTGCATGAAAGTCCGTTCCCAAAATCAAACTGCCAAAACGCGCCCAATAGGCATTGTCCGCTTTGTAAAAGCCCGTTTTTGGTAATGCGCGAATCCGAGCTTGGGTTTGTAATTGATCATTAAAATAATTCATTAGTTCGGTAAGTGGCATAATTAAAACATCTCATCACAAATTTTCTGTATGCGATGCATAATAAAGACCATAAAACTTTTTAGAAAAGAATTTAATATTCTCAGCTTATAACCCACAAAATATGAATTAGCCTAGGCGTCAAATAGAAATATTTAGATGCTATGACTCCTCCTAATCCCCTCCATCAAAAGCAAAAGTGCATTAAATGCCAACATGATTATAAGGATATAGAGATATATTCTTTCCAATTGTCTATAGCCACCATTATATTTCTAACTCAATTTCAATCCTCAAAGGTTGTGAAAAACAATCCTAAAATTGAAGTGTTTATCCTCAAACACTTGAACGGAGAATTTTTATGAGTGTGGTGCAGTTAAATAACCCCTTACCAACACCTAAATCCGCTGATGTTTTGGCAGATACGCTGGAAGCGGCAAAAAAGCAGGCCGTTGTTGAAGGTTTGAAGTACGCCGGTAAGGTTTCTCCAGATGAAGCATGGAAACTATTTGTAAACGGACAAGCCCATTTGGTGGACGTACGGGCAGCTGAAGAGAGAAAATTCGTAGGTCATGTGCCGAATACTTTCCACGTTGCCTGGCAAACCGGGCCCGCACTTATTAAAAACCCGCGCTTCTTGCGCGAGCTTGAAAGCAAACTCTCAAAAGACGCGGTAATTTTACTGCTATGCCGTAGCGGTAAACGCTCTGCTGCTGCTGCCGAAACTGCAACAGCTGCCGGCTTCAAGAATGTTTTTAATGTACGCGAAGGCTTTGAAGGAGAGTTGGATGAGAATCAACAGCGCGGCGGAGTCGGCGGCTGGCGTCAACGCGGCTTACCTTGGGTTCAAGATTAGGTGGTTCAAGATTAAACCCAGTACGAGATGAAATACGGTTCAAGGTCAGACCTAACGTGGACACATAATGAATAACGGACAAGTACTTCAATCTACAAATTAGTAAAAACGGATCATATAAATGTCAAATAAAACTAATAGGGATTCAGAATTTTCCTTTGTAGCATCCACTCATTGGGAACTGGATAAAATTGTTAACGAACTGCGCTCCGTGCGCAACGAATGGCGAGCAAATCGCGGGCGATTGCGTGAAGCTGGCCTGCGGGAGCTTCCATCCAGAGACGTTTTACAGCAAGTGTTAAGTGATTTATGTGGAGCGCTTTTCCCCATGCGTTTAGGTCCACAAGATCTGCGTGAAGAAAGCGAAGATTATTATGTAGGTCACACACTTGATGCGGCACTTAACCAATTGTTGGTGCAAGTTCAACTTGAACTCACTTATGCAGCACGCCAGCACAACGACACTAACATTGATGAGCAAGCTTTAAAAAATCAGGCAAATAATATTGTTCGTTTGTTTGCTAGCGCTTTACCGCGTTTGCGCCGTATCCTGGATATTGATGTACAAACCGCATTTCAAGGTGACCCAGCCGCGCGCAGCGTTGATGAAGTATTGCTCTGCTACCCCGGTATTCACGCCATTATTTATCACCGCCTCGCTCACACACTTTACGAGTTAGGCGTTCCATTACTCGCACGAATCGTGGCCGAACTCGCGCACTCAAGCACAGGCATTGATATTCATCCTGGCGCCCAAATTGGCAGTGGATTTTTTATCGACCATGGTACCGGCGTGGTAATTGGTGAGACGGCAGTTATTGGTGAACGCGTTCGTGTTTATCAAGCAGTAACCTTAGGCGCGAAAACATTCCCCACCGATGATACCGGGGCACTGCAAAAAGGTTTGGCGCGTCATCCTATTGTTGAAGATGACGTCGTTATTTACGCAGGTGCAACTGTGTTAGGCCGAATTACTATTGGCAAAGGTTCAGTCATCGGCGGAAACGTGTGGTTAACACGAAGCGTTCCTGCAGGTAGTAGCATCACACAAGCAACATCGCGCAATTTAGCGGAGGCGCAAGCATGAGTTTAAGTATTCATTTCGGTCGAATTGTTAAACACATTCGTGAAGAGCGCGGATTATCGCAAGAAGTCTTGGCAGATCGCGCAGATTTAAATCGCAGTTATGTTGGAGAAGTAGAACGCGGTACAGCAATGCCGTCATTAGGAACTGTAACAAAAATTGCCAAAGCACTAAATCTTTCTGCATCAACACTTCTAGCGCGATACGAAGCCTATGAGCAATCTCATTTGGAAAAAGCCGGGTAAAAATTAATCATTTATTTTTTGATGGCTATAGACGGTTGTCATTTACTTAGAAGAATGTGATCTTAGCTTAGTATGTTTTCTTCTAAGTAAATTTATCCTTTCCGAAAATCACGTTGTTTATTTTTAAACATTTTCCACTTATTTAATAGGAGCTTCGGTATGTCTACCGAAAACGAAGTGCAATCAGCACTTAGTGACAATGCAGCAAGACAGTTAGCAAACGCGACTAAAACAACACCGCAACTTTCAATTATATCGCCACGCTGGCTTGTGCACTTGCTGCAATGGACTCCTGTAGAGGCGGGTATTTTTCGTTTAAACCGCGTGAAAAATCCACGTCAAGTAACTGTAACTTGTTCGCAACGCGATGAATCAGAAATCAAACCAACATTCGTCGATTACGATGAAAAACCGCGCGAATATTTTTTAAATGCGGTTACCAGCGTGGTGGATGTTCATACCCGCGTTTCTGATTTGTACAACAGCCCGCACGATCAAATTAAAGAACAATTGCGTTTAACGATTGAAACTATCAAAGAACGTCAAGAAAGCGAATTAATTAACAACGCTGAATATGGTTTGTTAGCAAGTGTTGATGACACTCAACGCATTTCTACATTGACAGGCGCGCCTACTCCAGATGATTTGGACGAGCTGTTAGTTAGAGTTTGGAAAGAGCCAGGATTTTTTCTCGCGCATCCATTAGCAATTGCGGCCTTCGGTCGTGAATGTACTCGCCGTGGTGTTCCTCCACCAACTGTTAGTTTATTCGGCTCACAATTTATTACATGGCGCGGCGTTCCTTTGATTCCATCGGATAAATTACCGATTGATGAAAATGGTAAAACAAAAATTTTATTATTGCGTGTTGGCGAAAAGCGTCAAGGCGTAATTGGTTTGTATCAACCAGGATTGTCAGGTCAACAAAGTCCAGGTTTATCCGTTCGCTTTATGGGTATAGGTCGTAATGCTATCGCCTCTTATTTAATTTCGCTTTATTGTTCGTTAGCGGTTTTGACTGAAGATGCTTTGGCGGTTTTGGAAGATGTTGACGTGAGTAAATATCACGATTATCCAGACACCTATAAATAATCCTATAGTGATAAATAATCCGTCGTGATAAATCATCGAGTACTGATATGACTGACCATCAAGGTTTGCCAGATCTTCAATCATTGGCCGCTATGGCCAATGAGTTTTTTCAGGCTCTGCCCAACGCAGAGCCAATCGTTTCAAGTTTGCGGCCCGCAATTGCACAACAACCACCGCAAAGACCTCAATTTGGGCGCAGTCTTTCCAACGTTGATGCAAGTGAAGCTTCCCTCTCATCGCTTCCATTTGTGCCCTCGCGAGAAGCGGAAAAACAGGCAGCAGCTGCACCAGCGTCTAATTATTATTTTGCAGAAAATGCAAGCAACTATCCACTTGCTAATTTGCACATTGACCAGTTAGCGACGCAAGTTTCTCCACATGATTTTGGTTTGCCGGGCGACGAAGAATTAAGAAGTTTGTTGGCGGAAGATAGATTTGTAACCAATACCCATCAAAATTCATTTGCCTCACGACCGCAAGCTCCAAATAATTTGCAGATTCCACACACATTGGAAAGCAATGCAGGTAATTATCACCAGCCACAAGCTTTTGGGGCAGATCGCGTATCTCCCAATGCGTCCGGTTTACCTGGTGAGAAGGATGTTCAGCAATTATTAGCAGCGGAATTTAGTTTTAGTAAATTCGATGCACCTCGCCCAGCGGAAAAAACATCTAATTCACAATTTTATTTTTTGGATCCAAACACACAACCCGTATTTGGCAATGCCCCAAAGCAAGGGCAATTTGCAGCTGAATCACAAGGTTTTGATATTAATGCGATTAGACGTGATTTCCCGATTTTATCGGAGCGCGTGAATGGAAAACCGCTGGTATGGTTTGACAACGCAGCCACAACGCAGAAACCAAAATCGGTAATTGACCGCGTCAGTTATTTTTATCAGCACGAAAATTCTAATATACATCGCGCAGCGCATGAACTAGCGGCGCGCGCCACTGATGCTTACGAAGGTGCTCGCAATAAAGTTGCAAATTTTTTAGGTGCAAAATCATCTGACGAAATTATTTTTGTGCGCGGTGCAACTGAGGGTATTAATTTACTTGCTAATACTTTTGGTCAACAACATGTTGGCGCTGGCGACGAAATTATCGTATCTCAATTAGAACATCACGCCAATATTGTTCCATGGAGCATGCTCGCTACACGTGTGGGTGCAAAACTTCGTGTTATTCCAGTGGATGATACAGGCCAAATTTTACTCGATGAATTTAGTAAACTTATCAACGGCCGAACAAAATTAATTTCTGTCACGCAAGTATCTAACGCTTTAGGTACCGTTACTCCTATCAAAGATATTATTGATATTGCTCACGCAAATGGAGTGCCGGTGATTGTTGATGGCGCCCAATCTGTGTCACACATGAGTGTTAATGTGCAGGCATTAGATGCTGATTTTTTTGTATTCTCAGGTCACAAAGTATTTGGGCCAACGGGAATTGGAGTCGTTTACGGAAAAGCAGAACACTTAAAAAATATGTCTCCATGGCAAGGCGGAGGCAATATGATTGCTGACGTGACCTTCGAGAGAATTATTTATCAGGATGCACCAAACCGCTTTGAAGCAGGCACAGGTAATATCGCTGATGCAGTTGGTTTAGGTGCAGCTATTGATTATGTACAACGCCTAGGTATGGATCGTATCGCGCGCTATGAACATGATTTGCTTGCTTACGGTACGCAACGTCTTCAGCCGATTCCTGGCGTGCGGTTGATTGGTACCGCTGCCAATAAAGCGAGCGTGTTGTCATTCGTTTTAGATGGTTATAAAACGGAAGAAGTAGGCAGCGCACTTAATCATGAGGGCATTGCTGTGCGTTCCGGCCACCATTGCGCGCAACCTATTCTGCGTCGTTTTGGTGTGGAAACTACGGTCCGTCCTTCATTCGCATTTTATAACACTTGCGAAGAAATTGATTTGATGATTTCAGTCGTGGATAAATTGTCGCGAGCAAAACGCTGATTACTCACATCTTTCAGTGAAAAGCCCGGACTAACAATCCGGGCTTTTTTATTACTTTCCACTAATTTATTTTTTGTTCTAAGCAAAGCACTAAAAATTATTTTTATTGTTTACATCTTAAACTTACTATGGCTTCCGTTGAATTAAATCTAAGAAATTTTTGAAGATTACTTACTTTGCAGTATAAGAATTTTCAGGTATCCAAATTAAACCTACAGGAGCTAATCATGAGTTTACGTTTAGGCGATGAAGCACCCGATTTCGAACAAGATTCCAGCGAAGGTAAAATTCACTTTCACGAGTGGCTAGGAAGTAGCTGGGGAATTTTATTTTCTCACCCGGCTGATTTCACCCCGGTATGCACAACTGAACTCGGATTGACTGCTAAATTAAAAGACGAATTCGCCAAGCGCGGTGTAAAAGCTATTGCGTTGAGTGTGGATCCAGTAGAGTCTCATCATCGCTGGATCGGCGATATAAATGAAACTCAACATACCATTGTGAATTTTCCTATTCTGGCTGATGCAGATCGTAAAGTGTCTGAGCTTTATGATTTGATTCATCCCAACGCCAGCACTACTGCGACTGTTCGCTCTTTATTTATTATCGACCCGAACAAAAAAATTCGTTTGATAATTACTTATCCTGCGAGTACCGGTAGAAATTTTGATGAAATTTTACGCGTCATCGATTCGTTGCAATTAACTGAACATCATAAAGTTGCAACCCCTGGAAACTGGAAATCGGGTGATGACGTGGTCATAGTGCCTGCGTTGCAAGATGCTGAAGAAATTCAACGCCGTTTTCCTAAAGGTTACACGGTAGTAAAACCTTATTTACGCTTAACACCTGATCCTCGCTCTTAACAACAAATTCATTTCACACAAGGGTGCAAGCAGCACCCTTTTTTTATGCTTCATTTTTATTTTTGCTGGATAAAATTTATGACCAATAAATACATTGTTGATGCGAATTATCGTTTTATCGCAGCCTATCAGGAAGTTAATACGCGAATTAGTCAGCGCCAGCAGGCGTTGTCACTTTATGCAACGCTGGTGTTAAGTTTATTAGCCGCACTTGTCGCGTTAAAACCCAGCAATGGCGGTGGCGTGCCGGTGGAATGGTTGCTTCCAGGTTTTCCCGCTGCATCACTTTGCCTGGCTTTTTTGAATTATAAAGGTGAACGTGCTATCACCAATTTGCGCCGTTTTCTTTCTGCGCTTGAAAAATTAAATAATGCACACGACGAGTTACCAAGCTACAACACTCATCCTCAATGGTCTTTAGGCGCCAATAAAGCTCGCCGATTTCATGATTTAACTGCCTTCCTATTAGTCACAGCAGGTAATGGTATTGGTTTGGGAGCGGCAATTCATATTTATCCTGATCGAGTTGCGGCAGCACCTTTTGCAATTTGGGGGTCAGTAATTGTCGCGATAGTCTCCATGATTATTTTGTTATTGATTCCGCGCTGGAGCTACAGCCCTAGTCCGCTGTAACAAAACCATATCGCAAAGTTAAAAAATGAGCACTGTTGAGATGCAAACAATAAAAGTGATTATTTTTAAACATTTGGTTTTGCAAGTAACCTCTACATGCTGGCTAGTAAAAACCATTGAATCTAACCATATATCTCAAAGTTTACTAAATACGATTTGATGATCGTAGTTGATTAAATTAATGACAATTTTTTGTTTTTTTTCAGTGTTTTATGTTGTGAAATGATTCTGGCATAGATGCTGCAAAACACATACATATAAGGCTTATTAGATTGAGTTGCTTCATTTAAAACATGAACAATTTAATGAGACTCTTAAATTATTTGTTAACAATGCCCGCTATATCGGGAAGGATGTGACTATGAGTGCTCCGGCTTACTCTGAACCCTACGCCCATGACCGACGTCATGCTCGCGCGCAAGTGCGCATTCACAATGGAAAATCAGCACAACTCAAATCTGCTGATGTTATTCCACTTGTACCACGTCAGGTAAAACTGGATAAGCCAATCGAACTGGTTTACCCAAAATATCGCCGTTTGGGCACAACAATATTCACTGCTGCTGTGATTGGCCTGCATGTTTTAGTGTTTGGATATTTTTATTATCAACCTATTGTTGAAGCAGTTAAAAAAGTTGAAATACCAAAAATTAAACTAGAAAAATATGTACCGCCAGTTATTCCACCACAAGTCGTTGAGCCTCCCAAGCAAGTTAAAAAGGAACAACCTAAACCGCCAGTAGTACCAAAAGCGCCTACTGATAATCCAAATATTGTTGAAAAATATGTTGACCCAACACCGGTAGTGGAAGGTCCAGCACAGCCAGTTGAAAAAGTTACCGAAGCTTCTGCAACGGCAGCTTATTTAAATAATCCGCCACCGGTTTACCCAGAGGCTGCGCAAGAAAAAGGATGGGAAGGTACGGTTATATTAAGCGTATTAGTTCAACCGGATGGAAAAGCAAAAACCGTTGAAGTTAAAACATCAAGCGGTCGAAAAATTCTTGATCAGGCTGCAACACAAACTGTACAACGCTGGACATTTGTTCCCGCGCGCAGAGGTGAGACACCTGTTGAAGGTTGGGTAGAAGTGCCCATTGATTTTCGTTTGAGTAATTAATTTCCGTTATTCAGCAAAACGCATTAACCATTATTTTTTTGATGTAAATTAAGTGAGTAAATTTTATGAATGAGTTGTACAAACATATCGTTGAATGGACCTTGTGGTCATTGGCTGTTTTTTCAGTAGTCACCTGGACACTAATTATTCTTAAAAGCATTCAACATTCGCTATTAGGAATTCAAAACAGACGATTCAAAAAAGATTTCTGGAGTGCTGCAGATTTAAATGCTGCAGCATCATTGGAAAAATATGTGGGCCCAACTGCACGCGTAGCAGCAATTGGTTTTACAACGTTGCGCAGCGCTGATTCAACTCCAGCGGCAAATAATTTGGAAAATAGTTGGGATAGACAGGATTTATTAGAGCGCCATTTGCGTCAGCAAATTCACAAAGAGCGTCGTTCTTTAGAAAGTGGATTAGCTGTATTAGCATCTATCGGAAGCACTGCGCCTTTCGTAGGATTGTTTGGTACTGTATTCGGAATTATTTTGGCGCTGACTGCCATTTCAAGCAAATCTTCGGCAAATATCGAAGTGGTCGCCGGTCCGATTGGTGAAGCTCTGGTAGCTACTGGTGTAGGTATTGCTGTTGCCGTTCCTTCCGTGCTCGCTTATAACTTCTTCTTGCGTCGTTTGAAATTAATTGCTGCTGATTTAGACGATTTCGCTACTGATTTTATTACATTGGTACAAAAATCCGGCTTCCGTGTACACAATATTCCTAGTACTAAAACGGCTAATCGCGTAAATGATTTTGCAAAAGCAAAATCAGATTCTACTAAAGAGGTATTAGCATAATGGCTTTTTCTTCTGGTGGTAGTGATAGCGATGAAGTATTTGGTGAGATTAACGTTACACCATTAGTGGATGTAATGTTGGTGCTTCTGGTGACATTCATTATCACCGCCCCTATGCTCACCAATACTATTAACGTGAACCTACCTGACACTCAGCCAACCTATCAACAGAAGGAGCCTGAAAAGCCTACTGTTATTAGTGTTGATGAAGCTGGGAAAGTGTATATCGATAAAGAAGGCTACCCTTTACCTGAAATTGAAGGCGAGTTAATTAAACGTAAAGCCGAAAACCCCGAAATCCGCTTAAACTTGAACGCGGATGAAAAGGTTAACTATGGTGTAATCGCTAAAGTAATGGCTGCCATTGAGCGCGCAGGAATTGATAGACTTTCATTTATCAGCGAGCATGAAACTCAGTAGGTTGAGCAATAATATAAATTGAAGTAAATATGCCGCAGGGACGCGGAGATTTTAAACCAAAGATTTCTCCCTTCCCTGCTACGTAGTTCCCATATAAATAATTCCTGGCCAAAAAAAACAAACCCATATTGATTCAATTTTTTGCTATCTAAGACAATCTACGACGCTATCAGAAATTTCTGAATAGCTCTCAAGAGGAACTTTTGACGAAATTACCGACGATAAATAGTAGTAACCATAAAAACGGTATGTCCATTCACATTAAAACTTAAAGAAAAATATTTTAATGCAGTGATTGTACTTTTTAAGCAGTTCAGCCTCTTACCAATCCAACTGAACCCTATGATAATTAATTCAAGCTCAAGCTAAATCAATTAAATATGAGTTTTAAAGAGTAAGTAAATTGCTGAGACATTAAATAAATGAGAAGAGCTAGGTGAGTTGAATATTTAATTACTTCAGTAGAACTACACTAATGGGTCACAAGTTGGGGAAACTCGCGGAATATAAAAAAGCCCGCATATGCGGGCTTTTTTAACACCTTAGGGTGTCACTCTTATGGTACCCGAGGCCGGACTCGAACCGGCACAGCTTACGCCACTACGACCTCAACATAGCGTGTCTACCAATTCCACCACTCGGGCTTTAATTCTTATTTACTTTGCTCCGGAGCAGATACCGGAACATCATTCGCTGTTGGCGCAGCTTGATTTTGTGGAGCAGGAGCATCTACAGGCACTTGTGCTGCTGGAGCTTGTTGCTGTTGTACAGCTGCAGGTACCGGAATACCTTGAATAGCAACTTTAGAATGGTTTTTTGCCATAACAGCCAAAACAACACTTAGTACAAAAAATATAGTTGCGAAAATTGCTGTAGCACGCGTAAAAAAACTGCTGCCGCCATCACTACCGAATACTGTTTGTGACGCACCAGAGCCGAAAGAAGCACCTGCTGCTGCGCCCTTACCCTGCTGAACCAAAATCAACCCAATAATAGCCAGAGCAGATATAGAGTGAACAATTAATACTAACTTTTCCATTTCTGGATCTCTTCTTAGTAATCTACGAATTGAATATTCTTTGCTGATAATCGGTGAAACTAAACACCTGACCTCAAGTGTTTTTTAATCAGCGGCGTTACAAATTTTTAAAAATTCTTTAGCATCGAGAGAAGCACCACCGAGTAGTGCTCCATCAATATCCTGCAACGCAAATAGTTGCTCTGCATTACTGGCCTTAACACTACCACCGTACAAAATTCTTACTTCTTCTGCCACATCACCTAAGTGCTCACGAATAAATCTGTGCACTTCATGCGCTTGTTGCGGCGTTGCAGTTTTACCTGTTCCTACCGCCCATACTGGCTCGTAGGCAACAACTGCATTTACAAATACGTCTCGGCCAACACAAGAAAAGACAGTATCTAATTGTTTGCGAATAACATCAATGTGTTGTCCATTTTCACGCTGTGCTAAAGATTCACCAATACATAATACGGGAATCAAATTAGAGCGTTGTGCTGCTATAAACTTTTGAGCAACTTGCTCGTCGGTTTCACCTTGCAAACGGCGGCGCTCATTGTGACCAATAATTACAAATTTGCAATGCAAATCTGCCAGCATTTGCGCTGATACTTCACCAGTATAAGCACCAGAATCGTACTGACTTACATTTTGCGCACCCAAAAAAAAGGATGAGCCAGAAATTCTTTCGTAGGTGTGTAGCAAATAAGGATTGGGTGGACAAATCACTACATCTGCATTGTGTTCACCTTGCCAGCCAGTTACAACTTCAGCTAACAATTCAGCATTAAATTGCTGATTTCCGTTCATTTTCCAGTTGCCGACGATGAGTTGGCGACGCTTGGCGTTACTGGTTTTAGTCAACAGAAATACCTCCCCCCAAAGCGGGCGCCAATGGTAGCTAAGATGAGTTGAACATACAACCTAATCTTAGCTTACGCCCTGATTTTTCTCGGCTTTTTATATGTTAAGCATTAAAAGCGAAGGGGGCTCGCACAATCTTTGATAACTTCTTTTTGCCCTAAATACTTTTTGCGCAACTTCCAATGAGGCAATTCTGCAACTTCTCTAATCAGATTAGTTCAATGCTTCTTCAACAGTTTTAGCGAGTTCTTGAGCTAATTCTTTAACCTGATTTTTGTCTTCGCCTTCAACCATAACTCGCACGACGGGCTCCGTTCCGGATGGACGCAAAAGCACTCGACCAGTTCCCGCCAACTTCTCTTCAGTCGCTTTAACTGCTGACTGCACGGTTTCATCGGTACTCAGATCTACTCGTTTTGCCATGCGGACATTGATCATCACCTGCGGTAACTTATTCATGCCCTTTTTAATTTTATTGAGCGATTCACCAAAAGTTGTAATAGCCAACAAAACTTGCAGCGCAGAAATAATTCCATCGCCAGTAGTAGTCACATTACTGCAAACGATATGACCAGAGTTTTCACCACCCAAACGCCAGCCGTTCTGACGCATAAGTTCAATGACGTAGCGGTCACCGACCTTGGCCCGCGCAAAGGGTACACCTAATTTTTTAAGACCCAACTCAAAACCGAAGTTGCTCATCAGCGTACCCACAACACCATCACAACCGCCAGTATATTCCTGTTGGTATTTGGCAATGATGTAAAGCAGTTCATCGCCATCGACTATCTCGCCTTTGTGATCAACAAATACAACGCGATCACCATCACCGTCGAAGGCTATGCCCAAGTCTGCACCTACTTCTATGACTTTTTCTTGTAGAGCTTCGGGCTTGGTAGAACCACAACTGCGATTGATATTGGTGCCATTGGGCTCTACGAAAATAGGAATAATTTTTGCGCCTAGCTCGCTGAAAACATCAGGCGCTATGTGATAAGTCGCGCCGTTAGCACAGTCCAAAACAATCTGCAAACCTTTAAGGTTAAAACCCCAAGGCATGGTGCCCTTACAAAATTCGGTGTAACGGCCTGAAGCATCTCCAATACGCCGCGCTTTGCCCAATTTTTCGGCGGTGACCATTGGCTTTTCCAACTCTTCCTCGATTAATCGCTCAAGTTCGTCTGGTAATTTTGTACCGTTCCCGCCAAAAAATTTAATGCCGTTATCCACATAACTATTGTGCGATGCACTAATAACAATGCCCGCTTGTGCTTGAAAGGTACGGGTTAGATATGCAACACCCGGTGTAGGCATTGGGCCTAATAATCCAACATCCACACCTGCATTGATCAAGCCCGCTTGTAGCGCTGATTCGAACATGTATCCAGAAATGCGCGTGTCTTTGCCAATAAGAATGAGGTTGGAGCCATCGAAGCGATCCATAAGTACGCGACCAGCCGCCCAACCAAGCTTGAGCATAAAGTCAGGTGTAATAGGCGCTTCACCGACTAAACCACGAATACCGTCTGTTCCAAAATATTTGCGCGACATTAATCCTCACTCCACTCTTATTTTGCTGAATTTTTTATTGCGTTATAGACCGATACAACATCTTTTGTTGCCGCTACATCATGCACACGAATAATCGACGCACCGCGTTCAACGGCAGCCAAAGCCAAAGCCAGACTACCCGGCAAACGCTCATCAACACTGCGATCAAGTAGCTGACCCAATAGAGATTTGCGTGATAACCCGACCAATATAGGGGATCCTAAAATCCCCAATTCTGACAGGCGCGCCAAAAGCGCGAGATTATGCGCGAGAGTCTTACCAAAGCCAAATCCTGGATCGATCAAAATGCGCTCTCGACCAATACCAGCCGCTAAACAAATCTCTGTTTTTAATTTTAAAAAATTTAAAACATCTGCAATAAGATCATCATAATGCGGTGCATTCTGCATAGTTTGCGGCTGTCCCTGCATGTGCATTAAGCAGACAGGTAGTGCAGTGCTGGCGGCGGCGATCAAAGCTCCGTCGCGCGATAATGCGCGCACGTCATTGATCATACCCGCGCCCTTAAGTGCGGATTCGCGGATCACACTAGCTGTGCTGGTATCCACTGAAACAAGGGCGCCTAGCTTTCTAACCAAAGCCTCAACCACAGGAACAACACGATCAAGCTCCTCGTGCTCAGAGACAGTAGCTGCGCCCGGACGGGTTGACTCACCGCCAACGTCTAAAATATCTGCACCATCAGCTAACATCGCCTCAGCGCGCTTCAGCACGACATCCAAATACACCTGACCGTTTCGGTATAGAACCCCTCCATCAGAGAAAGAATCTGGTGTGATATTTAAAATACCCATTATTTTAGGACTAGATAAATCGAGCGACTTAACCCCGCACCGCAGCAGCATATAAAAACCTTAAATATCTAAAACCGGTGAACCTCTAATATAAAAACCCCGAGGCAAGCTCGGGGTTGTCGATAGCAAGACGCTTTAACTTAATGAGTATTGGCAGGACCGCCTATTGGGCCAGCTTTATCGTCAGGCTCACCAGAATCCTTATTGCGTAAATGGCTGTTGAAATCGTCGTCATTCCACTCACGTGGAGGGCGAACTTTACGACGCGCCATCAAATCAGCAACCTGCTCTGAATCAATAGTCTCATATTCCATCAACGCATCTTTCATACTTTCAAGCACATCGCGGTTATCTTCGAGGATTTTTGTTGCACGAATATAGCATTCATCAATTATGCGACGTACTTCCTCGTCGATTTGACGAGAGGTCTCACTGGAGTATTGTTGAGTTGCCATGCCCGGATAAGCACCTTCCTCCTCACCATAATGCAATGGACCCAGTTTGGCAGAAAGGCCCCACTTGGTAACCATGCTACGCGCCATGCTGGTTGCACGCTCGATATCATTAGAAGCACCAGTAGTTACACCGTCCACACCCAATGTCATTTCTTCAGCAATACGGCCACCAAATAAAGTGCATAAACGTGATTCAAGAGAACGTTTGCTCCAACTGTATTTGTCCTCTTCCGGCAAATATTGAGTTACACCCAAGGCACCTCCACGAGGGATAATAGTCACCTTGTGTACTGGATCGTGCTCAGGTACCACGCAACCAATAATGGCGTGGCCAGCCTCGTGATAAGCCGTATTTTCTTTTTCTTTCTCGCTCATAACCATAGATTTGCGCTCAGCACCCATCATGATTTTATCGCGTGCTTTTTCGAAATCTTCCATAGTCACCAAACGCTTGTTACCACGGGCCGCCATCAACGCAGCTTCGTTAACAAGGTTTGCCAATTCCGCGCCCGAAAAACCAGGAGTGCCACGCGCAATAACTGATGCGCTGACTCGTTCATCAAGCGGAACTTTACGCATGTGAACTTTAAGAATTTGTTCACGACCGCGAATATCTGGCAAGCCAACATAGACCTGACGGTCAAAACGGCCTGGACGCAAAAGAGCTTTATCCAACACATCTGCACGGTTTGTAGCAGCAATAATAATCACGCCATCATTGCCTTCAAAGCCATCCATCTCAACCAGCAATTGGTTAAGAGTTTGCTCGCGCTCATCATGACCACCACCATGACCACCACCACGATGGCGACCAACAGCATCAATTTCGTCGATAAAGATGATACATGGTGCCTGCTTTTTGGCTTGCTCAAACATATCGCGTACGCGGCTTGCACCAACACCCACAAACATTTCGACGAAATCGGACCCGGATATAGAAAAGAAAGGTACTTTCGCTTCCCCAGCAATGGCTTTCGCAAGTAAGGTTTTACCGGTTCCTGGAGGACCAACCATTAATACGCCACGCGGGATCTGCCCGCCAAGACGTTGGAATTTAGACGGGTCACGCAAGAACTGCACAAGCTCCTGAACTTCTTCTTTGGCTTCATCAACCCCCGCTACGTCAGCAAAGGTAGTTTTAATTTGGTCTTCACCCAAAAGACGCGCTTTACTCTTACCAAAGCTCATTGGGCCGCCCTTACCGCCTCCGCCACCTTGCATCTGGCGCATAAAAAACCAGAAAACACCGAGGATAATTAGCACAGGAAAGCTAGCAACCAGCAGTTGGTTCCACAGACTAGGTGGCTCAATCTCACGGCCTTTGATAGACACGTTATGTGCGTAAAGATCATCCAGTAATTTGGGATCTTGAGCGTTTGGTCTCACAGTTTTAAAACTGGTACGGTCACTATAGATGCCTTCGATACTCACAGGATCAATAATGACTTCCTGGACGCGCTCATCTTTAACGGCCTTAATGAAGTCGGAATAGGCGATAGTGTCGCTATTCGGCGCCTTACTGAAGTTTTGGAACACACTGATTACGACTACAAGAATTACAAGCCAAATCAGGAGGTTCTTAGTGATATCGTTCAAAGAGAGGTCCTCATTAATACATAAAAGATCGTGATAAATCTGAAAAGGGACTTACTTTTCTATAATTGGGGAACGAATCCCTAATTACAAGCCCAAAAACTTGTGCTTCTTACTCATTCAGGCGCTTACTTAACTTTAGCAGCTTCTACTATCATATGAGCAAAATCATTCATAAGCCACGCTGCCGCTCATCATATAGCATTCAAACTAACCCTAAAGATGCTGACGTGGGCTACAATAGCGACCATCTCGAACAAACTCCATACCCCCTTATATTTTGAACCAAGGTAAGTATTTATGCCCATTAGCGCCGACCGCAAAAAATCATTTCGTACCATTGGCCACAAGCTTAACCCAATTGTCACTATTGCTGGCAATGGTTTGAGCGAAGCCGTACTGCAGGAGCTAAACCGCGCTCTCGATGACCATGAATTGATCAAAGTTAAACTCGGAATTGCTGAACGTGATGAGCGTAAAGCGTTGGTCACAGAACTTGTAGCGCTGCCAAATGTTGAACTAATTCAGGAGATAGGCAAAGTAGTTATTCTCTATCGGGCCAATAAAAGAGCTAATCCTAAACTCTCAAATCTGCATAGATAAACTTACCTTGAGTTTGCCCGTAAATTCCAATTCCGCAAACTAAAAAGCCGCCTTGTCAGGCGGCTTTTTTATTAATGATCGTGACTATTGTCGAGTTAAATATGCTCGACCTTGTCGATTTCATATTCCACTTCACCACCTGGTGCTTTTACAACAACAACATCGCCTTCTTCTTTTCCAATTAACGCACGTGCGATTGGCGAATTGACAGAAATTTTATTCGCCTTCACATCCGCTTCATCGTCGCCTACGATTTGATAGGTAACTGACTGCTCAGTCTCCAGATTCAGAATCTTTACTGTTGTACCAAAGATAACTTTTCCACTGTGCGGAATTTTGGTGACATCAATAATTTGTGCATTGCTCAACTTGCCTTCGATTTCTTGAATGCGGCCTTCGCAAAAACTTTGTTGTTCACGGGCAGCAGAATATTCAGCATTTTCTTTTAAATCACCGTGTGCACGCGCTTCCGCAATAGCATTTACGATGCGCGGGCGTTGTACTTTTTTTAAATCTTCTAACTCGGCTGCTAATTTTTCGGCGCCGAGAGCAGTCATTGGAAATTTAGTGCTCATTGTCTTTCCTTTAAATAGGCCTTTATAGAAGCCTTATTGAAAACCTTATTTATGAGGCCTTTTATGCAAATCTTGCAGACGGCGAACTTCAATGTGTTCACCCTCCTTCAAGGCCATACATACAGCTTCTGCCGCTGCCAAAGTTGTGTTGTAGTAAACACGATGATTTTCCGCACTGCGACGAATGGATGATGAATCGCGAGTTGCCTGACGACCTTCCACCGTATTTAAAATCAAATCAATTTCATCATTTTTAATCATGTCGACAATGTGCGGACGACCTTCTTGCACTTTGTTTACTACCTGAACTATTAATCCTGCGGCTTGCAACACTGCTGCAGTTCCACGGGTAGCAACCAGCTTGAAACCAAGTTCAGTTAAATCTTTACCTACACCGACAATTCCGGCTTTATCCATATCGCGAACACTTAAGAATGCAGTACCAGATAATGGAATGCGGTTGTTAGCCCCTAACTGTGATTTACCATACGCCTCACCGAAAGTATCACCGATCCCCATAACTTCGCCGGTTGATTTCATTTCTGGGCCCAGAATCGGGTCCACTGCCGGGAATTTATTAAACGGGAATACCGCTTCTTTCACACTGAAATAGGTCGGAATAATTTCTTTGGTAAAACCTTGATCAGCTAATGACACGCCAGCCTGACACCGAGCTGCAATCTTTGCTAGCGACACGCCTATACATTTTGATACGAAAGGAACCGTTCTTGATGCGCGCGGGTTAACCTCAATTACATAAATCTTGCCATCTTGATAAGCCAACTGAGTATTCATCAGGCCGATTACGCCCAATTCAATAGCCATTTGTTTTACTTGTTCACGCATTTCATCTTGCACATCCGCAGGCAAAGAATAGGGAGGCAATGAGCATGCCGAGTCACCTGAGTGAACACCGCATTGTTCTATGTGCTGCATGATGCCGCCGATAATAACTTGCTTGCCATCGGATACTGCATCTATATCAACTTCAATTGCTGCATTTAAAAAGTGATCAAGCAATACAGGAGCATCTTCAGAGACCTGCACCGCTGTGCGCATATAGGTGCGCAGCTCGTCTTCTTTATACACAATTTCCATCGCACGGCCACCTAGTACATAAGAGGGACGCACCACTAACGGATAACCTACGCGATGTGCTGCAACCAGAGCTTCTTCTAGTGAACGTACAATCGCATTTGGTGGTTGCAGCAGACCGAGTTTTTCAATCATTTGCTGGAAACGCTCGCGGTCTTCAGCTTTATCGATAGCGTCCGGACTAGTACCAATAATAGGCACGCCCTCTGCTTCCAACGCACGTGATAGCTTGAGTGGCGTTTGTCCACCAAACTGCACAATCACGCCTACGGGCTTTTCTTTCTGCACGATTTCAAGTACATCTTCCAAAGTTACTGGTTCGAAGAACAGGCGGTCAGACGTATCGTAATCCGTAGAAACAGTTTCAGGGTTGCAGTTAACCATGATGGTTTCATAACCATCTTCACGCATAGCGAGCGCCGCATGTACACAGCAATAATCAAACTCGATACCTTGGCCGATTCGGTTAGGGCCACCGCCGATAACTAGAATCTTTTTCTTGTCACTTGGGTTGGCTTCGCATTCCTCTTCATAAGTTGAGTACATGTAAGCCGTGGATGTAGAAAACTCTGCAGCGCAAGTATCGACGCGTTTGTAAACCGGGCGAATATTTAAACCCTGACGATAATGACGAACTTCCTTTTCGCTGACATCTAACAAAGTCGAGAGACGTTTATCCGAGAAGCCTTTGCGCTTGTAGGCAAACAAACTGCCAGCATCCAAATTAGCGAGCGATTTACCGAGCAACGCGCGCTCCATAAAAATCAGCTCTTCAATTTGCACTAAAAACCATGGGTCAATTTTGGAGAGATTAAATACGTCTTCGACACTCAACCCTGCACGGAAAGCATCGCCCACATACCAAATACGCTCTGCACCTGGGGTTGCCAATTCACTGCGAATTTTGGTCAAGCCTTCTTCGGTGGTGACATCGACCTTGGATTCAAAACCGGCGGAACCGACCTCTAAACCGCGCAGCGCTTTTTGCAACGACTCTTGAAAAGTACGGCCAATCGCCATGACTTCGCCCACGGATTTCATTTGCGTCGTTAAACGTGCATCTGCTTCGCCGAATTTTTCGAAAGTGAAGCGTGGAACTTTGGTAACTACGTAGTCGATAGAGGGTTCAAACGATGCTGGTGTTGTA
>Ga0247739_10000219_pt1 | contig 19791 bp, 12 predicted proteins | sample UWRJL058202B2_FD_180943 | JGI IMG/M metagenome (GOLD analysis project Ga0247739, IMG submission 180943) | Plant litter microbial communities from Arlington Agricultural Research Station in Wisconsin, United States - UWRJ-L058-202B-2 | ecosystem: Environmental > Terrestrial > Plant litter >...
GTTCAGTTGTTTCTGTTGCCTGGAAGTTGATCGGGGTAAATACAGGATCAGTGAGCACCAGTATTTCTGTACAAAAAGAAAAAATACAGAAAACCCCGAAAAAGCGAAAAGAACCTGTTCTTGTTTTACCCGAAAATGCCTGGGTAGACAGCACTTTGCAATCTATGTCTATTGAAGAAAAAATAGGCCAGCTTTTTATGGTCGCAACTTTTTCTAATAAAGACGAATCTCATTATCGCTACGTAGACCGCCTGATCAATGACTTTCATATTGGTGGATTAATATTCTTTCAAGGCGGACCAATCGGTCAGGCCCAGCTTACAAACAGATACCAGTCGCATTCGAAAGTTCCTTTATTTATTGGTATTGATGGAGAATGGGGATTGGGAATGAGGCTTGACAGCACAATTTCTTATCCAAAACAAATGGTTCTGGGTTCCATTCAAAATAATAAACTCATATACCGGATGGGTGCTGATATCGGACAACAGTGCCGAAGATTAGGCATTCATATTAATTTTGCTCCTGTATCAGATATCAACAGCAATCCCAACAATCCGGTTATTGGTATACGTTCTTTTGGAGAAGACCGGGAAAATGTAACCCGTAAAGCGGTTGCTTATATGAAAGGCTTACAGCACAATCACGTAATTGCAACTGCCAAACATTTTCCAGGGCATGGTGATACCGATGCAGATTCGCATTTTACGCTTCCTGTTCTTACACATTCCACGGAGCAGTTATCTGAAATTGATTTGTATCCTTACCGTCAAATGATTGAGGATAGCTTAATGGGCGTTTTGAGTGGTCATTTATTTGTTCCCGCATTAGACGATTCTCCGCAGCTTGCCAGTTCTCTTTCCGAAAAAGTGATCAATGGTTTGTTGCGAAAAGATCTTGGTTTTCGTGGGCTGGTATTCACTGACGCTATGAACATGCGTGGTGTACTAAAAACCGGCCGGGCAGCAGAAGTAAATTTAAAAGCCCTGATTGCCGGGAATGATGTTTTACTTTATCCTGAAAATGTAGCTGAAACAGTCGCTAAAATTAAAGATGCGATTGATAGGAAAATTATCAGTGACAAAATTATAGATGATAAAGTAAAACGTATTCTTCAGGCAAAATACTGGGCAGGTTTAAATAATTTCAAACCCATTGAAATCAATAATTTATACAGTGATCTGAATACTGAAAATAGTAAAGAATTGTATCGGGAATTGTGCGAAGCGTCTGTTATGGTTGTGAAAAACGGGAACAATATGCTTCCGATTGGTTCTGTAACAGATAGTAAAATGGCTTCTGTCAGCATTGGAGAAGGTAGCAATGCGGCTTTCCAAAAGATGATGACCACTTACAAACCCATGCGTTCCTATACTTTTTATGACGATCCGTCTTCTCAGGAGCAGATTTCAGAAATGCTAGGTTACCTGGATCCTTATGATGCAGTTGTTGTAGATGTGCACGGCATTGCATCTAATCCAAAAAGAAATTATGGTGTTACGCCTGGTATGGTGGATTTTGTAACGCAATTAAAAGCGAAAGGGAAAAAAGTAATTCTTTGTTTATTTGGAACACCATACAGCATCCCGTTTTTTCCTGAAACCGACGTGCTTATTTGTGCAGGTCAGGATGGTAAAGATCAGCAGGAAATTGTTCCGCAAATTATTTTTGGAGCGCTCACTTCCCAGGGACGGTTACCAGTTTCGGTACTTGCATATAAAGCCGGCACCGGTGTTACAACAACTTCCATTAACAGGCTTGCTTTTGGGACTCCTGAAAGTGTTGGTATGGATGGCAGTATGCTTAATAAAATAGATGAAATAGCAACTGCTTCTATTCAGGATCATGTGTTTCCCGGATGCCAGATATTGGTGGCAAGAAGAGGAAAAATAATATATGACAAACAATTTGGTGGATTAAATTACCGGTTTCCTGAACGTGTAAACCAGGAAACAATTTATGATCTGGCATCTATTACCAAGGTAACCGCTACTTTGCAATCCATTATGTTATTGTATGACAGGCAGCAAATAAGTCTGGATGAAAGAGCTTCACATTATCTGCCGGAACTTTTGGCTACTAATAAAGAAAATTTTACGATACGGGATCTGCTTTTACATCGTTCCGGTTTGGTTTCATTTTATCCTTCTTTATGGGACAGAACAAAAACCAGTGCCGGAGGATTGCTTACTGAATATTACAGTTCAAAATCCGACAGTTCTTATTATTTACAGGTTGCTCCAAAACTTTTTGCTAAAAGTGCATTACGTGATTCTGTCTGGAAATGGGTTGTAAGATCACCCATGAATAATAAAAAAGAAAAATCAGGTGGATACGGCTATTTATATAGCGATCTGGGTTTTATGACTTTGCAGAAAATTGTAGAAAAGGTTACTGGTCAGCCACTTGATATTTTTGTTTCTTCTAATATTTACGAACCACTTGGCCTGACTTATCTGGGTTTTAATCCATTGCGTCGTTTTCCTGAAAAACAAATTGCGCCGACTGAACAGGATTACCGGTATCGTAGTCAGCTTATTCAGGGAACTGTTCATGACCAGATGGCGGCGGAAGTAGGTGGGGTTTCCGGGCATGCCGGTTTGTTTGGTACAGCGCGAGATCTGGCAGTACTTTGTCAGATGAATCTTTGGAAGGGAAATTATGCAGAAAAGAAATATTTCCAGTCTGCCACCGTACCTATGTTTTCAAGAATTTATGATGAGTCCCATCACCGGGGGTTAGGATGGGATAAAGCTCCTGCTGACGGCAACAGTTCTTATGTTTCTTCCCAGGCATCTGTTAATTCATTTGGGCATACAGGATTCACCGGAACGATGATTTGGGTGGATCCGGATGAAGATCTGGTGTTTGTATTTTTGTCAAACCGCATTAATCCGGATGCTGAGAATACAGCCATAACTTCCCAGCATACCCGCAGAAGAATTCAGGATGTAGTGTATACTTCACTACGCGAAAGGAAAAGTATGCTTCCTTAATAGTGTAAGAGTGTATCGAAAATATCTCTAACTTTACCGGTTATATAGGTAAAGGAAAGATATTAGACTGATACATGAAAAGAACATCTATTAAAAAAGACATTTTTGCTTGCATTGCTACACTGCTGATAGCAGTTTCGTCATTTGCTCAAACAATTACCGGCGTCACTGCTACTCCCGCAGCAGTTTGTGCAGGGGGATCTGTTTCAGTTGATTTTGTACCCACAGCCATACCAGCCTCAACTGTTTTTACAGTTCAATTATCAGATGCGGCAGGTGCATTTGGATCTCCTGTCGCGCTGGGAACAGGCACTGCCAATCCAATAAGTGTCACTATTCCAACTGCGACAGTTGCTGGTACAGGATATAAAGTGAGGGTTATTACAGTGACTCCTGCCGTAACTGGTTCTGAAAGCGCACTTACTATCAATGCAATATCTGCTGCTCCGACAGTTACTAATAAAAATTATACAGTCGGTGAAATAGCTGATTTATCTTCAGCAGCAACCGGAACAGGGTTATTATGGTATGCTGCTGCTACCGGAGGAACTGGATCTGCTACGACTCCTACACCAACTACTGCTACAGCAGGAACGACCAGTTATTATGTATCGCAAACGGTAGCAGGAAGTTGTGAAAGCCCACGAGCTAAAATTGATGTTATTGTAACTGCCTGTACACCACCTTCTACGCCTGGAGTAGCTAATGTAACTTATACAGTAGGTGATCCTGCTTCTCCTTTAACAGCAACTGGCCTTGCTTCGGGTGCTGTTTATAAATGGTATGAGTCTGCGTCAGGTGGCACACCTTTGGCAGGGGCACCAACACCGTCTACTAGCACTGTTGGAACGAAAAGTTATTTTGTAAGCCAGGCTATTGGTAGTTGTGAAAGTGCACGTGCACAGCTGGTTGTAACAGTTAATCCTTGTACACAGTTACCTTCTGCTCCAACTGTCGCTCCTGCCAATTATGTTGTAGGTGCTCCGGCCAGTGCATTAACCGCAATTGGTGTTTCGGGTGCAACATTGAAATGGTACGATTCTGCTCCAAGTACTACTCCATTAGCTTCTGCTCCGGTTCCATCTACTGCTACGGCTGGTACAAGAAGTTATTTTGTAACTCAAACAGTTGGTTTTTGTGAAAGTCCAAAAGCTGAGATTGTAGTGACGGTTAGTGCTGTTTGCGTTCCACCTGCTGCTCCGACCGTTGTCAACAAAAGCTATAATGTGGGAGATACACCTGTTTCGTTAGCTCTGTCCGTAACAGGTACAAACTTACTTTGGTATAATGCAGCGAGTGGTGGTACCGGATCTGCAACTGCTCCTGTAATCGTAACAAATACTGCCGGAACAACCAGCTACTGGGTAACTCAATCTGCAAGTCCAGGCAGCTGTGAAAGCCCAAGATCAAAAATTGATGTAATTGTTAGTGCAGTTGTCTGCGTTCCTCCTGCTGCTCCAGCCGTTGTGAATAAGAATTATACTGTTGGAGATTCACCTGTTTCATTAGCATTATCTGTAACAGGCACGAACCTGCTTTGGTATAATGTAGCTAGTGGTGGTACCGCATCTGCAACTGCTCCTGTAATCGTAACAAATACTGCGGGAACAACCAGTTACTGGGTGACGCAATCAGCAAGTCCAGGCAGCTGCGAAAGTCCAAGATCAAAAATTGATGTAATTGTTAGTGCGGTTGTGTGTGTTCCTCCTGCTGCTCCAGCCGTTGTAAATAAGAATTATACAGTTGGAGATTCACCAGTTTCATTGGCATTATCAGTAACAGGTACGAACCTGCTTTGGTACACTGCCGCAAGCGGTGGTACGGGCTCTTCAACGCCTCCTGCTATCTCAACTGCTTCTGCGGGCACGACCAGTTACTGGGTGACGCAATCTGCAAGCGTTGGTAGCTGTGAAAGTTTGAGATCGAAAATTGATGTGATTGTTTCTGCGGTTGTGTGCGTTCCTCCTGCTGCTCCTGTGGTTGTAAATAAGAATTATACAGTTGGAGATTCACCAGTTTCATTGGCATTATCAGTAACAGGTACAAACCTGCTTTGGTACACTGCCGCAAGCGGTGGTACGGGTTCTTCAATACCTCCTGCTATCTCAACTGCTTCTGCGGGCACGACCAGTTACTGGGTGACGCAATCAGCAAGTCCAGGCAGCTGTGAAAGCCCAAGATCAAAAATTGATGTAATTGTTAGTGCAGTTGTCTGCGTTCCTCCTGCTGCTCCAGCCGTTGTGAATAAGAATTATACAGTTGGAGATTCACCAGTTTCATTGGCATTATCAGTAACAGGCACGAACCTGCTTTGGTACACTGCTGCAAGCGGTGGTACGGGTTCTTCAACGCCTCCTGCTATCTCAACTGCTTCTGCGGGAACAACCAGTTACTGGGTAACACAATCTGCAAGCGTTGGTAGCTGTGAAAGTTTGAGATCGAAAATTGATGTGATTGTTAGTGCTTGCACGCCTCCTGCTGCTCCAACTGTTTCCAATGTAAGTTATACGGTTAATGCTACGAATGCAGTTGCACTGACAGCTACTGGAATTGTATCAGGCGCTACCGTTAAATGGTATGATACTGCCACAGGTACTACGGCATTGGCTTCAGCCCCTGTTCCGTCAACAGCTACCATTGGTGCAAAAAGTTATTTCGTAAGCCAAACGTTAAATAACTGTGAAAGTCCAAGAGCAACAATTGTAGTAACAATTACTGCTTGTGTTCCTCCTGCTGCTCCAACGGTTGTAAATGTAAATTATATTGTTAATGCTACCAACGCTGTTGCTTTGACAGCTACCGGGATTGTATCAGGTGCGATTGTTAAATGGTACGATACTGCCGCAAGTACAACGGCTTTGGCTTCGGCCCCGGTTCCGTCTACAGCAACAGTTGGCAGCAGAAGTTATTTTGTAACACAAACTATAAATGCTTGTGAAAGTGCAAGAGCTGAAATTGTGGTTACGATTACTGCCTGCGTTCCGCCTGCTGCTCCCACGGTTGCCAATGTAAGTTACACTGTTAATGCCTCCGCTGCTGCTTTGACCGCTACCGGGATTGTATCAGGTGCGATTGTTAAATGGTATGATACCGCTACAAGTAATACGGCTTTGGCTTCGGCCCCGGTTCCTTCTACAGCAACAGTTGGCAGCAGAAGTTATTTTGTAACACAAACTGTAAATGCTTGTGAAAGTGCAAGAGCTGAAATTGTGGTTACGATTACTGCCTGCGTTCCGCCTGCCGCTCCCACGGTTTCTAATGTAAGTTATACGGTTAATGCTACGAATGCAGTTGCACTGACAGCTACCGGGATTGTATCAGGTGCGACTGTTAAATGGTACGATACTGCCGCAAGTACAACGGCTTTGGCTTCGGCTCCAGTTCCATCAACAGCAACAGTTGGCAGCAGAAGTTATTTTGTAACACAAACTGTAAATGCGTGCGAAAGTGCAAGAGCTGAAATTGTAGTAACAATTACTGCTTGTGTACCTCCTGTTGCGCCAACTGTTGCTTTGGCAACAGTTACCTACTGCGCGGGTACAGTCTCCGTAGCGCTTACTGCTACCGGGACAGCTTTAAAATGGTATACGGTTGAAACCGGAGGAGTTGCTTCAACAACTGCACCTCTACCTTCTACTTCAACTGTTGGAACTACCAGCTATTATGTTTCACAAACAATCGGTTGTGAAAGTGCCCGGACAAAAGTAGATGTTGTAATTAGAGCACTTCCTGCTTTACCGGTTGTAACACCTGTTGAATATTGTAAAGATATTCCTAATACAGTAGCTCTTACTGCTACGGGTACCGGACTAAAATGGTACAATACGGCAACTAACGGAACAGCATTAGCAACAGCTCCTGTGCCTTCTACTTCCACAGTAGGTACAGTTTCATATTACGTGAGCCAAACTACAACTAGTGATGGTTTATCATGTGAAAGTCCCCGGGCTGCGCTCAATGTAACCGTAAATCCTACACCAGCTGCTTTAACTGCAACACCTGTTGAATTTTGTCAGGAACTTACTGCCAAAACTTATGCATTTCCTGTTCAGCCTGCAAGTGGCAATACTGTTAACTGGTATGCTGCTCTAACTGGTGGTACTCCTTCAACTACAACTCCCTCAGTTAATCTTGCAACGGCTGGAACAACTACTTATTACGCTACACAAATTACTGCAAAGGGCTGCGAAAGTGTAACAAGAACTGTTCAAAGTGTTCGTGTTAAGCCTCTTCCAGCCTTACCGACAATTCCTGCTGCAGTGGTTGAGATCTGTCAGTTTGTAAAAGCTGCACCCTTAACTGCTACGCCGGTTGCTACCGGTATTTTAAACTGGTATGGAACTGATGCAACTGGTGGAACTGCTTCTCTCACTGCTCCGGTGCCTGCAACGGCAGTTGGAGGGACAACATCCTATTATGTTGCACAAACGCTGGAAGGCTGTTTAGGAGAGCGTGCTAAAATTGATGTAAAAATCAATACCACTCCAAAACCTGTAACCACCACTTATCTTGCATATTGCCAGGGTGTTGAACCACCAATATTAAGTGCAACAGGTACAATTTTAAAATGGTATCGCACAGCAGCTGATACGGCATGGCAGGGATTTCCTTTTACTCCTTTTGCGGGTAAAGTGGAAGACTATTCTTTCTTTGTAACCCAAACAGGTACAGCAAATGGTTGTGAAAGTCCGAAAGAAGAAATTAAGATACATATCAAAGCATTGCCTTCTGCTACAATAACAGGCACATCAACAATTGCTTTAGGCCAGACAGCTTCCATCACGCTGAAATTTACAGGTGACGGACCATGGAAATATATATTGTCGAACGGAGTAACTGATAGTACCGACCAGGCAACGAAAGTTATTTCTGTAACTCCGGCTGTCACCACTACTTACATTGTTACCGAAGTTTCCAATTCATGTGGTAAAGGAGCTCCTATTGGTAGTGCTTTAGTAACAGTGCAGGTTCCGACAATCAGTTCTGGTAATCCATCGGTTGCAGAAGTGTGTGCCGGTAAGAGCTTTGCGGTTCCATTTCAGCAATCGGGTACTTTCCCTGTTGATAATAAGTTTAATGTTCAGATCTCCCTGGTTAATGAAGATAGTAAGTTTTACACAATCCCTTCAGTAGCTACGGCGAATCTGGTTACGGCAACTTTTCCGGATACTATCCGGGGAGGTAATTATTTTGTCCGTGTTGTAAGTGCCGGCGTTAACCCGAGCCTAATGGTAAAAGGCAGTGTAAGTGCAATCGGACTTACTGCCAATGCTTTGCCGATCGCCACTATTTCAGGATCGCAAACTATACTGGCAGGTGCCGGCGCAGATATAAAAGTAGACTTTACAGGACGATCACCATGGACGTTCACACTTAATAATGGTGTTAAAGATTCGCTGATTAATATTATTGCAACACCCTATATATTGAATGTTAAACCAAAAACAACGACTACTTATACTGTAACCTCTGTTACTAATGGTTGTGGTGCAGGAAAAGGTGCAGGTTCAGCCCGCATTCAGGTTGATCCGATCCTTGCAGTAGAACCCCCGGTTACAGAGTGGCTGAATGTATATCCAACTGTGGTTGACGGACAATGTACAGTAGAAATTACAGGTTCTATTTCTTCAAAAGAAGCAAATGTTCAGGTAATTGATATGAATGGGCGTCCGGTTTTTAACCAGATAATCCGTCAGAAGACAACTGGTCTGGATTTTTCACAATATCCTTCCGGGTTGTATTTGTTACAGGTGCAAAACGGAAATCTTAATTCTGTTCGAAAAATAGTAAAACCTTAATTCAGCAACAGCTGAAATAAGAGTTAAAAAATGGGATATTTGTTGTACTTGCAACAGATGTCCCATTTTTATTAAAGGGCATTTTAGTAATAAAAATATATTATGAATTTAGAAGCTGATATTCTGGATAACTATTTCATGGCCGAAGCAATGCGTATGGCACAAATAGCTTTGGAAGAAGGGGAAATTCCTGTTGGAGCAGTTGTAGTAATTGGAGAGCGTATCATTGGAAAAGGATATAATCAAACAGAAAAATTACATGACGTAACTGCACATGCAGAAATGCTCGCCATCACAGCAGCGTCGGATTATCTGGGTGCCAAGTATTTGCAGGATTGCACTTTGTACGTTACACTCGAACCCTGTGTAATGTGTGCAGGAGCGCTTTATTGGTCACAAATGAAGAGATTAGTCATTGGGGCTTCCGATGAAAAAAGAGGTTTTTCCAGGCTTGGCACAGGAATTTTACATCCTAAAACACAATTGACAACGGGAATTCTGGGTATAGAATCGAAAGAACTGCTTCTCAAGTTTTTTAAGACTTTAAGAACATAAACCGGTATTCTGCTGTTAGAAGACTATTGTACTATAATTAATAACCATTAAACTTTAAATTAAAATGGCATTTACACTAGATCCATTACCCTACGCGAACAATGCATTAGAGCCGCACATTGATGCATTGACAATGGAAATACATCATGACCGTCACCACCAGGCTTATGTTACCAATTTGAATGCTGCGATTGCAGGAACTGAGCTGGAAGGTAAAACTATAGAAGAAATCATTGCAGGTATCAGCAAAGCTCCGGCACCGGTGCGTAATAACGGAGGCGGACATTGGAACCATAGTTTTTTCTGGAAATCACTTTCTGCAACAGGCGGCGGTGAACCAACAGGAGAACTGGCAAAAGCAATCGATGCAAAATTCGGTTCATTTACAGCTTTCAAAGACGAATTCAAAAAAGCATCAATCGGCCGTTTTGGTTCAGGATGGGCATGGCTTATCGTAAAAGACGGTGCAGTAGCGATCACTTCTACACCAAACCAGGACAATCCTTTGATGGACATTGCTGAAGTAAAAGGTACTCCGGTGATTGGATTAGACGTTTGGGAACACGCTTATTATTTAAAATACCAGAATAAAAGACCTGATTACATAGATGCTTACTGGAACGTTGTAGACTGGAAAGCTGCTGATGCTCTGTTTGTTGCAGCGAAGTAATCCATCTGAAATATAAAAAAGGTTTGAGGCTTGTGAAAAAAACTAAAAAATAGTCTTGCAAGCTTCAAACCTTTTCTTACTTTTGTAGTCCCAAACAGGGAAAAACGGAGGTTGTAGCTCAGTCGGTTAGAGCGCTAGATTGTGGTTCTAGAGGTCGCGGGTTCGAGACCCGTCTCCCTCCCAAGTTTTAAAAGGTCCTGAAAGGGACCTTTTTGTGTTTAAAAATGGAGGTGGTAGCTTTGCTCAGATCTGTCAATTCTCCACCCATCGCTTTCTTTAAATGATCATCCTTAAAAAAGTGGATTACAAACCCTTCATCACCAAATATAAAACTGGTTAACTCTTCGCTTTCGTGTCCGGTGTTTTTCTGAAAACCCAATTTCGTGTAAACGCTTTGGTTCGTTCCACATCTTTAACGCCTAAATTGGCCCAAATCTGTACTTTCATCATGTATGTGTTTTGATGTATCAAATAGCCTGATAACTTACTATTAAACAGATATTGAACATAATTATACTACTATTCTATATTGGTTTCTTATATTCTATTGAAGGTTCTTACAAAAGGTATTGCATTAAAAATACACAGTGTTTGAAGAATACTGCGTACAATGGGGGTGTTTATTCAATATCTTATTGTGGGAGGGAAGCACGGCGGCTCGATATTTAACACAATTAATTTGCTAGAATTATAGAACTCATAGTTAGATAACCGGTATTACTTAGTTTAATCTCCTTGCAATACCGGTTGTCAATTTTAGCAGTGATTTTCTATTGAAGTGGAAATATGTTGTCTTGCTCTTGCCAATTCTGCGGAATGATCATGTCCGTAAGGAGCAGGAAATTGTGAATCTGCGAGACCAATACCATTTTGAAAATAACATCCATCTTGGCAAACAGCGTCCGGGTTCAGCCGGATATAACCGTGGTTGTAAGAGTATCTCTGAGTTCCATAGTAATCTGTGTTACCGATTCCGGTGACTTGTTCTATGAATTGCATGATTTCCAGAGAAGCAAGGTTGGTGCTGAACGGGAAAATGTTTTCATTTCTTTTGAAGCGGTGGTCATCGGGTAACCCTGACAAGTAAGACGGATCGTCTAACTTTCCATCCCTTTCTACCTGCACGTCCGAACTGTTATAAACACCTAAACATTCAAGGCAGGGTCTTTGCGGACCCACACTTTGTAGTTGCCAATCGGCACCTTCAAAATCTGTGGTTCCCTGAACAAAGCGTACGTTGATTCCACCGTCTATGACAGGGATCAGGTGGTTGTAAGCCAGATGGTTAAGAACATAGCGAGGCCAAGGACGGTCTACACAGCTAAAAAGTAGGTCACAATCCAGCGCCTTTTTATAACCCTGTTCTTCGGTGATACCGCAACTGCTCGCTTCAATTTCAATTTCGGCGGCGGTGGCAGCTGCCTGTATCTGTCGTTGAGCGACGTTAACTTTTAAAGAACCCAGATCCTGTTGGGTTGCTCCTAACAATCTATCCAGGTTATGCTCCTGAACTTCATCAAAATCAATCAGCACAAAGCGCTCCATACCCATCCTGGCCAATGATTCTGCAACCACGCTCCCAACGCTGCCTAAACCGATGATACCGATCCGTAATCTGGCTAGTTTGCCATGATTTTCCTTTCCCCAAACAGACATTGTCCGTTTGTAGATATTTCTGTACTGCGGTTGTGGGCGTAGTATGTCGTAGTAGGAAACATTTAGTCTTTTGCCGACAACGCGTACGGTAGAAGCCCATTTATGCTGGTACATTTCTTCCCTATACTCCCAAGCCCGGGCGCTCCATGTCCCGTCCGTTCCCAGCGTAAGGCCGATCAGCGGTAAGTCCGTTAAGGTAATACAAGCGGATGAAAATGAATGTTCTGTTTCAATGTCATCCTTGCTCATTGCTTGCCAACCAGGCCCCAGATGGCTGTGCAATAAAACCACCCCCGAATTTTCTAAAATAGCCAGTTGGCAGGCTCTCCTAAAATACTGAGGATTGATTGTTACATTGCCATGTACTTCTCTATCGCCATCGTTTGGAAGAATAATCTGGTATATACAGCCCGTGAAGCGAGACTGTCCATGCGATGGCTTATAAAGAGCAAATACAGCATCTTCCTGCTTATCCTTTCGCAGTAAATGCGAAGTGAATTCAGCGTTTATGGCTTCCGGAATCGCCACACTAAATTCTTCCTGTTCAATTTTTTCGAAATACTGCATTGATCTGAGACATTAGTTCTAAGGTTGTATTATTTGCGCGTACGTGAAAAGAATAACTCCAATACTGCCACTCCGGCCCTAAGGCACTTGGGATGGCATTGCGTAGTCCTTCAATAGATGCAAATGGCACCAGATGTGGATTTGAGCGAATATGTATTGCAGATAAACAGGCCCGGGGATAGTCATTCGGTGCCGGTATAGCCAGATCGATAATCCGGCCGGCAAAAGAGCCGGCTGGGATTTCGAACTCCGCTAATAAAACATACGATGAGCTTCCATCACTGATGATGCTGGCAAAGTCGTAACCTTGCTCACGCAAGTCTTGTTCAAGGCGGGTCGCTCCAACTATCATGATATAGTTGTTGGCGTATTGTCAAACAAAGTAAAACGGGCGTTCTGTTCAAGACAGATGATCTCGTCTAGTTTTTCATATTGAATAAAAACACCGCCTTTTTTTACAGCAAGCGTCTTTAATTCAGGATCAACCTTTGCATGTTCGACCAGGATCTGACGCACCGATAAACAAGGTTCGATTGTGTAGTAAGCTTTTTTATCAATAAAAAAGGTTACCGGAACTGGTTCTGTAAGGAATTTTTCAATACCGAAGGTCCTGAGGTCTACTTTTTCATCAGCATCAATTGATCGGGAGATAACTTTTCCGTTTTGGTTGATTATTTGAACAATACGGAAGCGCTTGGGATCTTTCCCAGTTAACACCAAGATATCAAGTCCTGACTGGATTGGTTTATTAACTTCATATTTAATGCCTTCTACATTAAGTAAGTAGTGAATAACAACACCGGGATCATACTCTGGGTGCGGATTACCGCTACGCGACAAGGCTTCTAGGTCAATTACAACCTTTTCGGCGATATTAATTTTAGGTTCGGGTGTGCCGTTCGCCTGAGAAATTTTCAAATTATGTGTATTTTCCATAACTTTGGTGTGATGCTACATTCCATTGATTGGTAGTTGCTGGAATGCAGCGGTTAAAAATAATTTAAAAGGAGTCTGCTGGCCCGTTCATTAATGTGGACATGGTTCGCAGACTATTTTTTTGGCATTCAGTTTATTTTTCACATGTTAGTAACCTCCTTTCTGTTTAGTGTTACAAATGTATAGAATAATTCTGGATTTAGTGAATTTTTTGTAAACTATTTTATTCACTTATTTGTGAATTTTATTTAATATAATTCTTGAATCGGTGAATTTTACTATATTTGTATAAATAAATTGATAAAACTTAGTTTTTCAGATCCGAAGTTGCAGGGTCTTTATTGTCATGGAACTAAGGTGTGTGACAGATTTGCTTGCAAGGCAGCAACACGAAAGAGTTTTATATTAGTTATAAATGAGATCTGTGTTGCTATAACTTTGGCAGAGATAATGGCGACACGTCATTTGAATTGTGAAATCACTGATTTAGAGAAATCTGAGTTATCTGTAAAAGTCGATGCACATCATCGGCTTGCATTCACGTATAAAGAAAGAGATGGCATAATTATTGAGATCATCGTTCAGCACCTAAGCAACGTTTTTTTATAATGATAAATACTATCGAAAATACATTTACACCTCATGCTGCCATTCATCCAGGTCTGAATCTTAAAAGAGAACTTGCCGAAAAGGATCTGAAACAAAATGAGCTAGCCGCTGAAATTGGTGTAATGCCCTCTTTATTAAATGAGGTTATCAAAGGCAAACGGCCTATCACACCAGATTTGTCGGTGTTGTTAGGTGCTGCGTTAGATTGCTCATCAAATAAGTACAACGACCTTCAATCCAAATACAATCTTGATTTGTTGTTGATTGATAACAGCATTAAGGAAAAAGTGGAAGCCATAAAAAACTGGCGTGAATTAAAGGAATATGTGCCAGTCTCCTATTTTAGGAAGGAAGACGTTCTTATTGGTGAACCTAGGGCAGATATTAAGCAGATATTAAAAATCCTGGGATTAAAGTCCGTGCAAGAAGCACCAAGTGCACTTGGATCGACAAAAGCAGCAGGTATATTATTTAAGAAGTCTGGAAAACTATTTGAGCATACAGCATATGTCAATAGTTGGCTCCTATATACCAAATACCTAGCTGGTCAACAGTCTGTTGCCAATTTCGATTTCGATTCTAAACAGGAGATGCTGGACAATTTAAAGTCCCTTTTTCAGAAAAAGGATGTCTTGGACAAATTACCTGTTTTGCTTGCTAAATATGGTATAAAGGTGGTGATAAAAGGCAAGCCGGACCATGCTCCTTTGGATGGCGCTGCTTATTGGGATAAAGAAAATCCAGTTATAGGTTTGACAATCAGACATAAACGGTTTGATAATTTGTTGTTTACAGTATACCACGAATTAGCCCATATCTATTTGCACCTTAGGAAAGATAAGGATGCCTCCTTTGTGGATAGTTTGGAAGATTTAAGAATAGTGGATCAAAAGGAAGAAGAAGCAAACAATTTTGCCCGAAATGCGATTATTCCAAATTCGGAATGGGCTAACTTCACACTGGGAAGGGTTGATTTTTCCGATGATGTTATAAGGTTGTTTGCTAATCGGTTATCAATACCAGGAGCTTCGGTTTGGTGGAGACTTTGCTTCGAGGGCTATTTAAAGTATTCAGGGTATTCAGTTCATAGAAATAATAACCATATTCCTTAAAATTAGTCCCGCTTTTTCTTATACTATGAAAGATATTAATTGACCTTTTAAGTAGGTTAAAGAGAAAATTAATTCAAGGAATTATAATTAGACATTGCCTAATTAAAGGCAATGTCTTTTTGTTCATCCTTAGTGCGAAACCGTATCCCTAATAGTGTTGAAGCTCTTTTTTTATGAGGGTGCATTTCAAGTGTCTAGCATTGAATCCAGAAATACACCTCATCCTTAACCTGGGTCTTCATAGGACTTTTGTATCGCGCCCTATTCCGTGATATTTTACTGCAAATACTTATCTTAGCTCCCAGGCCTGCGTTCCTACAATACTTTTGAATAATGGCAAAAAACAAACATTTATATTAGCCCATTATCATAGACCATTCTTCCTGAATTTCAGTACTTACTTTAGGTTTGTATGGCAACCTAATCTTTATTGCTACATTCATTAATAATACCGTACAATCACATAACTCCATATAATAGTCACGAGTACAGCGCTAACATAGATCAGCTTGTGACAGTACAGTCCACAATAGAGGTATAAAAGCAATAGTAATGCTTTTGTAAAAAACCTATCCCCAATATGCAACTCACCCTCCTCCTAATCCTCATACTCCTAACAATAACAACCCACACCCAAACCAACTTCACCACCGCCTACTTCAAAATCCAAATCAACAACAAAGGCTACATAACAAGTATGAAAAATGTAACGAAGGCAATGCATCAGCGTGAATTTTCTCCTGCCGACAAGCCTTCACCGCTGTTTTCACTTTATGATAGTAAAAAGAGTATGTATTACCATCCCATCAAAGCCAGCTATGAAAAGGCAAAACAGACTTTTAGACTCCACTTTTCAAATGGTTCGGTGGCGACGGTTTCATTGATTGCCCATAAAAAGTATTTTAAGCTCACATTGCTTTCGCTCAGTCCGGCGAGCGGTATTGATGGTATTCAGTGGGGCGCTTATCATACCAGTATCACTAATTTATTCGAATGTTATAATCCCTAAGTTTATGAGATTTTTGTCAACTAATTTACCTAAGTATGTTTGAACATGAATTTTACTATTTGGAATTCTAGTTTTCATTAAACTAGTATTGACTAAACCTCTTACATTAAATTATTTCCGGCACTCCCAACCCCCTCAAAAACCGCATACTAGGAGCAAAAAAATACTCCCCACCTTTAAAAGTCACAAACTGATCGAAAGTCTGGTCAAAAGAAGGGGTAGGATCACCATAGACTTCCGGAAATTTGTATTTTCTATCTTCTTCTTTTTCTGCCTCAGATTTTGATTGTCCAATGATCGCATCTATTCCCGTACCTTTTATTTCAAAATCCTTATCGTTAGACCAGTACCTTTGGATCAATTCAAATTGATTTCGAAGATCTGCCTGATAACTCATAAATAATAGCCCAACATCGCCTTCCGGCATTTGTAATGGTATTGGATCTATTGCGGTATCAACATTTCTCATTCCATACGGAATGCCCCTGCGGGCCATAATATGCGATTTGTCAGGTTTCCCGTTACGTCTCGGATTGGTTTTACGGATGTGTGCAAAGTAAGGACAACGGCCACCTGTTGAATCGTTATCGTAATTAAAATTATTGAAATTCCCACTTCCAATCATTCCTTCTTCACTGTCCATAACCGCAGGTGTACCATCTTCAAATCTTCCTACCAGATATGCGCCAATTAACTCTCTCTTTTCTTCATCGGCCTCAGCGTCATATAGTTCTGCTCCTAATTCTTTTTCGAGTTCTTTAAATGCTTTAACATTTTGTTCTAATTTCCGGAAAACAAAGTAACTGCCATAACATGTAAGTGCATTTGGATTCTGTTCTACAAAAGGATCAGGAACCAATACCAGCTCTTTTTCAGCAGACGGATCAAATAACATGTCATTATTGGGGATGTTGTGAAAATATTTATACTCTTCCATTTCATCTTCTAAAAACAAAGGCTGGCTTATCCCATCCACATATCCAAAATGTTCAAGACCGTCTTTATTCGCATTTCTTATTGCATGACCGTACTCAACCGAGCAGATAGCACAGATCTCTTCAAGTGCATTTAACACGTCCTTCGCTTTCGTACCCATATTATTCATATCGTCGTCGGCTAAAAGCACCATAGCATGTATTTTTTTCTGATAACCTTTTTCCCATTTATCCAATGGAGGATCATTGGTAACTCCGCGTCTTGTTTTTAAACCTGTCAGAAATGCCGGATCCATTTTATTTTTGCCGGGCGTTTTATTATCAAAACCCAGGTAATCGTATCCTGTGCTTGTTAAGAAAAACGATGCAAACAGACCACCAGACACTTTATTTCTTTTATATAACTCTCTGTCTCTTAATTGTTTCTTGCAACTGGTTATATGATTTTTAGTGAAATCTGCAATCCATTTTTTAACATTATTAACCTGATCTTCTTTAAATTCGACAAATATATGAGTCGTATGATCCCTGCCATGACCTTTCAGAATATTACCCTGAAGGTTAGAAAGTAACTCGTTATTTTTAAAATCCATTGGATCAATAAGTGCCATAACTGTATCCATTCTGAGGGTTAATATTCTGATTTATTAAAACTTAATTACAAGACAAATGTAAATTCACTATTTCCCACCCACAATACTGAAATTTCAGTATTTTATATTGGATCAGTCATATTAGTGAAAATAACTATCATCTATATACGCGACTATTTTTCTTTGGGAAATTAAGTTCATATCATAAAAGCAGTAGATGTAACCAGTTTTTGTATTATTTAAATTCAACTTTAACATCTCTAAAAGTGGAATTCAATAAAAAACAATTTGCTGGCGTATCCGGTTTATTAATCATATTGATCGTTTTTTTATCCGGGATAAGTTTTTCGAAATCTTTAGATGAAGGAGCCGGCAAAACAGACACTCTCCGTCTATTCCTGATCGGCAACAGCTTTTCACAAAATGCTACTCGTTATCTTCCACAGCTTGCGGCCGAGGGGAAACATCCATTAAAAATCGGACGTGCTGAGTTGGGTGGCTGTTCTTTACAGCGGCATTGGGAAATAGCTGAGGTAGCAGAAAAAAATCCTGAGGATCCAAAAGGAAAAGCTTATGGGGGGAAATCATTGCGGCAGTTATTGTCGGTCGGTACCTGGGATGTTGTTACAATTCAGCAAAATTCAATGAACTCGGGAGATGTGGCTACGTATTCTCCTTATGCTAAAAAATTGTTTGACCTGATTAAATCCATACAACCCAAGGCTAGGATTTTGATACATCAAACCTGGGCTTACCGTTCCGATTCTAAACAATTTACCCAAATAGCAGACAAACAATTTGCCTCAAGTGCAAAAGAAATGTGGGAAAAGTCCCGGGCTGCTTACCATACTATTGCTGATGAGCTTGGTATTGAGCTCATACCTGTTGGCGATGCGTTTTGGAAAATAACTTCTGATCCGCAAACAGCCTATAAGCCCGATAATACTTTCAATTTTGACAATCCCCAATATCCAACTTTGCCTAACCAGACGAATTCACTTCATGCCGGATATAGATTTGACAACAGCCAAAAATTAGCATTCGATTCTAATCACGCCAATGAAGCAGGTTGCTTTTTGGGTGGCTTGGTGTGGTATGCGGTTTTGTTCAATGAACCGGTAGGTAAGATTAAATTCCGGCCAGATAAAGTAGACGAAAAGTTTGATGTACAGCTCAAAAATGCAGCGCAGCAGGTAAGAGGGAATGGTAAAAAGAAAGATTAGAATGTCCTGATGGAACAATATTTGAAGTCATTCATTATTTGAACCATCAAACCAAACACATGAAAATTTTTGTATATACTGATCTTGAAAAAGAACATCAGTCGGAATTAAAGAAGCAATTACCAAATAAAGCAGAAATCACCTTCAGGTCCGACAGTTCTAAAGCGGAAATAAAAGAAGCATTGGAATCTGCTGAAATATTAGTTGGAAATCCACCTGTTGACTGGCTTGAAAAAGTGCCTCCTGCACTCAAATTCTGGCAAATGGAGAATGTTGGTTTTGAGCAATATAAAGATTTTGATTATAAAGGAATTGCTGCCAATGTTGGAGATATATCTGCTGTACCTTGTGCTGAAACTATCGTAAGTGGGATCCTGGCATTTTACCGGGGCGTACATGCTATGGTAAGAAATCAGATAAAAAAACAGTGGGTAGGGGATAAGATCAGTCATGAACTGCAAATCCTGGGTGAGAAAAAAGTAATTATTTTAGGTTCCGGTGCTATCGGAGAACATGTAAGAAAGATTTTGGTAGCCTTTGGTTGTGACGTCCAAATGACTGCCAAAAGTGATCCGGATGCGGAAATTCATTCTTTTGAAGATTTGTTAAAACAGTTGCCTCAAACTGATCTGATTATTAATACTCTGCCCGGAAATCTGGATAAATATGTTTCTGCCCAATTTTTTGATGCAATTAAAGAAGGTAGTTTATATGCCAGCGTTGGAAGAGGTAATACGACGGATGAGAAAGCAATGATAAAATCACTGAAAAATGGCCGGCTGATTGGAGCAGTATTAGACGTAACCGATGTGGAGCCACTTCCTGAAAACAGCAAACTTTGGGAAATGGAAAACGTGATTCTGACTCAACACACTGGTGCCGGACATAAAAACCAGGACAGGGATAAGGTTAAAAAATTTGCATCGAATATCAATAAGTTTTTAAAGGGAGAAAAAATTAAAGATGAAGTAAAGCTTTCGGATGGATACTGAGAGGTGTTTTCACTATTGGTTAAACTAACGCAAAACAGTAAAATCAATCAAGACTATCCTTATTACCAAACCTGACAAATTAATTTCTGTCGGGAAAATGAATCCTAAACCAAAAATTAATAATGTCTTATTCCTTTAAA